>Ga0255165_1000172_pt1 | contig 26754 bp, 25 predicted proteins | sample Atl_Cont_RepB_8d_FD_183182 | JGI IMG/M metagenome (GOLD analysis project Ga0255165, IMG submission 183182) | Freshwater microbial communities from Altamaha River, Georgia, United States - Atl_Cont_RepB_8d | ecosystem: Environmental > Aquatic > Freshwater > River | place: USA: Georgia | collected... | reverse complement strand
TGTTGAAGCGGTAAACTTTAATTCACCAGGGCAGGTAGTTATTGCAGGTAATGTTTTGGCAGTTGAGCGTGCGATTGAAGCAGCCAAAACAAAAGGTGCTAAGCGCGCGATTCTTTTACCAGTGAGTGTGCCCTCACATTGTTCTCTTATGCAAAAAGCTTCTAATGAGCTAAGGGAGTATTTAAACAACATTACAATTAAAAAACCAGCTATTGCCGTTATACATAATGTAGATGTTGAAGAGCATAGTGATACAAATAAAATTAAAGATGCTCTCTCCAAACAACTTTGTCATCCGGTGAGATGGGTTGAAACAATTGAAAAGATCGCATTAAATAAAATTACTCATATAGCAGAATGCGGTCCAGGCAAAGTGCTTACAGGACTCACGAAGCGTATCTCAGCTGAATTACAAAGTACTGCTCTTGTGAATGAAAATGCTTTAGATGAATTTAAAACACTTACACAATAAAACTATTTAGGAAAAAATATGTTTATTAATCTCGAAAATCAAATTGCACTTGTTACGGGCGCTAGCCGAGGTATAGGACAATCCATTGCTTTAAGTTTGGGAAAACAAAAAGCTTTTGTGATTGGTACTGCAACGACAGAAGATGGGGCAGAAAAAATTTCAGCTTTTCTAAAAGAGCAAAATATTTTAGGCAAAGGAATTAAATTAGATGTCAATGATAATGAGGCAATTCTTCAAACCATAGATGCCATTATTAAAGAACATGGTGATATCTCAATACTCGTAAATAATGCCGGTATTACTAAAGATATGTTGCTTATGCGCATGAAAGAAGAGGAATGGGATGATGTTATCTCAACTAATTTAAAATCTATATTTCGTATGAGTCAGGCGCTTATTCGAAGCATGATGAAAAGTCGCTACGGTCGAATTATTAATATTACTTCTGTAGTAGGTCATATGGGTAATGGAGGCCAAACAAATTATGCCGCTGCAAAAGCAGGCGTGACAGGGTTCACAAAATCTTTAGCGAAAGAAATTGGTAGTCGAGGAATTACAGTAAATTGCGTGGCGCCCGGATTCATTGATACCGACATGACAAAAGGATTATCAGAAGAACATAAAAAGCAACTTCTAGACCACGTTCCATTAGGCCGCTTAGGAAACCCTGAGGATATTGGCGCTGCTGTATGCTTTTTGGCTTCTAAAGAAGCGTCTTATATCACAGGTGAGACCCTTCATGTCAATGGTGGAATGTTAATGATTTAAGTTATTTTTTAACTTTATTACAAAATTCTTAACAAGATTTGTTAAAATAACGCATGGCTTAAGTGCCATTTCTTAAATAAAAGGGGTATTTTAGATGTCTGACATCGAACAACGTGTAAAAAAAATTGTTGCAGAACAACTTGGCACCAAAGAAGCTGATGTAAAAAATACATCATCATTTGTAGATGATTTAGGCGCCGATTCACTTGATACAGTTGAACTCGTCATGGCTTTAGAAGAAGAGTTTGATTGTGAAATTCCTGACGAAGAAGCTGAAAAGATTACTACAGTTCAGCAAGCCGTTGATTACATCAACAAAAATTTAAAATAATTCAAATGTTGCCTGACCTTTTCTAAATATTGAAAGGGTTGGGTTTAATCCATGTCTAAGAGAAGAGTTGTAGTCACCGGTTTAGGCTTGATTACTCCAGTAGGTTTAGGGGTAAAAGAATCTTGGACCAATATTATTAACGGTCAATCGGGTATAGGTAGAATTACCAAATTTGACTGCTCAACATTTCCTTCTCAAGTCGCAGGCGAGGTCAAAAATTTCGATCCGCTAGCATACATTCCTCCTAAAGATGCGCGCCGGATGGATACTTTCATTCAATTTGGTATCGCAGCGGGTATTGAAGCATTTAAAGATTCTGGCATTGAAGTGACTGAGCAGAATAGTGAGCGCATCGGTGTGTCTGTTGGATCAGGTATCGGTGGAATTAATTTAATCGAATCTACAAGCGATGTTTTTGATGAAGGCGGCGTTCGTAAAGTATCGCCATTTTTTATTCCAGGGACGATTATCAATATGATCTCCGGCAATCTCTCTATTATGCTCAATTTGAAAGGCCCTAATGTCTCTATTGTGACTGCGTGTACAACAGGAACACATTCAATTGGTGATGCAGCGAGAATGATTGAATACGGGGATGCTGATGTGATGTTGGCAGGGGGTTCAGAAGCTGCTATCACTGAATTATCAGTAGCTGGATTTTCTGCAGCAAAAGCGCTTTCATCACGTAATGACGATCCAAAAACTGCAAGCCGTCCATGGGATAAAGACCGCGATGGTTTTGTGATTGGCGAAGGTGCTGGTGTTATGGTGCTTGAGGAATATGAACATGCAAAACAAAGAGGTGCCAAAATTTATGCGGAGCTTTCAGGCTATGGCATGAGTGCGGATGCTTATCATATTACTGCTCCTAACATGGATGGACCCAGACGCTCTATTGTGAATGCATTAAAAAATGCAAATGTGAATACAGATAATGTGCAATATATTAATGCGCATGGCACATCAACACCTCTTGGAGATCTTAATGAAACGAATGCAATCAAAGCTACGTTTGGAGACCTTGCTAAAAAACTCGTTGTGAATTCTACAAAATCGATGACGGGCCATTTATTAGGCGGAGCAGGTGGCATTGAATCTGTATTTACTGTTTTAGCCATTCATAATCAAATTTCTCCACCTACAATCAATATTTTTAATCAAGATCCGGAATGCGATCTTGACTATTGTGCCAATGAAGCAAGATCAATGAAAATTAATGTTGCGCTCAAAAATAACTTTGGTTTTGGTGGCACTAACGGAAGTCTTGTATTTAAAAAAATATAGGTTTCTTCAAATGGGTTTAATCTAAAATGAACTCATTATTTACTTCAGAATTGGCTGTCTAATTTGTCAAAACAATTCCTCATAAATGGTACATTTCAAAAGATCAGTCCTTTTGATCGTGCATTTCAATATGGCGATGGAATTTTTAGAACTTTTGTTGTAGAAAATAAGAAACCAGTTCATTGGAAACATCACTACAAAAAAATAGTAGACGATTGTCTTGCAATGAAAATAACCCCCCCTAAAGAAAAAGATTTGTTGTCTGATATACGTACTTTATTTAAATCAAAGACTAAATCAGTCGGGAAATTTATTATTTCAAGAGGTACTAGTGAGCGAGGCTATAAATTTAACGAGGATATTAAACATAATCGTTTTTTAATTAAAACTAAAATGCCAAGTTATCCAAAAGAATATTTTAAAATTGGCGTTAATCTCTACGTATGTAAACAAAAACTTAATCCTTCGATTCTTTCGGGTGTTAAACATCTCAATCGATTAGAAAACATTATGGCAAGACAAGAATGGGAAGGTGATCAATACGCTGATGGTATTCTTCTTAATCAGAATGGATATGTGATTGAGTGTATCTCCAGCAATATTTTTATGCGTATTGGAAAAACTATTTACACACCTAAGATAACCCATGTTGGTATTAAAGGAGTTACAAGAGAATTAATTCTTAAAGTCTCTGCAGGGTTAGGTTTCAAAATCAAAGAAGCAACATTTACTTTAAATAAACTTTTAGCGAGCGATGAAGTCTTTATAACAAACAGTTTATTTGGTGTTCTACAAGTTAAAAAAATTAAAAATAAGTCTTGGCAGCGCCAAGAATTAGCATCACTATTTAACCAGTCACTCAAACATTTGAATATATGAAAAAATGGCTTATTCGGTTAATGATAATATTTATCCCCTTTTTAATTTGGGTGATTCACTTTCTTATTACACCACTTCACATAAATAAAGCAGATTTAGCTGTAGAGATTGAACCTGGCAGTAGTCTCAAAACTATTGCTTTTCAACTCGTCGATGAAAAAATTCTTAATGAACCTTGGAGATTCATCATCCTTGGTAAAGCGTTGGGACAATCCAGAAAATTAAGACCTGGCAACTATTATCTCAATCCAAATATTACACCCTATCAATTATTAAAATCTCTTGTTGAAGGCCGAGCTACTGAAGGTTCAATTACTTTCATTGAAGGGCAAGATCTTCAGTCTATGTTAGAAAAAATAAAAGCAAACGATAGTATTAAAAAAACGATGAAGCCTTATGATTCAAAAGCCATTGCTTTAGCTCTAGGAATGCCATATGAATCAGCCGAAGGCCAATTTTTTCCTGATACTTATTATTTTAGTAGAAATACACCTGATATCGAGATTCTCAAAAGAGCTTATAAGGCGATGCAAAAAAAATTAAATTATGAATGGGCAAATAGAGCGGAAGAGGTCCCTTACAAAAATAGCTATGAGGCTCTCACTATGGCATCTATCATTGAAAAAGAAACGGGTAAATCCATAGAGGCCAATCTTATTTCTGGTGTATTTATTCATCGATTAAGTATTAATATGAAACTTCAGAGCGATCCCACAGTGATATACGGACTTGGTAAAAAATTTACTGGCGATATTACAAAAAAGGATTTGATTAGCGATACGCCATATAATACTTATACTAGAGAGGGATTGCCTCCAGGCCCTATTACTATGCCGAGTTTAATTTCTATTCGCGCTGCACTTCACCCTACAAAAACAGACGCACTTTATTTTGTGGGTAAAGGTGATGGAACCCATTATTTTTCTACAAATTTAAATGAACATAATAATGCTGTAAGAAAGTATCAGATTAAATGAATACTAAAGGTAAATTTATTACATTTGAAGGTGTTGATGGCGCAGGGAAAAGTTCACATATTGACGAAGTGATATCTTTCCTTGAATTAAAAAAAATCGCAGTAGTAAGAACAAGAGAGCCTGGCGGAACAAAACTTGGGGAAAAGTTAAGAGAATTACTTCTACATGATGAAATGGATCCAGAAACAGAAACGCTTCTTATGTTTGCAGCCAGAAAGCAACATATTGCAGAAATTATCAAACCAGCACTTGATAAAGGTATATTTGTAGTGTCTGATCGTTTTACTGATGCGACATACGCTTATCAATATGGTGGAAAACAAGTCGCATATTCTAAAATTGAAATACTTGAATCATGGGTTCATCCAGATCTTAAGGCCGACCTTACTTTGTTATTTGATTTGCCTGTCGAAGTAAGTATTGATCGTTTAAAGAAAAATAGAACCCCCGACAAATTTGAAAAAGAAAGTGAATCTTTTTTTAACCGTCTTAGAAATGTATATTTAGACCTCGCGAGACAACATCCTAATCGTTATAAAATTATTAATGCAAATCAAGCTATTGAATTCGTATCTCGAGATGTTATTGAGGCTATAAAAACTATTTTATGATGGATTCTATTTATCCTTGGTTTAAAGATGCTTGGATCGCTATTCATGAAAATAAAAACTTACCTCATGCTTTAATTTTTAAAGGCAAGGAGGGTATTGGAAAGTATAATTTTGCAGTTAAATTTGCAAAATCCTACTTGTGTCAAAAAACTCTTTCTAATCATTTGCCATGTGAAGCATGTTCAAGTTGCGAATGGTTTCCAGATGTACATCCTGATTTTAAACATATTGCCCCAATTGAAAATGAAGATGATGAGCTATCAAAAAGAAAAACTGTTCGTAAAAAAAATATTTTAATTGATCAAATTCGAGAGCTCTCTGAATATTTAGAATTGTCAGTCCATCAAGAGAAGGGTAGGCGTGTTGTTTTGATTGAGCCAGCAGACTCACTTAATCATGCAGCATCTAATGCACTCCTTAAAATCTTAGAGGAGCCTCCTGAAAATACTTTATTCATTCTTGTAACAAGTCAAACGCAAAAACTCATTGCGACCATCCGAAGTCGATGCCAATTATTAGATCTTCGCGGTCCTTCATTAGATGAGGCCAAAACATTTCTGATTGATCAAAAAATAATCCATGAGGACAGTTTACTGTCATATACTGGCGGCTCACCATTTATCGCAATCAAAGAGTTAGAAAATCAATCAGAGCGAGAGATGATTATTCAATTATTATCTCAAGGCCATAATATCGATATCACTAAAGTTAATTATGCAATACTTACTCAAGGGCTTGATTGGACATTAAATGTGATCCAAAAATGGGTTTTTGATTTACTACTTAGCCTTCATGCACAGCAAAATTATTATTTTAAAAAAGAAGAAAAGCGTATTCAATCTCAAGCAAAACAAATTAATCTTGATAACTTGCTTTTGTTTACAAATGAATTAAATGAATTAAAAAAAATTGCATCGCATCCAATTAATCAAGAGCTTCAGTTGCAAAATATTTTTATTAAATATAAACAGATTTTTGAGCCATCATGACATCATTTATAGACTCTCATTGCCATATTAATTTTCCAGAGCTATATCAAAATATAGATTCTATTCTTTCCAAGATGTCATCCAATAAAGTTACCCATGCTTTATGTGTGAGTGTTACTTTAGATAAATTGCCAGACATCTTTAAGATTACCAATACCTACGCCCATATCTTTGCCTCCGTTGGCGTTCACCCTGATTATGAAGATATTGCAGAGCCTTCTTTGGAGGAGTTATGTCGTCTTGCTAAAGAGAATAAAGTTGTGGCTATTGGCGAAACTGGACTAGATTATTTCAGAGTACAAGGCGATCTTACATGGCAGAGAAATCGTTTTAGAACGCATATTAAAGCTGCCATTCAATCAAATTTACCACTTATTATTCATACAAGAAATGCTGCAGAAGACACTTTAAAAATTATGCGAGAAGAGGGAGCTAATCAAGTAGGTGGTGTCATGCATTGTTTTACAGAATCTCTTGATGTAGCGCTTGAAGCTATTGAACTTAATTTCTATATTTCATTTTCAGGGATTGTGACATTTAAAAATGCAACTGATCTAAAAGAGGTTGTGAAAGCCATTCCTCTTAACCGCATGCTTATTGAGACTGACTCACCATATCTGGCACCCGTGCCTTATCGAGGCAAAATAAATGATCCATCCAATGTGATACATGTGGCCCAGGAAATAGCAAAACTAAAAAATATTTCAGTAGAAGAGGTTGGTCAAGTCACTACACAAAATTTCTTTAAGCTTTTTTCTAAATGCCGTCCTTCGAATTAACTATTCTTGGTGTTGGATCGAGCGCTGGCACCCCTGTAGTTGGATGCAATTGTGAAACTTGCTTATCTATCAACCCAAAAAATAAGCGTACACGTTGCTCATCTCTTATTAAATTAAATTCAGGTGAGCATATTCTTATAGATACCAGCCCTGATTTGCGTTTTCAGTCTCTAAGAGAATCAATTTCGAGAGTTGATGCTGTATTGTATACGCATACTCATGCAGATCACCTCCATGGTATAGATGATTTAAGAGCTTTTTGTCAGTTGCATAAGATGCAAATACCTATTTACGGAAAAAAAGAGTCACTTGACCATATAGCATTAAAATTCGGATATGCATTAAATGAACCAAAAGGGTTTTGGGAGATGCCCGTATTAAAAGCAATGCCGATTCAAGATCCATTTCAACTTTTTAGCGAACTTGTAACTCCAATTCCTGTTTTACATGGAAAATCAGAAATCTATGGTTATCGCATAGGAAATTTGGCATACCTTACTGACGTATCCGATATTCCTGAGAGCTCTCTGAAACTTTTAGACGGTTTAGATATCTTATTACTTGATTGTTTGCGTTTAAAAGAACATCACACGCATATCAATCTTGAACAAAGCTTGATCTTTGCGAATAGAATAAAAGCTACTAAAACATATTTGATTCATATGACACATGATTTAGAATATGAAGCATTAAAAAAAGAATTACCTGATCATATCGATGTTGGATATGACGGGCTTAAAATCATCATTAATTAAAGGTTAATATGTCAACATTACTTAAAAAAATATTATTTATATTCATAGTATTAGGACTTTCTTTTCAAGTATTAGCTGAAGGAAAAAAACTTTATACAGAAAATGAGTTTTTAGATGCTTTTGGTGCTAAATCAAAAGAAAAGGTACTTCAAATTTTAGGTGAGCCAGCTAGGAAAGAAATGTCTGTTAAACCAACCAATGCAAGTTCTGTGATTGGAAGACCCACTGAAGACCGAGCAAATCCGAATAAGCGCGTGAATATCGAAATGTGGTATTACAACAATCTTGTTAAGTCGGATGAGAAAAATACCTGGAAGCAAACTGAATTAACAATTATGGATGGTAGGGTCTATAACATAGGTTTTTTTAATAGCCGCTAAGCTTTATGAGTGGCTCAACACATAAGGAGCTACTTAACCAAGCGATTGCTTTCGCAATTAACGATGCGTGGGATGCCTCTCACAAAATCGTTCAAGATCTCCATTCTACCCAAGCTTATTGGATTCATGCTGTACTCCATAAGATCGAAGGTGATGAGTTCAATAGCCGTTATTGGTATGAGAGGGCTCAACAATCATACGAAGCTTATGTTGACCCCATACAAGAACTTATCTTCATACAAAAAAACTTATAGGAAGGTTTTATGCACAATCAGGATGCCGTTGAAGTGATTTGCACCGACAACGGAAAAAAAGTAATTGGATACATTCTGAACTATAGGATCAAAGACCAATTAGAAATTTCTTTAAATACAGTAAAAATTCGAATGCAATATAAATCTGGAGTTTTTGTAGGCTCTATGGCGGGGATGGAGTTTGTTGTCCAAGAAGACACATTACCTAGGCAGTTTAAAGACTATCAAAGATAATCATATGTATTATTAATTTCGTATAATGTATATTATGTAAAATTAAATACAGATCTTAAATTAGTTGCCATTAAAAAGCGTCTTTAAGTCCTCCGCTCCAATATCATGAGCAATCTTATTAGCCTCATCAAGCTTCGATTTACTAAGTTCATTATTAGATTTCTTTTTATAATATTTGCTCTCTGCATATAAAGCTTTAGCGAGGTAATACATTCCTCCATTGTCACGCGCTAGCTTTTCGAATTTTAAAAGTGTTTTTTCAGCGGATGATAAATCATTTACCTCAAGGTAATACAAAGCTAGATTAATACCAGACTCTGCATATTCACCAAGCAAGCCTGCCCGATCAAAAGCCAAATTGGCCTTTAATTCGAACTCTATAGCTTTTGTAAAATTTTTCATTGACGCATATGCATAAGCTATTCGATCCAAATTAGTAGCCCGTTCATCATCATTTGCAGCTAATCCGTAAGCTTCGGTGAATGCGTTTGCGGCTTCATCGTATTTAGTGAGAAGCAATAAAGTCTCTCCAATTTCAATCAAATATAAACGCTTGAAAGATTTGTTTGTTTGAGTGCGTGAAATAGCATTTTTTAAATGTAAAAGGGCTTCATCTAATTTATTAGCTTCTTTTAAAGTTATACCTTCAAGTAAATCAGCCATGTAATGATCAATATCATTTTTTGATAATTTATCAGCTAATTTAAAGTCATTAAAAGCATCGTCGTAATGACGAAGCTTTAGATTTGCTTGGCCGTGGCAAAAAGCAGACTTATATTCGCTTTTTTTTGTTTTTAAGGCCTCTTCGTATTGATTATCACTTAGTAACTCATCACAGGATTTATTTATTTCCTTTGAAAAGATACAGTTTGAAAAAGATACGCTAAATAGTATTAATAAAAATTGTATTTTAAATTTCATAAGTTTTTAATTGATAAGTTTTAAAAGTTCATCTTGAGAAATAACTTTAACACCAAGCTCTTGTGCAACGATTAACTTTTTTCCAGCATCAGATCCAGCGACAACATAATCAGTCTTTTTAGAGACGCTACCTGCAACCTTTCCGCCATTTATTTCAATGATTGATTTCGCTTCTTCGCGAGACATCGAAGACAAGGTTCCTGTAAGAACAAATGTTTTGGTCGCAAAAATTCCTGAAGTAGATTTTTTTATTACATGTTTTGGCCAATTAACACCAAGTTTTATTAGAGATTGAATTACGTCCCTATTCTTATTTTGCTTAAAAAAATCACTGATAGATTTTGCAACTGTAGGACCAATGTCAGGCACAAGCTGTAAGCTTTCTTCTGTTTGATTCATGATTTCATTTAAATCCCCATAGAAATCAGCAAGATCTTTAGCGGTTGATTCGCCTACGTTACGAATACCAAGTGCATATATAAATCGGGGCAATGTAGTTTTTTTACTTTTTTCAATAGCATCTAATAAGTTTTGACCTGACTTTTCTGCCATACGATTGAGGTTAATTAATTGTTTAAGCTCTAGCTTGTATATATCGGGTAATCCATGAATTAATCCTACAGTTACTAATTGTTCAACAGACTTATCCCCTAAACCTTCGATATCCATGGCCTTTCGTGAAGCAAAATGAATAATAGATTGTTTTTGTTGAGCTGGACAAATGAGTCCACCTGAGCATCTCACTACAGCCTCATCATCTATACGCATAAGAGGAGAGCCGCACTCTGGACATGTCGTTGGCATTTTAAATTTCTTGATTGCCTTTGGTCTCTTATCAATGAGAACCCTTACAATTTCAGGAATTACATCCCCTGCTCTTCGGACACTTACAATATCTCCAATATGAATATCCTTGCGAATCATTTCATCTTCATTATGAAGAGTTGCATTGGTCACAGTAACCCCACCAACAAAAACTGGTTTTAGGCGTGCCACAGGAGTTATAGCTCCTGTTCGACCTACTTGAACATCAATATCTAAAATTTCAGTTAAAGCTTCTTCTGCTGGAAACTTATGAGCGATTGCCCATCTCGGAGCTCTCGATACAAAACCTAATTCATTTTGATAATTGAAAGAATTCACTTTGTAAACTACGCCATCAATATCATAAGCTAGGGAGTCTCTTATTTTTAATACTTTCTCATAAAAGCTTTGTAAGCCATTTACACCCTTAACACTTGCTGATAAATCAGAAATCGGTAAATTAAATTGCTTTAAAAGCTGAATTGTCTCTGTATGCGTTTTTAAGTTTAAATTGGGTTCGCATACACCAAGACCATATGAAAAGAAGGTTAATGGTCTGGTTGCGGTTATTCTTGGATCAAGCTGTCTCAAACTACCTGCTGCAGCATTTCTTGGATTTGCAAATTTTTTTTCACCTAAAGATTCTTGTTTTTGATTGAGTAATTCAAAATCTTTTTTGAGCATTAAAACCTCACCTCTCACCTCTAAAACTTTGGGTGGATTTGGATGATTAAGTTTAGTCGGAATTGAGCGAATAGTTTTTAAATTGTGTGTGACATTCTCTCCAGTATAACCATCGCCGCGTGTAGCGCCTTGAACGAAAATGCCATTTTCATAAGTTAATGTAATTGCGAGACCATCAAATTTTGGTTCAACAGCATATTCCACTTCATCAATGCCAATATCATCCTTAATCCTTTTATCGAAAGCAATAAGCTCATCTTCTTCGAAAGCATTATTTAAAGATAACATTGCTTGACGATGAATAACGCTATCGAAAGCTTCTAGGGCCTCACCACCTACCCGTTGGGTGGGTGAATCTGGTTGAATTAAATCAGGATTTGCATTTTCTAAATCAACAAGCGATCTAAAAACTTTATCGTATTCAAAATCTGAAATAGAGGGATTGTCTAAGACATAATATTGATAATCGAATGTATTTATCTTTTCGATTAAATCTTTAATTTTTTTCTTAATATTTTCTTTTTCGGCTTTCATTTAAGAAAATAATCTTCGTGCACAAGAGCTTCCGGGGGGAATATTTCTAGTGATCATTTGATTTTCAATTTTTTCGACTTGATACCGAATTCTTTCAATATGATTAATGTTCAACTCTTTTTTATTGGAATCAACAAGCATACAATCAAGATCTTTTTGAAAATTAGTAATTGATTCCAACATTACATCAAAAGAATCTTTGCAACTTAACGTTAGCGGTAAATCCATTTGGAAAAGAATACCCTGAATATAAGGATCAAGGTTGAAGCTTAAGGGTTGTTGATTTAATGAAGTTATACGAAATAAAGGATGTTTATCACGACCTTTAAATATATGATAACCATCTTTATTCTCTTTAAAACCATCTGTTTTTAATTTATCAATAAGCTTTTTGTTGTCAAACATACCGTTATTTTTTGGAATAAGGGTTAATGTCATTATATGGTCTACAAGAGCACAAAATTGATTAAGCTCTTTTGCATCATCTTCGATATTTGAGTGAGACAGCCAAATAAGATTTCCATCCAAGTCATTTTTAGTTTTTTCTGCCAACATTCTAAATGTTTGTGTATGCGCTGATGATAAAGGACCCTGACGATCTACCAACTGCACTGATAAAAGTATTTGATCAAATGAGACTGAACCGCTTATACCATCTGTCGAAGTCCATACATCCTCGTTTTTACGAATAAATATATGCGTATGAGGCAATTCAATGAAATCTCTGAGATTTAATTTTGAAATAGCATGAGTTGCTTTGTTAAGTTTAATAAATGCAATAGCATCAATATTACGGTAGATATCTTTGGGTAAATTTGAAAGTAAGTATCTCTCAGAGATGCTTAAATCTTGATCGTGAGGATTTTTTTCTTCTTGACTTAAACCATCTTCATCTTTGGATAAAAAAGAATTTTCAGTCTGATTTTGTTTTCGATACTGGATAAGGCGAATCCAGTTAAAAATGATCATGATAAGAATAATTATTACAGCGAGAATCGTCAAAGCAAACTGAATGTCAGACATGCTTGAAATAAGCCCTGTTATCTTAATTTGCCAACTCCATTTTCTCTACTTCTTCTAAAGATACTTCAACAATTCTTGATACTCCAGATTCTTGCATCGTTACACCAATGAGTTGTTGGGCCATTTCCATAGCAATTTTATTATGTGATACGTAAAGAAATTGAGTATTTTTAGACATTTCAGTCACCATATTGGTGAAACGAAGTGTATTACTATCATCAAGTGGTGCATCAACTTCATCCATGAGACAGAATGGAGCTGGATTTAATTTAAATAAAGCAAATACAAGAGCGGTTGCGGTTAATGCTTTCTCCCCACCTGACAATTGACTAATAGTCGTATTCTTTTTGCCCGGGGGCTGCGCTGTAACTTGAATGCCTGTATCTAAAATCTCTTCGCCTAAAAGTTCTAATTGAGCTTGTCCGCCATTAAATAGCACTTTAAAAAACTCTGTAAAATTCTTATTTACTTCATTAAACGTTGCAATCAATCGATCTCGAGTTTCTTTATCGATTCGTCTTATCGCGTCTTCCAAGGTATTACTTGCAGAAGTTAAATCCTCTACTTGACTATCAAGATACCCTTTTCTTTCTTTTTCGGATGTGAGCTCATGAATGGCTGCTAAGTTAACTGGGCCCAATAAATTAATTTCTTCTTGAAGTTTATTACATAATTCTTGCACTTCTTTAACTGTTGTTTTTTCTGTAATTGATTCTGAAAGAACACCCTCATCTAATTGAGACTCAATAATTTCGTTTTGAAATTGCTCAAATAATAATTTTGATTCCCGCTCATTTAAGCGTGACTGTTCAAGTTTATCTCGAATTGGATGAACTGCCTGCTCGGTTTGCAGTCTCTTTTGTTCACTTTCACGTAAGTCGGTTTCTTTTTGCGCAAGATTATCTCGCGATGCGATTAGAATTTTCTCTCTTTCATCCTTAACGGTAATTTTTTCGCGCAGAGACAATTTTAGAGCCTCAATACTTTCAGTATTAATTGAAGTCTTAACTAAATCTTTTTTGTTATTAAGGGCATTATTATCTTCAGTAAGTAAATTAATTCTATTATTTAATTCATTGATTTTATTACCAATAATTTTTAAATTAAAATGGCTTTCTTGAAGTTGAATCTCAGCTTCATTGACATGTTTCCTAGCGCTTTCATATTCTAATTCATGTCTTTTTTTAATATCTTCAGACAAAGTTTTTTGTTCTAAAAGTCGATGTGCATCATTCTCTAAATTATGAATAAGACTTGATTTAGTTGTCTTATCAATTTGAATTTGCGTTAATTTTGTTTTGAGTTCATTTTGCTCGTTAGTAATACTGCTATGCTTCTCATTTGCGTAGGCTATGCTTTGTTGAGTTTTTTCAACTTCAATCTCAGTTTGATGGAAATCATTTAAAGCTTCCTTTAATTCCTCACTATACGAATCGGCTTGCTCTTCATAATCATTTAATTGAAGTTCAGCTTCACTAAGCTTATTCGATATATCTTTAGAGTTTCTATCTATGGATGGAAATTTCTCTTGTAGCGCTTTGAGTCTTTCTTGGCGCAAAAGAATGCCATTAAGGGAGGCATCTTTACCATAAAAAGACACACTATTTTTGGTAAAGATATCGCCTTGTTGATTAACTAAAAATTCGCCTTGTTCCAAATTACCGATGAAATTTTTATAACTTTCACCTTTTGGAATAATATAACAATTAGATAACCATTCTGACAAAAGATTCATTAGAAGCGGATCGCTAATTTCAATTACATCCAGAGCAGAATTTAATTTATTATTTTTTGGTTTGTAAGCATGAGATGCATTTAAATTAGCAAGCACCATAGATGCGGGAGGCCTATGAGAGATAGTTTCATATTGAGCTAGAACTGCATTTAATTTTCCACCAAGAGCAGATTCAATAGCTGTTACCCAATCTGTTTTAATCTTAAGTTTTTCCCACAAGCGATTAGACGTGTTGATATTATGTTGAGAAGTCCAACTTTTGAGACTTTCATTGCCTTGTGTGTCATCTTGAATTTGCGCCAGCGTTTTAATTTCACCTTCAATTTGACTTAATTCTTTTTGTATTTCAATTTGATGCTGTCTTAAAGCATCAATTTCCTCCTCAAGGTCAGTTGCAAGCGATTTGTTTTCATCTATCTTAGCCTCGATTTTTTCTACATGTAGTCTCTTATCAGCTAAATCACTTTCTTTTTCCTCAAGTAAAGATTGCCCGGTTAAATCAATATTATTAATCTCATTATTTAAAAATGTAATGCGAGTATTTATTTCTTCTTCAGTTTTATGAATGAAGTCTATCGTTGCCTTTTCAAGATTAATTTTTTCTTGCGTCGATTGGAATTGATTTGCAATTTGATTAAACTGTTCCGTTGAATCTAGATAGGTTGCTTCAACTAATTGAATTGATGATTTAAGTGAATTAAAATTTTCTTCCTTAGTTTTATAAAGCTCACTTAATGCTACTTTTTCAATCTCTGCTTCTTCAATGTCTTTTGCAAATTTAAGCTGATCGTCCGCATTCTTAGTAAGATTTGTTTCAATCTCAATTAATTCTTTTTTACTGCGCTCTAAAAGCTCATTTTGATTTCTAATGTTATTTTCAATATTAGAAACTTCAGCATTGATTTCATAGAAGCTTGCTTGATTCTTATTAATTTCATCGGAAGCATCAATATGAGCTTGCCTTAAATTTTCTACCTCGGCTTCAATTTTTCTTAAAGCGGCAGTTTGTTGCTCCAATTCATTTACAAGTTTCTCAACCTGAAACTGATTTTTTTTCCAAACAATACTAGCATCACGTTTCTTTAATACCCAAACCTGTGCTTGATGAAATTTATGTTTTTCTGTTAATTCATTATATTTTGTTGCAATGACTGCTTGAGATTCCAGCTTTGCGATTTGCTGGATAATTTCATTTAAGACATCTTGAATACGACTTAAATTTTCTCGCGTATCCCTGAGTCTAAATTCTGTTTCGCGCCGACGCTCTTTATACTTACTAACACCTGCAGCTTCTTCAAGGTAACTTCTAAGTTCCTCAGGCTTGGCTTCAATAATTTGTGAAATTGTATTTTGGCCAATAATGGCATATCCTCTTCCACCTAAACCCGTTCCTAAAAAGAGATCTGCAATATCTTTGCGTCTGACAGCTAAATTATTAATGTAATAAGTTGAACCCTTTTCTCTTTCGATAACGCGCTTTACTGAAATTTCTGCATATTGTGACCATTCTGTAGGTGCTTTACCCAAAGAATTATCAAAGATAAGTTCGACGCTCGCTCGTGAAATTGGTTTGCGATTTTCTGATCCGTTAAAAATTACCGAATCCATATTTTCACTTCGCATTTCTTTAGCTGAAGATTCGCCAAGCACCCATTTTACGGACTCCATAATATTGGATTTTCCGCATCCGTTGGGACCAACTATACCCACTCTTTGGCCTTGAAGTTGTATAGTGGTGGGATCTACAAATGATTTAAAACCAGCTAATTTAAGTTGTATAAGTCGCACAATATTCTTTTATCGAAGTGAAGTAGGTGTTATCTATTAACAGTATAATAACTTTTTTTTACTTCCTTATTTTAATCTATGAACGCACTTTCTTTGGGAAAAAAACCAAGCGCAAAACCTACTAAAAAGCTTGAAACTTTCGCTAATCCATGCCCTTCTCGGGACTTTCATATTCATATGCAAATACCTGAATTTACCTGTTTATGCCCTAAGACTGGGCAGCCAGACTTTGCTACTCTATATCTTGATTACATTCCTAATAAAAAATGTGTAGAGCTCAAAAGTCTGAAGCTTTATATCTGGTCTTTTAGAGATGAGGGTTGCTTCCATGAAGCTGTAACTAATCGCATTTTAGACGATTTAGTTAAGGCGACAGAGCCACGTTTTATGCGTCTGCGTGCCGAATTTTTTGTGCGAGGTGGCGTATTTACAAACGTTGTGGTTGAACACAAGAAAAAAGGTTGGAAACCTGAACCTATTGTTGATTTAAGCCAATTTTCAAAACAATCAAACACCCGATCTTAAAAGGATTGACGCGCTTACTTCTAAAATTTAAGATGTGCGCCTTTGATCAGATACTTGGGGGTATAGCTCAGCTGGGAGAGCGCTTGCATGGCATGCAAGAGGTCAGCGGTTCGATCCCGCTTATCTCCACCAAATAACTTATATCAAACGCTGTTCTATAGTAGAATAGCACCTTCTTTTCTTAGGTCCCCATCGTCTAGAGGCCTAGGACACCTCCCTTTCACGGAGGGAACAGGGGTTCGACTCCCCTTGGGGACGCCAATTATCAAGCTAGTTTAGTCATTCAGTGATAGCTCAAACATGCTAGAATCACTTTTTTTAAAATTTCCCGCTAGACACCTATGAGCTTAGATAACGTTCTTCCTGGTAAAAATGTTCCAATACATTTCAACGTCATTATTGAAATCCCAATGAATGCTGATCCAATCAAATATGAGGTCGATAAAGAATCAGGAGCAATTTTTGTGGATCGATTTATGGGCACAGCTATGCATTACCCTACCAATTATGGTTACATACCCAAGACAATCGCAGGTGACGGTGATCCAGTAGACGTGCTTGTTGTTACCCCATTACCTTTAATTCCAGGCGTGGTTGTGAGCTGTCGAGCTGTTGGGATATTGGAAATGGAAGATGAGCAAGGTCAGGATGCAAAGGTGTTGGCAGTTCCTGAAGATAGAATTCTTTCAATTTATTCACATTGGCAAAAACCCGAAGATATGAATCCTCTGCGACTTAATCAAATTCAGCATTTTTTCGAACACTATAAAGATTTAGAAAAAGGTAAATGGGTTAAAATCAAAGGCTGGAAAGGTCCCCAAGATGCGCACAAAGAAATTCTTGAAGGTATTGAAAGATACAAAAAAAGTTAAAATTTAAAACCCATGATGGCCCACAATTTCTGCTGGGTCTTTATCTTTAAGATATGCAAATTCCCCTGCGACATCTATTTCGATCCAGTCGCATGACAAAGATAATGTATCAAATCTTTCATCAATTACACAGCAATCCAACCATTTCTTTTCGCCATTGATTAGAACAGATTGAAAACCAATATCCCTCCACGCATTGACTAAATTTTCCATATCAATAGGATTCATAGCACCATCTCTAAAAAGATATTCATCATACCAAACTCGAGTCCCAAGAGAAGAAGCATGATCAATTAGGCATTGGTCCCATCCACCAGGATACTTTTCCTCAATCGTTGATCTTCGAACAATAAAGTTAAAATACTCTAACGCAATAGCCATTAAAATTTTTCTCTCTGATCTAGAAATCGCCACATCCCTGTTGGAAGGTCTCCTAATAAAACATTACCAATCCTAACTCTCTTTAACCCAATTACATGGAGACCAACAAGCTCACACATTCTTCTGATCTGTCTATTCCGCCCTTCGGTTAAAATAAAACGCAATTGATCATTATTCTGCCATTCAACTATCGCTGGCTTTAACTTACAACCGTCAAGTGAAAGACCATGCCTTAATAGCTCCAAGCCTTTATTAACCAACTTTCCTTCAACTCGAACTAAATACTCTTTTTCAATCACACTTTGTTCGCCAATGATTGTTTTAGCAATTCTTCCATCTTGAGTGAGAACTAATAAACCGGAAGAGTCAATATCTAGTCTTCCTGCTGGAGCTAATCCATCAGTATTAAATCTTGGATTACGAGAAGAATACAGTTTCGAAACTTGAAAGTTATCTTGAATAATAAGACTTGCGGCAGGCCTAAAAGCTTTATCATCATCAAGATGCGAAATATAACCAACGGGCTTATTTAATATAACAGTGGCTTTGGAAGATTGTTGAATAGCTGCTTGTTTTTTTAATTCAACCTTTTGCGAACGATAAGCGCGTGTACCTAGTTCAGTAACAACTTTACCATCAAGCGTCACGAGACCTTGTTCGATATAAGCATCGGCTTCCCTTCGTGAACAAAGACCTAGCTCAGATAATATTTTAGAAATGCGTACGGCCTCTTCCATCTATATAGTCTCTATATTTTTTTAAGTTTATAGACTAGGATGTTGTCACCCTCTTTAAATCCAAAAATAGAATTACCGCCCGCAGCAACCGCAATATATTGTGTACCTTCAATTTCATAACTGATAGGCGGTGCATTAACGCCGGCATCAACTTTATTTGTCCAGAGCAACTTTCCTGATTTTGTATCGTAAGCATTAAAATTTCCATTTCCTTCACCCATAAATACAAGATTACCTTCGGTGGCTAATAATCCTCCCGTTAATGGTTGCGGTGTTTTAACCTGCCACTTAATTTTCTTAGTATTTAAATCAATTGCGGAAAGCAAGCCCCATCGTTCATCTTGTGTTGGCTCAGAAGATGCATATCTGATTGCAGGCAAATCATCATGCGCTGGTTCATCGACCAATGTATATTTGATAGGTGCATGAATTGCTGAAACAAATACGATCTGATTTTTTTCGTCTAGTGAAGTTGGTCCCCAATTAGCTCCCCCTAATATTCCAGGATATATAACTGTCCCCTCAGTTGTCGCTTTTGCAAAAAGATTTTTTTGTGGCACAAATGGTTCTGTTTTTGTAATAAGTTCGCCAGTAATGCGATTATGAATGTAATACCAACCAGTTTTACTAGCCTGACCTATAGCCGGAATTGTTTTCCCCTCTTTTTTATAATCAAACAATACGGGAGGACTCGCTACGTCATACCCCCAAACATCATGGGGCACTTGCTGGTAAAACCATTTTAATTTTCCTGACGTTGCATCAAGAGCCACGAGAGAAACTGTATATAAATTATCTCCAGGCCTTGATGTGTCATTCATTTGTGGTGAAGGATTACCAGTGCCAAAATATAAAATATTTGCATCTTCATCGATGGCTGGAGTGCTCCATGCAGAGCCACCTCCAAATTTCCAAGCGTCTTTATTGTTTTTAAGGTTTTCTTTTTCTTGAGCAATGTTGCGATTTAAAGAAATATTGTCTTCAATCGTTTCTCTATATTTTCCTTCCCAGCCTTCTGAGGGAATTGTATCGAATTGCCAAATACGCTTACCCGTTTGAATGTTATATGCTGCTAAAAATCCTGGACGGCCAAACCGACCATCAACCCCAATCACAGCACCTAATGGCGCATCAGGTCGGGGCGTATCAACATGAAGGCCGTATCCAACACCCGTAATACCAACAATAACCATATCTTTAAAGGTCACTGGCGCCATAGCAATACCCACACCCGTTTGGCCATAAACGTCTTTTTGGCTCTTGCTATCGGACTGGCTTAGTGAATTGCTACTTTCAAATTTATTATCATTATCAGCAACATCGATATCCCAGATTTTTTTTCCTGTTTTTGCATCTAAAGCAATGAGTCTTGCGTCAACAGTACCTATAAAAATTTTGTTACTCGAATAAGCTAACCCTCGATTAGCAGGTCCGCAACACATTCTCCAGTTATCCCTTTTTTTATGGCTATAACGCCATATTTCTTTGCCTGTTTTTGCATCTAAGGCAACAACATGGTTATGAGGAAGACTTACGAACATTACATTATTAATTACCAACGGAGATGCTTGAAATGTAGCAGCAACACCTGATTTAAATTTCCATGCGAGCTCAAGATTATTTACGTTATCCTTATTAATTTGAGTTAAAGTTGAAAAACGTTGATTGGTAAGATTTTTGCCATATGAAGCCCATTGTTCATCTGAGCCAAATTTGAATGATGGAAGCTTAGGCAACGATAACTTGTCTAAAGAGAGCGAATCTAGTGATATAGAATCCATAGAAGCGCAGCCCGTAATAATGAGAATCAATAAACTTAAAAGCGCTGCTCTAACAAATTTCAACGAATAACCTTTCAAAATGATCGTTCGAGTTTTTTAGATTAATAAAGCACTTTTTGGAAAATGCCTAGTAATAATATCTTATCTTAAGCCATTGTTTTTTAATACTGTATAAAGTTGACAAATCTAGATATGCAAAAAAATATATTAATCATTGGAGCTGGCGTTGCAGGTTGTTCATTAGCACATTTTTTAGCTAATTCTGATTGGGATGTCACTTTAATAGAAAGCAAAGATAATATTGCCCAAGGAGGCTCAGGAAATCCGGTTGCAGCAATTTATCCAAAATTTATGTTGAATGATGAAGCCTATAATGATTTTATGTTGAGGAGTTTTAGATTCACAACAGATTGGATAAGTCAATTAGGACTGAATAAAGAAGATTTTAGATTTGATGGGGCAATTGAAATTTTAGAAGAAACATACACTAAAAAATTAGAGATTAATTTATCAAAAAAAATTACAAGCAAGGAAGATTTTTTTAGCCTAATTAACAAATCAATTTTAAGTAAATATTCGATAGAGAGAAATTCAAGCGGTTTTTTATTCCATCAAGGTGGATGGATTAATCCCATAGCCTTATGTAAGCAATTAACAAATCATTCTAATATCAAAATAATCACTCATCAAAAAATCAAATCGATTGAAAAATTAATTGATGGATGGACGCTTAAAACAGAAGATAAAAAAACTTTAAATTCTTCACATGTGGCCATTTGCAATGCTTACTCTGTGAATCAATTTGATCTTACTCAACACTTATATACAGATGCATTCAGAGGGCAAGTGAATTGGATTACTTCCACATCATTTTCAATGCCACCCATTGTCACGTGCGATGAAGGTTATTTGGCTCCACTGATACATGATAAGCATGTTTTTGGCGCAACATACGCTATGAATGACTTTTTTAAAGATTTGAGAACAAGCGATACGAAAAAGAATATTGCATCAATAAAAGGTATACACAGAAAATTTTATAATTACTGTGAAACACAAAAATCAATTCCTGGTAGAGTTGCATGGCGAGCATCTACAAAAGATAGAAAGCCATATGTGGGTCAAGTATTCGATAATCAATTATTTAAAAAAATGCGTGTTAGAGAATTAGCCCGAGCTGATCAACTTCCTTGGCTTAAAAATTTATATATTGCTAGTGGATTTGGTTCTAGAGGCTTTACGTTCGCCCCCTACTGCGCTTCTGTTCTAGCAAATTTAATTAATGGTAATTTATCTCAAGAAGACAAAGAAACACTAAATTACACAAATCCAGAAAGATATCGACTTAAAAAAATGAGCTTAAAAAAAGTGGCGAGCCAGATATATAAGGTATAAATTTATATCATGTCAAAAAAATTTATTGAAGAAGCAGAAAAATTTGAAAGAGAGGGAGATCTTTCAAAAGCTATTCATTCACTAAAGAAAGCTCTGCAAATAGAACCTAAAAATTACATTATCCAAATAGAACTTGGAAATCTTTGTGCATCAAACAAACAATTCGAGGAGGCTGCAGGTTACTTTAGAAGAAGTTTGTATCAATTTAAAGACAATGTAGATATTAAAAATGCACTCTGCTTTTCTCTTACATCATTAGGTAATGAGTATTATTTAAAATCCAAATTTCAATTATCAGAAGCATGCTTTGAAGAGGTTCTGGAGTATGAAAAAAATAATTGGGTTTATTACTACAATTTAGCAAACACACAAGATAAGCTTAACAAAATCTCTAAGGCGTATGAAAACTATCAAAAAGCTATCAAATTAAATCCAAATGATGCTGATCTTTGGAATAACAATGGCAATTCAGAGCGCAAACTTGGCTATTTAGATAAAGCTGTTAAATCCTACCAGAATGCACTAAAGATAAAACCTGATCTTTTTCATGCACTGGTCCACCTAACCCATCAAAAACAGCACATGTGTGATTGGTATGAAATTGATCAATATTTACAAAAAATATGTTCTATTGTACAAACTAATGCGGAAGCACTTATTTCACCTTTTGCTTTTATTGCCAATCCTCTGTCGTCCCCTCAAGATCAACTATCATGTGCAACTCAATGGACGCAAAATCATTTTAAAGACCGGGTGTTTACAAAAGGAAAATGGAAGCGAAAAAATAAAGTTCGTATCGGATATTTATCTTCTGACTTTAAACTTCATCCACTATATTTTTTAATTCGTGATGTCATCAAATATCACAATCGCAATATTTTTGAAATTTATGCTTATGACGCAAGCCCACATGAAAATACAAATGAACGAAAAACACTTGTCAAATTATTTGATTATTATCGAGATATCTCAAGCCTCAACGATGAAAAGGCTGTAAGCCTTATTAATGATGACGAAATTGATATTTTTATTGATTTAACTGGGTACACCAATAATAGTCGTGCTTTTATAGCACCGCAGCTAAAAAATACAAGCACTATTAATTGGCTAGGCTATCCGGGTACGATGGGCTTAACGCAAGAAAAACCACTATATGATTACATCTTGGCTGATCACTTCATTATTCCTGAAAATGATGAAAATTATTATGCAGAAACTATTCTAAGGCTTCCTTTTGCTTATCAGCCCAACATAGAAAATCGTGCTCATTTAAATCAAAAAAATAGAGAAGATTATGGTATTCCTGAAAATGCTTTTGTGTACTGCGCCTTTAACCAATCTTTTAAAATAACTGAGCTCATATTTAAAGCTTGGCTTACACTTCTTGAAAAATATCCCAAAAGCATACTTTGGTTGACTCATTCAAATGCATGGTCAACTCGTAATTTGAAAGATTATGCAAATAAGTGTGGCATCAATCCAGAAAGAATCATTTTTGCATCCCGTGCTCCAAACGATGAACATATAGCTCGCCACGCTTTGGCAGATCTCTATTTAGATACCTTACCATATAACGCACATACATCAGCAAGTGATGCTTTATCAATGAATTTACCTATCGTAACACTCAAGGGAAATACTTTCGCTTCAAGGGTGGCGGGAAGTTTACTTCATAGCTTAAATTTGGATGAGCTCATTACTGAAAATATCGAAAATTATATTCGTTGCGCTAGTCGACTCACTGAGGATCTTAAATACCGACAAGATATTATTTATCGCTTGAATGAAGCTAAAAAATCTTCGCCCATATTTCAACCACAATTATTCGTAAAAACATTGGAGAGTATTTATCTTAATCTAGTTTAATTTTGTGCGGTAAGAATAACGCCCAAAATAATCATGGTGCCACCAAGCCATTCATTGATGCTAATAGTTTCACCTGCAAGTAAGTATGATGAAATTGAAGCAACCACAATTTCAAAAAGAAAAAAACTAGACGCTTCAACCGCTTTAATTTTTGTAACTCCAAATTGAACAAACAATGTTGAAAAAAATAAACATAAGGCAATTACTATTGCAATCATAGCGTCCAAAGGATTAAAAAAGTCTAATTTAGGCATAGTATCTTTATCAAACATAATGCATATTGTGGCTACTAAGATGACACCTAACCAAATTGCTAAAGCTTTCTGATTGATTGTCATATGCTGATATTTTCGTGTCATTACATTAGTGGTTGCAAAACCTATGCCTGAGCTTAATGCTAACCAATCACTCTTTGAATCAAAATATATTAAATAATCTTGCTGCCATAACATAATTAATGCACCAAAAAAAGAAATCATGGCAGCAATGTAATGTTTTTTTTGTGTATTTTCATTAAGCATAAAGTGCGATAAAAAAATAGTCCAAACTGGCGATAGATAAAATAGAAGCATAACTCTAACAACCTCACCATCAATGACAGCCAATACATAGCTAATATTGGTATAGCCAGCTATAAAAGAAAGCATCCAGAAATCTTTTGACCATATAGAGATCTTTTTTTTGGTCATAAAAAAATAAGGGACTGCGATAGCAAGTGTTAGTATAAATACGTAAAAGCTTGAATAAATACCCGAGACTCCTGCTTGAGCCATCAATCGGTAGGGATACCAAATAATTCCCCAAACAAAGGCTCCGAAAAGCAAAGAAAATATAGGGAGATAAGATTTTATCTTCATAACAATACTTTTTTTATAAAAGCTATGACATCTTTATTTAGGTCATCATTTAGACAATCAAATACATTAAGATTTTCCATACTCCTCATCCAAGTCATTTGTCTTTTTGCAAGCTGCCGAGTTGCGAAGACAATCCTATCGATACATTCTTTTTCTTGAAAATCACCATTAAAGTAATCAAGCACTTGACGATAGCCAACTGATCTCATAGATGGCATTTGATTTTGAAGCTTCGGATATTTTTTAAACAAAAGCTCTACTTCCTTGAATAAGCCAGCTTCTATCATTTCATTCACCCTAAATTCAATGCGCTGATGAAGAATATTTCTGTTACTGGGTATTAATCCTAATTTACAAATAGTGAAAGGAAATTCATTTTTATTTTCTGTTTTATGAAAATAAGATAAGGGTTTTCCGGAAGAATAAAAAACTTCTAGAGCCCGACTGATGCGCTGAGCATCATTAGGATTTAGCTTTCTTGCTGTTTCTTTATCAACAGATTGGAGTTTTTTGTAGAGTTTTGACCATCCAAATTGGCCTGCTTCTTTTTCTATATCTCTTCGGATTTGAAAATTAGTTTTCGGCATTTCATGAATGCCTTTTTCGAGGGCATTGAAATACATCATTGTGCCTCCTACCAAGAGTGGAATACGTTCTCTCAATAGTATTTCATCGATAAGCCTCAAAGTATCTTGTAAAAATTGCGCTACAGAATATGTTTCATCTGGTTTAATAATATTAATGAGATGGTGCGGTGCAATATTTAGAATATCCTGAGATGGCTTAGCTACACCAATGTTCATATCTTGATATATTTGTGCTGAATCGACACTAATGATTTCAAATGCAAAAGTTTTTACAAGATCAACAGCAAGTTTTGTCTTGCCAGATGCTGTGGGTCCAATCAAAAAGAAGATCGCTGGCTTATCCATTACTAAATTTTTAAAAATTCTTAGCAATATTGGGATTTGAAGATAAATATTTTTTTATACCAATCAAAATATTTTTAGCTAAAATTTCTTGGTGCTCTTCATTATTTAAAATCTGCTCTTCTTTTGGGTTGCTAATAAAAGCTGTCTCAACAAGAATAGATGGAATATCAGGAGATTTAAGAACTGCAAAGCCAGCTTGTTCGACATTTGATTTATGTAGATCATTGATATCGCCTAGCTGATCCAAAACAAAATTTCCAAGTTTTACACTGTCATTAATAGTTGCTGATTGAGATAAATCAAGCAAAGTTTTTGCTAACATTGGATCTTTATCATCCAAACTTACGCCACCAATTAAATCTGATTCATTTTCTTTATTAGCTAAATATCTGGCTGAAGCAGAAGTCGCTCCGCTTTCAGACAATGCAAATACAGAAGAACCTTTAGCATCGGGATTGGTAAAGGCATCAGCATGAATAGAAACAAAAATATCCGCCTTCAATTTTCTTGCTTTTACTACACGACTATGCAGCGGCACGAAATAGTCATCATCTCGTATTAGCACCCCTCTTAGTTGTTCGTCATTATCAATTTCTTTTTTAAGTTTTCTAGCAATTGATAGAGTAATATTTTTTTCTAAACTGCCAGATGCCCCTCTTGCTCCGGAATCTTCGCCGCCATGACCTGCATCAATGGCAATTACGATTTTCTTACTTTGGCCTTTATTGGGTTGTAATGTTGACAATTCTTGAACTACTTTTTCTTTATTAGTTTCTGATGAAGATGACGAAACATTATCTTTTTTAGACGGTGTTAGATCTTTTCTTTCCTTATCTTGAACAAATGCCATCAATTCATCAATTCTGGGATATACATCAATCACTAATCGGTGCTTATAAGTTCCTGCAGGCTTTAGAGAAAAGATATTGATTTTAGATTCAGCTCTAAGCTCAATGACAACTCTTGATACTTGGCTATTAAATTTAGCAACACGAATTTGCTTAATATTTGGATCGCTTGATAATATTTTTGTACTTAAATTTTTTAAATCATCGTTAACTTCAATGTCATGTAGATCAATTACTAAGCGATCTGGATTTTTTAAAATCATTTGATCATTGCTAATAGGCTTAAGGGATTCAAGAGTTATCCGCGTATATTCTCTCGCAGGCCAAACTCTGGCAGATTCAATCAAATTTTTTGCAA
>Ga0255165_1000171_pt1 | contig 26839 bp, 25 predicted proteins | sample Atl_Cont_RepB_8d_FD_183182 | JGI IMG/M metagenome (GOLD analysis project Ga0255165, IMG submission 183182) | Freshwater microbial communities from Altamaha River, Georgia, United States - Atl_Cont_RepB_8d | ecosystem: Environmental > Aquatic > Freshwater > River | place: USA: Georgia | collected... | reverse complement strand
CGTTCGAGCGCGGCATCGATGGCGGCCAGTTCGGCCGTCTCGTGCTCGTTCATCGCGAACTCTTCGTTGATCTCGGTGGTGGCCTGGGCGCGGGCGTCCGACGCGCGCACATCGTGCTCGGCCGCCATGTCCACGCGAGAGACCTGACCGCCGCGCTCGCGGGCGATGCGTTGCAAAAGCTGCTGGCGTTCCTGCAGCAGGCGGTCTTTGAAGGGGGCTGGATGGGTGTTCATGGCTTCATGCTAGGCCGATGAACAGCGAAGGCATTGACCCGGATCAATGGCTTGCATCAGGCACCGCATGCGCGGCATGCAGCGCTTGACGCGGGTCAACAGGAGTGGCTCAGCCCTTGGCCTTGAGCCGAGACAGCATCAGCTCGGTATTGGTTTTGCGGTCGGCATTGACCTGCGCCAGCGTGGGCCGCTCGCCCATGCGCTTGAGGTAGTCGCGCACCGGCAGATCGGCCAGAAAGTCGCGGCCGTAGACGATCTTCGTGGCGCCCGAGACCAGCGGCAAATGGACCACCGCGGCGCAGTCGGCCAGGGTGAGGGTGTCGCCGGCCACAAAGGGGCTGAATTGGGCCAGCGTGGCAAACGCGGCCACGTTCTTTTCGAGCTGTGCGGCGGTCTTTTCCTTGGCGCTGTCGCTCACCTTGCCACCGAAAAAGGCCTCGGGGTAGATGTTGCGCGCCACCAGCTCAAGGTGCAACTCCAGAAAAGTCACCAGCTCGCGCACCTTGGCGGCGGCAAAGGGATTGGCCGGCAGCAGCGGGTTTTGCGGGTACTGCTGCTCGATGTATTCCATGATCACCGCCGACTCGCACAGCGGGCCCTGCGGGGTCTTGATGTAGGGCACCTTGCCCAGCGGGCTGCTGGCCGCATCGGTCTGCCCGACCCAGGCCAGTTCTTCGGTGAAAGGCACGCCTTTTTCGAGCAGGGCGAACTTGACCTTGTTGTAGTAGTTGCTGGCTGCAAAACCGCAGAGGGTGAGCATGGGGTGTCTCCTGTCAATGGGATTTGCAGCTTATCGCCGCAGGCCGATGCCCGGGGTCACCGAGTTGACGCCAGCAGTTCAGGGATAATTCGCTCATGTCCACCCTGCAAACCCTGCGCCAAGCCCATTGGCTCACCCGCCTCGTGCTGGTGTGGTTTGCCTTGTTCATCGGCGCCGCCGTGGCTTCGCCGCTGGTCAAGCCCGTAGCCGGCCAAATGGTGTGTACCGCCATGGGTGGCATGAAGATGGTCATGGACGACGACGGCAAGGACGTGCAGCCAACGGCCAGCATGGACTGCCCGCTGTGCGCCTCCATGGTCGCCCCGCCCGCACCCCTGGCACAAGCGTTCGAGCCCTCGAGCGCCCTGGCCCATGTTCTGCAGACCGTTCCGGCCGCGCACATCGCTGGCCTGACCGGCGCCCCCCTGCCGCCCCGCGGTCCCCCCGCCCTGAACTGAACCTGCCCGCTGCGCCAGCACCGTGCACCACACGGGCTGCGCGCCCCGTTCGCATTCGTTTTCAGGATTTCCCCATGCACAAGCATGCTCTGGCCCGGGCGCTCGCCCTGGCCTGGCCCATCAGCCCCTTGCTGGTCGTCAGCCCCGGCGCATTCGCCAACCACCAGAAAGACGCCGGCGTGGTGACCATCACCGCCGGCAACCCCACCTCGCTGCCCACGCAGATCCCGGCCACCATGGAAGGCATCACCGCCCGACAGATCGAAGAGCAGGTCAATGCCACCGACAGCGAAGACGCCCTCAAGTACCTGCCCAGCCTGCTGGTGCGCAAGCGCTATGTGGGCGACTACAACCACGCCATTCTTTCCAGCCGCGCCTCCGGCACGGGCAACAGCGCACGCTCTGCCGTCTATGCCGACGGCATGCTGCTGAGCAACTACCTGGGCAACGGCGTCAGCGGCCTGGGCTTTCCGCCCCGCTGGGGCATGGTCACGCCCGAAGAGATCGAACGAGTGGATGTGATGTATGGCCCCTTCTCGGCCGCCTACCCCGGCAACTCGGTGGGCGCAGTCGTCGACTACACCACCCGCATGCCCGAGAAGTTCGAGGGCTCGGTCAAGCTCGGCTACACGCACCAGCCTTTTGACCTGTACGGCACACAAGCCAGCTACGGCGGCTGGCAATCCAGCGCCTCGCTGGGCAACCGCGGGGGCGACTGGGCCTGGCGCCTGGATTTCAACCGCACCCACAGCCAGGGGCAGCCACTGACCTTTGCCAATGCGCTGCGCAGCAGCACCACGGCCACTGGCAGCGATACCGTGGTCACAGGCGCCGTGCCCGGCCAGAACAAGCTGGGGCAGGACTGGCTGCTGCTGGGCAGCGGCACCCAGTACCACACGGTGCAAGACCACTTCAAGGCCAAGCTCGCCTACGACTTGAGCCCCACGGTGCGCGCCACCTACACACTGGCTTCGTGGCAAAACACCTCGGAAGGTCGATCCACCAGCTACCTGCGCGACGCCAACGGCCAGCCGGTCTACAGCGGCAACATCAACATCGACGACAAGCGGTACAGCCTCAACGGCAGCAGCTTCCCGCTCAGCCAAGAGCGCCTGCGGCACACCCTGCATGGTTTGTCACTCAAAAGCCACACGCAAGGCGTCTTCGACTGGGCGCTGGCCGCCAGCGCCTACGGCTATGGCCAGGACGAGAAACGCGGCAACGCCAGCAGCAACCCCTTGCCCGCAGCAGCCACCGCGGGCGCCGGCACCATCGCCGACGGCTCGGGCACTGGCTGGAACAACCTGGCGCTGCGCGGCACCTGGCGCCCGGACGGGCTCAAAGGGGCGCATGTGGTGGATTTCGGCTTTCAGCAAGACCACTACAAACTGCGCCACCTGACATCCCTCATCCCGGGCAACTGGATGAACGATGGCGCAGGCAGCGTGGCCAGCGAGGTGGGTGGTCGAACCCAGATGCAAAGCCTGTATGTGCAGGACACCTGGCGTTTTGCGCCGCTTTGGCGCGCCGTGCTGGGCCTGCGCAGCGAACACTGGCAGGCCGAAGAAGGGCTGACCCGCTTCTCGGCCAACAGCAGCACGACCTACCCGAACCGCAGCGAGCATTTCCTCTCGCCCAAGGGCGCGCTGTCGTGGCAACTGGCCCACGATGCCTTCGTCAAGTACGCGGTGGGCCGTGCGGTGCGCATGCCCACCGTCAACGAGCTGTATGGCGCCACATCGAGCACCCTCTCGCAATACATCAACGACCCCTTCCTGCGCCCCGAAAAGTCCTGGACCCAGGAGTTGAGCTTCGAGAAGACACTCGACCAGCACCAGTGGCGTCTGACGGCCTTTACAGAAAACACCCGGGACGGCATCTATTCGCAGACGGTTTTCGACAGCGCGGCCAACCGCAACATCAGCCGCGTCCAGAATGTCGACCGCATCGTCACACGCGGTCTAGAGGCAGTCTACAACGGCTACCACCTCTGGCTGCCGGGGCTCGATCTGTCGGCCAGCGTGACCTATGCCGACTCGACGATCCGCGAAAACGCCGGCTTTGTGAGCACCCTGGGCGACACCCTCGGCAAGCGCCAGCCCAACATCCCGCGCTGGCGCGCCACGCTGCTGACCGCCTACCGCTGGAGCCCCGAGTGGAGCAGCACGGTGGCCGTGCGCCACAGCGGCAGGCAGTTCAACACGCTCAACAACAGCGACACCAACAGCTGGGCCTACATGGGCGTGAGCCCCTTCACCACGGTGGATGTGCGCGCCCGCTGGCAGATCGACCCGCGCTGGGTGGCAGCCTTCGGCATCGACAACCTCACCGGCCAGACCTACTGGAACTTCCACCCCTACCCCCAACGCAGTTACACGGCCGAACTCAAGGCCCGCTTCTGAAAGGACACCCCATGACCCCACGACACCCCTTGCTGTGGGCCGCCCTGGCCCTGCTGAGCCACGCCGTCCAAGCCCATGTGACGCTCGAATATCCGGTGGCCACCGCCGGCCAGAGCTACAAAGCCACTTTCAAGATCGGCCACGGCTGCGGAGCCTCTCCGACCCGGGTGGTCGAAGTCGACATCCCGGCGGGCGTGCGCGGTGCGCGGCCCATGCCCAAACCCGGCTGGAACCTGGAAGTGACCCGCGAAAAACTCGCCCAGCCCTACACCAGCCACGGCCGCACCGTGAGCGAGGACACGGTCCGCATCCGCTGGACCGCCAAAACCGAGGCCGACATGCTGCCCAGCGCCCACTACGACGAGTTCGTGTTGGTCGGCACCTTGCCCGAGCAGGCCGACACGCTCTACTGGCCGGTGCGCCAGCTGTGCCCGCAAGGTCGGCTGGACTGGACCGAAGTGCCCGCCACCGGGCAGAAATGGTCAGACCTGAAATCACCCGCCGCCGAGCTGGAGCTGATGCCCGCAGCGGGCGCCAGCACGCACAATCACTGAAACCACCTCCACCTCTGCTGAAAAGGAAACACCATGAACACACTGCTTCGCTCCCTCTTGCTGCTCACCGCCCTCAGCGCCACTTCGGCCTGGGCGCAAGTCAAAGTCGAACAGGCCTGGGCCCGCGCCACCGTGCAGGGCCAGAAAGCCACGGGCGCTTTCATGAAGATCACCGCAACGCAAGCCAGCCAGCTGGTGGCCGTGTCCACCCCGGTGGCGGGCGTGGCTGAGGTGCACGAGATGAAGATGGATGGTGGCGTGATGAAGATGCGGGCCATGCCAGCACTGGACCTGCCTGCGGGTCAGGCGGTCGAACTCAAACCCGGCGGCTACCACCTGATGCTGATGGACCTGAAAACTCCGCTGGCCAAGGACAGTAGCGTGGCGCTCACCCTGACCTTCCGGGACGCCAAGGGCGTCGAAAGTCGCCAGCAGGTGAACGTGCCGGTGACTACCGGTATGCCGCAAGGGGCCATGTTCGACCATGCCCATGGGCACGGCGCGCACAAACATTGAACGCCCGGCACCCCATTTGTCAGCTTGCAGGTGTGTCCGCTCTGGTCTAATGCGGACATCACTCGCCAGCCCCAGGAGACACCATGAGCGACCAATCGGCTTTAGGTTTCGGCAAATTCGTGCCAGGGTTTGACTTCCTGCAAAACCTGGCCAAGTCGGCCAGCGGACCGGCTGCCGCCACGGGGGCGGTACCCGGCATGTCCAGCTGGGTGGCGCCCACGCTCAGCGTCGAAGAGCTCGACAAGCGCATCCAGGAGCTCAAGGCGGTGCAGTTCTGGCTGGAGCAAAACGGCACCGCGCTCAAGGCCACCATCCAGGCGCTGGAGGTGCAGAAGATGACGCTCACCACCTTGCAGGGCATGAACGTCAACATGGCCGAGCTGGCCAAGGCCTTCACCGCCCGCCCGCCCGAGCCGGCCGCAACGCCCAAGGCTGCCGCCCCCCAAACCCCAGCCCAGGCAGAACCCGAGCCAGAAGCTCAGGCAACCGCCAAACCCCAACGTGCGGGCAAGACCAGCCGCAAGCCCTCGTCGACCGGCGCTGCGGTAGACCCGGTGCAATGGTGGGGTTCGCTCACGCAACAGTTCCAGAACATCGCGGCCTCGGCCATGCAGGATGTGGCTGCACAGGCCATGAAGGCCAAGGCCTCCGAACCCCAGGCCGCATCAAGAGGCGCCAAGTCTGCCGCCCCGCACGCCACCAAACCAACGGCCAAAAAAGCGCCGGGCAAAACGGCGCGCAAGTCGGCCACCGCCAAAGAGGCACGCCCCTCCCGTCCATGAAACTCTTTCCCTGCGGCCATGCCACGCACCCGCAATGGCGCATGGCCGCAGGCCTGGCCATCGCCCAACTGCGTGCGCAAATGGCCCTGCCCGACCACGCCAGCGCCCCGCAGCTGGGCCTGCTCTACATCACCGACCATTACGCCAGCGAGGCGCAGGCCATCCTGGACCATGTGCGCACCGAACTCCCGCTGGTGCAGGACTGGGCCGGCACCACCGGCGTGGGCATTTGTGCCGGCAGCGCCGAATACTGGGACGAACCGGCGCTGGCCATCCTGCTGTGCGATCTGCCAACCGAGCACTACCGGGTGTTTTCTGGCTTGGCGCCCTTGCCCGCAGCGGGCACCGGCAGCTGGCAGGCGCGCACCGCGCTCGTGCATGCCGAGCCGCAGACCCCCGAGCTGGCCGAGCTCATGGCCGAGCTGGCCGACCGCACCAGCGATGGCTTTCTGTTTGGCGGACTGGCCTCGTCCCGTGGCCATGCGCCGCAGTTTGCGGTGCATGGCGATGCGTCGGGGGGCAGCTTTGTGGGCGGCCTCAGTGGCGTGGCTTTCGCACCGCAAGTGGCGTGCATGACGCGCCTCACCCAGGGTTGCCAACCCGTCAGTCCGGTGCACGCCATCACCCGCGTGGACGACCTGGTGGCGCTCGAACTCGACGGTGAACCCGCGCTCGATGTGATGCTGCGCGATCTGGCCATTTCACTGGACGATCCGCAGCGCGCGATCGGCGTGGTGCGCCAGACGCTGGTCGGCCTGAGCCTGCCCGCGCAGGCCGTGGTGGAACGCACTGGCCATCTGCAGCAGGAGGTGCGCGTGCGTCACATCGTCGGGCTGGACCCGATGCGCCAGGGCATCGCCCTGGCCGAGCACCTGCAGCCCGGCATGGGGCTGGTGTTTTGCCGCCGCAACCCGCAGGCGGCCCGCGCCGACCTCACGCGCATCTGCGCCGAACTGCGTGAGGCGCTGGAGCCCGAGAGCCTCAGCCTCGAAGCCGCCTTGCTGCAGGCACCGCAGCCCACACAAACCCTGCCACAAGCCGGTCGCCGCATCGCTGGGGCCATCTATGTCAGTTGCACCGGGCGCGGCGGCGGGCATTTTGGCGGCCCCAGCGCCGAGATGCAGATCATTCGCCACGCCCTGGGCGATGTGCCGCTGGTCGGTTTTTACGCCGCGGGCGAAATCGCCGGGCACCAGCTCTATGGCTACACCGGGGTGCTGACGGTGTTCACGACCGACTGATCAGACGCCGCGTGCGCGGTCGCTCTTGAACTGTGCGCGGAATGCGCTGAACTGACCCGCGTCCAGGGCCTGGCGCACCTCGCGCATCAGGTTCAGGTAATAGTGCAGGTTGTGGATCGTGGTCAGCATGGGGCCGAGCATTTCGCCGCATCGGTCCAGGTGGTGCAGGTAGGCGCGGCTGAAGCCGTCGCGCCCGCCCTGGTCCCACGCCACGCCCGACGTGCCCGCGCAGGCGTGGCAGGTGCAGCTGGGGTCCAGCGGCTGCGGGTCGTTCTTGTGGCGGGCGTTGCGCAGTTTCAGGTCGCCGTAGCGGGTGAAGACCGTGCCGTTGCGTGCATTGCGGGTGGGCATCACGCAGTCGAACATGTCCACGCCCTCGGCCACACCCTGCACCAGGTCTTCGGGCGTGCCCACGCCCATCAAATAGCGCGGCTTGTGGGCGGGCAGACGGTGCGGCGTGTGCGCCATGATCTGCAGCATCTGCTCCTTGGGCTCGCCCACGCTCACGCCGCCCACGGCGTAACCGGGGAAGTCTATCTCCACCAGCGCCTCCAGAGACTCCTGGCGCAGGTTTTCAAACATGCCGCCTTGCACGATGCCGAACAGCGCGTTGGGGTTTTGCAGGCGTTCAAATTCGTTCTTGCTGCGCACGGCCCAGCGGCGGCTCATCTCCATCGACTTGCGTGCCTCGGCCTCGGTGGTCAGGTGCCCCTTGGTCTCGTACGGCGTGCACTCGTCGAGTTGCATCACGATGTCCGAATTCAGGATGGTCTGGATCTGCATGCTGACCTCGGGCGACATGAAGAGCTTGTCGCCGTTGACCGGGCTGGAAAAGTGCACGCCTTCTTCGGTGATCTTGCGCATGTCACCGAGTGACCAGACCTGAAAACCGCCCGAGTCGGTGAGGATGGGCTTGTCCCATTTCTCGAACTGGTGCAGGCCACCAAAGCCTTGCATGATGTCCAGGCCCGGGCGCATCCACAAATGGAAGGTGTTGCCCAGAATGATCTGCGCGCCCATCTCGTGCAGGCTGCGCGGCATCACGCCTTTGACGGTGCCGTAGGTACCGACCGGCATGAAGATCGGCGTCTGCACCACGCCGTGGTTGAGAGTCAGCCGTCCGCGGCGGGCGTGGCTGGCGGGGTCGGTCTGGAGCAGGTCGAATTGAAGCATCGGGCGATTGTAGGGACAGCACGCCCTGGCCTGGGCCGTGCTGCCCTGCCCGAAGGCCACGACGGCGCATCAGGCCTTGAAGGACACCACCTTCTGGGTTTGCGCACCCAGGCCCTCGATACCCAGCGTCATGACATCGCCCCGCTGGAGGAAGATCGGCGCTGGTTTGCCGTCCTTCTTGATGCCCATGCCCACGCCCGGCGGCGTGCCGGTGGTGATGATGTCGCCGGGCTCGAGGGTCATGAACTGACTCACATAGCTCACCAGCTTGGCCACGCCAAAGATCATGGTCTTGGTGTTGCCGGTCTGCATGCGCTGGCCGTTGAGGTCGAGCCACAGGTCCAGGTTCTGGGGGTTGGGCACTTCGTCGCGCGTGACCAGCCAGGGACCGATGGGCCCAAAGGTGTCGCAACCCTTGCCCTTGTCCCAGGTGCCGCCGCGCTCCATCTGGTATTCGCGCTCGCTGACATCGTTGACCACGCAGTAGCCGGCGACATGGGCCAGCGCGTCTTTCTGCGACACGTAGCGCGCGCGGGTGCCGATCACCACGCCCAGCTCGACTTCCCAGTCGGACTTTTTGGAACCCTTGGGCAGCATCACATCGTCGTCCGGCCCAACGATGCAGCTCGTGGCCTTCATGAATACGATGGGCTCTTTCGGGATCGGCATGCCGGCCTCGGCCGCGTGGTCGGCGTAGTTCAGGCCGATGGCCACGAACTTGCCCACGCCCGCGAGCGGCGGGCCAAAACGCTTCTTGCCGCGGACCTTGGGCAGTTTGTCGCTCTTGATTCTGGAGAGCTTCGCCAGCGCCTTGTCAGACAAATGGGCAGGCGTGATGTCGGCGATCACGCCGCTGAGGTCGCGCAGCTGGCCCTCTGCGTCAATGAGTCCGGGCTTTTCCTTGCCGGGCTGGCCATAGCGAACGAGTTTCATGGTGTCCTTTCTGTTGGGTGTGACGCAAGCAAGGCCATGCGCATGGCATAGCCTCAATAGGGCTCCGATTGGAACAAAAAATCTGCCGCGGCCGTGCAATCGCACGTCACGGAGTTGACGCTCACCCGCTGGGCTCAAACCAGACGGGACAGACAGGCCTGCAGGTCTTCGGTCGGCTTGCGTGCAAAGCCGGTGCGCACATGGCGCTGCAAACGGCCGAGCAGAAAAGCGAGCATGACCGAAGCCACAACCGGTGCCTGGGCCTGCTGCGGTGCAGCCTGCATGTCCTGGTCTGCGGTCGCTTCGCGCAAGGACTGCCGCAGCTGCGCCTCGATCTTGTCCATCAGCAGGTTCACCCGCTGCTGCAGGCGTTCGTGCTCCAGGATCAAGGCATCGCCGGTCATCACGCGGCACATGCCGGGGTTCTTTTCGGCGAACTGCAGGATCAGCGAGAGGATGCGCAGCGCCTGGTTCGGCCCGGGCGCTTCGCGGTCGGTCACCTGTCGAATCAGTGCCATGCAGGATTGTTCGACGAAGTCGATCAGGCCTTCGAACATCTGCGCCTTGCTTGCAAAGTGGCGGTACAGGGCCGCCTCGCTCACGCCGATGCGCGCCGCCAGCGCGGCGGTGGTCACCCGTTCGCCACCAGGTTGCTCCAGCATCTGGGCCAGGGTCTGCAGGATCTGCAGGCGCCGCTCGCCCGGACGCGGGCGCTTGCGCACCGGCTTGTTCTCCTCGTGTTCATCGCCGATGGGCTTATCGTGCTCGGACATGGCGGCTCCTGAAGACGGGCAACGCGCGCTGTACTCAGCGGCTCCTGATCATCGTCCCGAAAGCCTGTTCAGACAGCACTTCGAGCAGCATGGCATGCGGCACGCGTCCGTCGATGATGTGCACCGCATTCACACCGCTCTTGGCGGCGTCCAGCGCACCGGCAATCTTGGGGATCATGCCGCCGCTGATGGTGCCGTCGGCACAGAGCTCGTCGATGCGCCTGGGCGTCAGTTCGGTCAGCAGCTCTCCCTGCTTGTCGAGCACACCGCGGATGTTGGTGAGCATGAGCAGCTTTTCAGCCTGCAGGGCCATCGCCAGCTTGGCGGCCACCACGTCGGCATTGATGTTGTAGCTCTCGTTGTTCTCGCCAAATCCGATCGGGCTAACCACCGGGATGAAGGCATCGTCCTGCAGACACTGCAGGATGGACGGATCGATGCTTTCGATATCGCCCACCTGGCCCACATCGTGTTCCTTGCTCGGGTCCTGGCTGTCGACCAGACGCAGCTTGCGGGCGCGGATCAGGCCGCCATCGCGGCCGGTCAGACCGACGGCCTTGCCACCGGCGCGGTTGATCATGCCCACAATGTCCTGCTGCACTTCGCCGCCCAGCACCCACTCGACCACTTCCATGGTCTCGGCATCGGTCACGCGCATGCCCTGAACGAATTCGCCCTTCTTGCCCAGGCGATTGAGGGCGTTTTCAATCTGCGGGCCGCCGCCGTGCACCACCACCGGGTTCATGCCCACCAGCTTGAGCAGCACCACGTCTTCGGCAAAGGCCTGCTGCAGGGCCGGGTCGGTCATGGCGTTGCCGCCGTACTTGATGACCAGGGTCTTGCCGTGGAATTTGCGGATATAGGGCATGGCCTGGGCCAGGATCTGGGCCTGTTGCTCGGGCGTCACGGCAGAGGGGGTGGGTTCGCTCATGGTCGGTTCAGCATTGCAATGTTTTGCGCAGATTGTGCCGCAGCAGGGTTACAGGATTTCGGTCAGCAGTCGGTCCACGCCGCGTTGCCACTGCGGCAAGGTCAGGCCAAAGGCCTGCTGCAGTTTTTGCGTATTGAGCCGCGAATTGAGCGGACGTTTTGCGGGTGCGGGGAAAGCACTGGTCGGCACCGGCGCAATTTCGCCCACTTTCCAGGCCAGGTCGGGGCGCATCTCGCGGGCGCGGGCAATGGCGTGGCTGGCGTAGCCGTGCCAGCTGGTCTCGCCAGCCGCCACGAGGTGGTACAGACCCGACAGTTCGGGCTTGTGCATCGCAGCGCGAATGGTGTGCGCGGTCACATCGGCGATCAGGTCGGCACCGGTGGGAGCACCCTGCTGGTCGTCGATCACGGTCAGGCGTTCACGCTCCTGCGCCAGCCGCAACATGGTTTTGGCAAAGTTGCCACCACGCGCCGCATACACCCAGCTGGTGCGAAAGATCAGGTGCCTGCAGCCGCTGGCGGCAATCGCCTGCTCGCCTTCGAGCTTGGTCTGGCCGTACACGCCCAGGGGACCGGCGGCATCAGCCTCCTGCCAGGGTCGAGTGCCGCTGCCGTCGAACACATAGTCGCTCGAGTAATGCACCAGCCAGGCGCCGGTTTCAGCCGCAGCCTGCGCCAGCGCGGCGGGCGCAGTGGCGTTGAGCGTACGCGCCAGATCGACTTCGCTTTCAGCCTTGTCCACAGCGGTGTGGGCTGCGGCATTCACGATCACGTCGGGACGCAGGGTGCGTACTGTCTCGGCCAAGCGCTCGGGCTGGCTCAGATCACCACAGGGCTCGCTGTGGCGGTCGAGTGCAGTCAGTTCACCCAGCACGCTCAGGCTGCGCTGCAGCTCCCAGCCGACCTGGCCATTTTTGCCCAACAAAAGAATTTTCAAGTCGATCTCACGGTTGATGCACGGGATGCTGCTTTTGTCATCCACTTTTGTTTTCATCCTCGGGCTTGACCCTTTCTGTCATCCTCGGGCTTGACCCGAGGACCCATGGATTGCCCGGTCAAGCCGGGCAACGACATCTAGAGTGGTGAAGCGCAATGGAAGGGTCATGCGTACTGCTTGCTGACCCACTCGCGGTAGGCGCCGCTCTGCACATTGGCCACCCACTCGGGATTGTCCAGGTACCACTGCACCGTCTTTCGGATGCCAGTCTCGAACGTTTCCGCAGGCTTCCAGCCCAGTTCGCGCTCGAGCTTGCGTGCGTCAATCGCGTAGCGGCGGTCGTGGCCGGGGCGGTCGGTGACGTAGGTAATCTGTGCGGCATAGCTGCTGCCATCGGCCTTGGGGCGCAGTTCGTCAAGCAGCGCGCACACGGTTTGGACGATCTCGATGTTGGGCTTTTCGTTCCAGCCGCCCACGTTGTAGGTCTCGCCAAGGCGCCCGGCTTCGAGCACGCGGCGGATGGCGCTGCAGTGGTCCTTCACATACAGCCAGTCGCGGATCTGCATGCCGTCGCCGTAGACGGGCAGCGGCTTGCCGGCCAAGGCGTTGACGATCATCAACGGGATCAGTTTTTCCGGAAAGTGGTACGGGCCGTAGTTGTTCGAGCAGTTGGTGGTCAGCACCGGCAGGCCGTAGGTGTGGTGCCAGGCGCGCACCAGATGGTCGCTGGCGGCCTTGCTCGCAGAATACGGGCTGTTGGGCTCGTAACGGTTCGTTTCGGCAAAGGCCGGGTCGGTCGGCGAGAGCGAGCCATAGACCTCGTCGGTGGAGACATGCAGGAAGCGGAAGGCGGACTGCGTGAGGTACTTGTCATCCTCGGGCTTGAGTTTCCCGTCATCCTCGGGCTTTACCCGAGGAGCCATCTCCCCTTTTGGCAAGCCATTCCAGTAGCCCCGCACCGATTCGAGCAGGTTGTAGGTGCCCACAATGTTGGTCTGGATGAATTCCCCCGGGCCATGAATGGAACGGTCCACATGGCTCTCGGCGGCAAAGTTGATCACGGCACGTGGCCGGTGCTCGGTCAGCAGTTGGTCTAGCAACGCACGGTCGCCAATGTCGCCCTGCACGAAGATATGCCGTGGATTGCCCTGCAGGCTCGAGAGCGTCTGCAGGTTGCCTGCGTAAGTGAGTTTGTCAAGGTTGACCACCGGCTCATCGGAACCGGCAATCCAGTCAAGCACAAAGTTGCCGCCAATGAAGCCGGCACCGCCAGTCACGAGAAGGGTCATGGGTGTATAAAAAGCGTTTTACGGGCCCGTCGGGCCACACCTCTTCATTTTAGAGGTCCCACTTGCTCATGCCCTCAGGAGCCCAAATGGCCAAGAAAACTGAAACCCCATCTCATATTGCCGGTATGCCGGACCTGAGCACGCTGTCGCCCATGTCCGCCCACCAGGTCTGGCTGGCGGGTCTGGGCGCTGTGGCCCAGGCGCAGGCGCAGGGCAGCAAGGCTTTTGAAACCCTGGTCAATGACGGCCTGGCCTTCCAGCAAAAAGGACAGGAAGAGGCTCGTCAGCGCTTCGAGGAGGTGACCGAGCGTTTTGCCAGCATGGCCCAGGGTCTGGGGCAACAGGCGGTCGGTCGCATGGACAAGCTCGAGCACGTGTTTGAGGAACGCGTCGCTCGTGCGCTGCACCGCCTGGGCATGCCCACGCTGCAGGACCTCGCCGACTTGCAAACCCGGGTGGCCGATCTGGAAGCTCAACTGGCCAAGACATCCCCGTCTACCGGCAAAACGGCCAAAGTGGCGGCCAGCTCGGTGAGGCCAACACGCAAAAACCCCCGCAAGGCCTGACAGCGCCCATGGCGAAAAAAGCCCCGCGCCGCACCGCCGAGCGCATTGCCAGCGTCACCCTGGACCTGTTCAACCGCTATGGCGAGCCGCATGTCTCGACGACCATGATCTCGTCGGAACTGGGCATCAGCCCGGGCAACCTCTACTACCACTTTCCTTCCAAGGACAAGCTGGTCAACCACCTTTACGACCAGTTCGAGGCATCGGTGCTGGCCCTGCTGGAAGCCGGGGGAGATGTGCAGGACATTGAAGACGCCTGGTTCTTTCTGCACAGCCTCTTTGAAAAGGTCTGGGACCACCGTTTCCTCTATCGCGATCTCAACCACCTGCTCTCGGGCAACCGGCATCTGGAGACACATTTCCATGCGGTACTTGAGCGCAAGACGCAGGCTCTGCGCCAGATGCTCGAATCGCTGACCGCCGCCGGGGTGATGCAGATCAGCATCGACACGATCGAGACCCTGTCGGCCAGCATGGCCGTGATGGTGACTTACTGGCTGAGCTACGAATACGTTCGTGATCCGCGACACGCCATGGAGCCCGAAAGCGCCAGCCGCGCCATGCGTCGCGGTGCTCAGCATGTGCTGGGCCTGCTCACACCTTACCTCGGTAACGCCGAGTTGCGACAACACCTGATGGCGCTGACCTCGGCCTATGGCGAGGGCAGGGACTGACACCCGCCTTCAGGCGTATCGCAGGCTGGCCAGGGTCAGCAGTCCGTCAAAGATCAGGTTCTCGACCAGTTCGAACTGAATGGACATGCTGGGGGCCATCTTCCAGCCCGCGCCACCGGTCATCACACACATCGGCTCCATGCCGGTACGCTCACGCAGGTGCTGGACCATGCGCTCGCAGGCACCGGCAATCGCGAACGTGCCCCCGCTGGTGAGCGCATCGCTGGTGTTGGTCGGGAACAGTCGGACTTCGCCAGTGGGTACATGCAGGCCCGCCGTGCCAGATTCGAGGGCTCGCAGCATGATGCCGTGACCCGGCAGGATGAAACCCCCGAGAAATTTGCCATGCTGATCAATCGCCTCGACCGTGACCGCGGTGCCCACCATGACAACCACAAGGGGTCTGACCGGACCCTTGGCAAGCATGTGCTGGCGAGCGCCGACCATGGCTACCCAACGGTCTGCACCAAGGCGGGAAGGATAGTCATACCCGTTGATCAGGCCAGCCTCGGCCTGCTCGGCAACGACCCACTGCGGCGAGACATCCCACAGCTCCATCTGCTCCTGCACACGGCGTCGCACCGCATCACCTGCAACGATGCAACCGATCATGCGGTCTGGCGCGGGCAGTTCAGCCCAGACGCCCTCGCTCAGACGATCAATGTTTTCCAGAAACTCCGCCCCATGGGCCAGCAACTGGGCTTGAGGATGGGCCCTGTCATAGAGGGCCCATTTGAGACGGGTGTTGCCGACGTCAATGGCCAGAAGATTCATGGCCTCATGATAGCGGCTCGCTTCACATGTCCTGTCAGGTCTTGTCACTTCCCAAGGTCTGCGCCTTTCGGATGGCCTCTTCTGCGTCCCGGTCTGAACGATGGAGCACGTCATGGGCCTCCACCTGCAGCAACAGGCCCTGCACGCGCGCGCCGTGTTCAATGGCAATCGAGACATATTTCAGGTCCCCTTGCACAAAACAGCCTGCGTGCAGCTCAACGCGGTCCTGCGCATGGATATTGCCTGACACCTTGCCCGCCACAATCACGCGCTGTGCCATCAGGTCGCCCACCACTTCTCCGCTCGGCCCCACCACCACCGAGACCGGCTGATCGCCGGCACAACGTACATTCCCCACCACTTTGCCGTCGATGCGAATGCTTTCGTTGAGTCGCAAGTCGCCTTCGACCTCGGCATGACGCCCGATCAGCGTGTCAAATTTTTCCTGACTGAGCACCAAGGGGGTGCCTGGATTTTTTTTCATGCCAAACATGGCGGGTCTCCTGGTTCAGGACTTGGCCCAGCTTTGGATCGCTTTGACCGGGTGCATGGCTCGTCCCTTGTAAATCACCTCGTAATGCAAATGAGGCCCCGTGGATCGCCCGGTATTGCCCAGCAAACCCACACGTTCTCCGGCACGCAAGATTTGGCCGGGCTTCACAAGGATTGACTTCAGGTGAGCATAGCGAGTGACAAATCCTTCAGCATGCTCGACTTCGACCATATTGCCATAGGCGCCGTTGTACCGTGCCTGCATGACCTGGCCTGCCGCAGTCACTTGCACAGGCGTACCGACGGGCGCAGCAAAATCGATGCCTTCGTGCATGCTCGGCAAATGCGTCATCGGATCGGGGCGAATACCGAAAGTGCTGGAGAGCATGAACTCATTCTGAAGCGGCAGGGCCAGGGGCAAGACCTCCAGACGACGCTCCTGTTGCAGCCAGTTTTGATGGGCACGTTCCAGCGTGTCATCCACCTCGCCCAGCAGCGTGGCGGTGTATTGCAACCTGTCGGCCAACGGCAAGGACTCGCTGGCATCCGTCATCAAAGGCTTGAGTGGGCCACCACGACCTTCGCGCTTGTCTTGAGCCCGTCCTGCAGGACCGGCCAAAGCCCCCAATCCGATCTGTGCAAAAAATGCCTGACGACTGGCTTCTATTTGCTGCAGCCTATCGACCGTCTGGCCCAGCTGTGCCTGCAAGCTGGCCAAGCGGGCCTCGTAGGCCGCCTCCATGCGCTCTTGCTCTTGCTGACTGGCGACACCGCCCATTTTCAGGGCCAGTTCCGGCAAATGTTCTACGGCGACCCGCAAACCCAGCCAATGGAACAAGCCCCCCAGCAACACCAGGCCAGCCACGACCAAAAGCATGGCAAGCCGCACCTTGCGCTGCGTGATCGAGATAGTGACGAGCTTGTCGGTAGGACCGGACACCCAGATCAATTGCATGATGTTCCTTTTTTCAAGCGAGGTTCATTTTAGTGCTCTATGAATACCAATTAATTCACAATATACGTGAAAACCATGACTCCATGGACTTCCCTAGGCATGCAGATCCGGCGGTGAAGCATTGAAGCGTCACACAGGCGGCACATCGCGTGGCCGGCTGACTTTCATAATGAGTTCATGTTTCCGGCAGCACACGTTTCTGAACCAGGCACGGGCTTCATCTTGGGTCAGCGGTTTGGCGCTGGCACCCGACTTCTGGTCCAGCACAGCCGTAACACCTATGCGCGCCTGTTCGCCCACTGTGGTGTCGACTGGGCCACCGCCTGTGCCCGCGCCCTGACCTACCGGCCTGTGATCGAGGCGCTCGACCCCGCCCTGATGCGCGAAATCGAGGGCCTGGCCGAAGGCAGCGGACTGCAAGTGGCCGAGGTGCTGGCCCTGAACTGCCGCACCGAAATCCTGCCGCCGGGCTTTCTGGGTGATACCGACATCGAGGCCCGCCAGGCGCTCGAGGCCAACCGTGCGGCTGGTCTGCCCGACTGGCTGGAAGGCAGCAAGCCTGATCCGGCCATCGAACTGGGCGAGTGCACCGCCATGGGGGTGGGCCCACAAGCCTCGGAAAACCGTCAGACCTGGCTGGCCCAGAACTGGGACTGGCTGGGACGACAGCGCCAGGCCCTGGTCCTGCTGCACGCACAAAACAGCCAGGGCACACGCTTCATCACCCTCACCGAAGGGGGCATGCTGGCCAAGATCGGCATGAACCAGCATGGCTTTGCACTGGGCCTGAACATCCTGCGTTCCCACGACGATGGCGCCCGTCCGGGGGTGCCGGTGCATGTGTTGCTGCGCCACCTGCTGGGATTTCCTTCGGTGGCGGCTGTGCGCGAGGAACTCGAACGCATTGGCAGGACGCAGGGCTTTGGCGCTGCCTCCAACATCCCGTGTGCCGATGCGAGCGGCGAGGTGGCCTGCTTTGAAGTCGCCCCTGCCGGCTGGGCCGAACAACGGCCCGAAGCGGGTGTGGTGGTCCACACCAACCATTTCGTGTGCGACAGACTCTTGTCTGCCCAGGCGCCGGTAGGCCGGACCTTGTCCAGTCTGCCGCGTCTGCAAAGAGCTCGTCGGCATGCAGGCCAGACGCCCCTTCAGCTGGAAAAGCTCCAGGCCTTCTTGCGTGATGAATCCGACGGTTATCTGTCCATTTGCCGCAGCCCGGACCCGTCCCTGCCCCCGGAGGGCCGGGTGGAAAGCGTGGCCGGCATCGTCATGAACACCAGCACGCGCGAAATGTGGATCGCACCGGACGTGCCCAGTCGCTGCGATTTCGAGCAGGTCGATACGGCCAGCCTGCAAGCGGCCTGAGCCGCGGTCAGTTGTCGATCCGGCTCTGAATCAGAGCTTCGGGCGCGCGACCGGCTGTACCGCTTCAAACGCGCGCGCCGCCCGCAGCACCAAGGCATCGCCAAACATCGGCCCCACGATCTGCAGACCCATGGGCAGGCCTTGGGACGTGAGACCGCAAGGCACGGTGATGGCCGGTTGCTGGGTGAGGTTGAAGGGGTAGCTGAACGGCGTCCAGCCCAGCATGGCCTGCGGGTCCATCTTCACGGTCCCGGCAGGCCGCGCCTCGAAAGCCGGCACCGACACGCTGGGCGTGACGATCAGGTCGTAGCGCTGCATGAACTGGCGCATCTGCGAACCCAGGGCACCACGGCGCAGGTTCAGCTGCTGGACGTAAGAAGCACTGAGTTGCGCGCCCAGCTCGGCCTCGGCGCGGAAGTCCGGGTCGGTCACCGCCTGCTGTTCGGCACTCAGGCCATTCCAGACGGTGGAGGCGCCCAGGAACCACAGGCCGGTGGTGATCTCCAGCGGGTCTTCAAAGCCCGGGTCAACCTGCTCGACATGTGCACCCAGCGCCTGCAACTGGCGCACTCCCGCATCGACCGCGGCGGCGATTTCGGGGTGCACGTTGCGGGCATAGCCCAGCGTGGGGGAATAGGCGATGCGCAAGCCGCGGATGCCGTCTTCCAGACCCAGGGTGTAGTCGGTGGTGTCGGGCGGCAGCGAGGTCCAGTCCCGGGCGTCGGGCTTCTTGAGCACATTCATCATCAGCGCGGCATCGCGCACGCTCATGGTGTGCGGCCCCAGGTGAGCCACGCTGCCAAAAGGCGAGAGTGGGTAGGCGGGCACCCGGCCGAAGCTGGGCTTGAGGCCCACGTTGCCGCAGAAGGCCGCCGGGATGCGCACGCTGCCCGCACCGTCGGTGCCGACCGCCAGCGGCCCCAGCCCCGCCGCCACGGCCGAGGCCGCGCCGCCTGACGAGCCACCGGGCGTGTGCGCCAGGTTCCAGGGGTTGCGGGTGATGCCGGTGGCCGGTGAATTGGTCTCGCCCTTGCAGCCGAATTCGGGCGTGGTGGTCTTGCCCAGCAGCACCGCACCGGCTTCGCGCAGGCGGGCGGTGGCGGGCGCATCGACGTCCCAGGCCTGGTTCGGGTCGATGGTGCGGCTGCCGCGCAGGGTGGGCCAGCCGCGCGTGAGGATCAGGTCCTTGATGGTGGTCGGCACACCGTCGAGCTCACCCACAGGAGCGCCGCTGCTGCGGTGGGCCTGCCAGCGCGATTCACTCGCGCGAGCGGCCGACAGCGCGGCATCGGCATCGACCAGGCAAAAGGCATTGAGCTGCGGATTGAGCCGCTCAATGCGGGAGAGCACCGCCTGTGTGGCGTCGACCGGGCTGGCCTGGCCGCTGCGGTAGAGGGCCAGCAGTTCATGGGCGGGGCATTGGGTCAGGTCGGTGGTCATCGCAGCTCCAGTGGGTGTTGAGGGGGTCAATGCGCAAGGAGGATCACGCCGGAAAGTTCAGGGCCGTGTGCGGGTGGCGGGGTCCAGTTTTTTCCAGGGCAGGTCACCGGGGTCAGCGGCCATAGGGCCGGCGGCCTTGGCCACCAGCACGCGGCTGGCGATCGGCGTGAAGTCGGCCCGGAAATGGTTGGAGCTTTTGACGACCAGGACCTTCATCTGCTCGGGCTGAATGCCCACGGCGCGAAAGAGTTCGCGGTCGAGCATCTGCATCTTGCCGCTGGCCACGGCGATCAGCACGCCGTCGATTTCCAGGCAGGCGCAGGGGCCGATGTGGACCTTCACGCCGGTCATCATCGGGCCCTTGATCTCGCACACATCGTCGCCGAGGGCGCGCACCACAAACCTGCCCTGCAGCGGCGCATCGCTGCTCTGGCCAGTGAAGGTCGGCACCGCCTTGCCCAGCGCAAGCTCCAGCGTGGCGCCGACACCGGCTTCATGGGCCTTGCGTGCGGCCTCGGGGTCATACAGCAGGCCCAGCGCCACCTGGCCTGGCCACTGCTTGCCAGCGCCCTGCGCCAGCAAGGCATGCAGCATGCCGGTGGTGTTGCTGTCGCCACCGGCGCCGGGGTTGTCCTGGGTGTCGGCAATCACCACCGGCGCGCTCTGTTGCGCAGCCACGCTCAGGGCCTGCTGCACCGCTTCGTGTGCGGGCAGAAAATCGGGACGCCACTGCCCGGGCTCACTCACCCGTTCAAAGAGTTGCTGCACCGCCTGCTGAGCAGCGCCGCCATGGCCCCAGACCACCGGGCCGCATTCGGCAAAGTCCGAAGCCGGAAAGCCCATGCAGAAGCTCAGCATGCAGCCAGTGCGCGACTCGATGGCGGCCAGCTCGTCGTAGATCTCGCGGGCGGGCGACATCCAGGTGCTTTGCGCATTCAGCGGAATCAGGAAAGGCAAACGCTTGGCCTGCATCTCGGCCTTATGGCCATTGCGCAGGTGTTCGCGCAGCAGCTGTGCGGCACGCTCGCCGGTCGCGGCCATGTCGATGTGCGGGTAAGTGCGATAGCTGACCAGCCCGTCGGAAAGGGCGAGCATGCGTTGCGTCACGTTGGCGTGCAGGTCCAGGCTGCCAACGATGGGCACACCCGGCCCGACCACGGCGCGGATGCGTGCGATCAGCTCGCCTTCGCTGTCGTCGGCCTGTTCGGACACCGCTGCGCCATGCAGGTCGAGGTACACGCCGTCCAGCCCCTGCGCCATCGCGGCGCGCACGTCTTCGAGGATGGCGACGCTGATGCGCTCGAAGGCATCGCGCGTCACATACGAGGACGGCGTGGCCCCGGCCCAGGCCGAGGGCACCAGCTGCCAGCCTTCGCGGCGGGCCGCGTCGATGAAACCACCCACGGGAATGTTGACGCCTGTGAGCTGGTCGATCACGGCCTGGCCGCGCATGTAGGCCGGAAAACTCTCGCCGGTGTTGAAGGCGGCCCAGTCGGCCAGACTGGGGGCGAAGGTGTTGGTTTCGTGCTGGTAACCAGCGATCAGGATGCGGGTCATGCGGTGAGGGGTTCCATCGGCGGCAGGGCCGCCGGGGCGGCGTCAAACAGGCGCCGGGTGTAGTCCTGCTGCGGACGGGCATAGAGCGCGGCCGTAGGGCCTTGCTCGACGATGCGGCCCTGGTGCATGACGATCACACGATCACAGAGCTGGGCCGCCACGCGCAGGTCGTGGGTGATGAAAAGCAGGCCCAGGCCCAGCCGGTCCTGCGCTTCACGCAACAGCTTGAGGATCTGCGCCTGCACGCTGACATCGAGCGCGCTCACGGCTTCGTCAGCGACCAGCACCTGCGGCTTGCAGGCCAGGGCACGCGCAATCGCCAGGCGCTGGCGCTGACCGCCACTGAACTGGCTGGGGTAGCGTTGCAGCGCCTCCACCGGCAGGCGCACCTGCTGCATCAGCTCGGCCGCCAGGGCTTCGGCCTCGGCGCGGCTGGCGCCGAAGTTCATCGCGCCCTCGACCATGGACTGGCCCACGGTGCGGCGCGGGTTGAGCGAGCGGTTCGGGTCCTGGAACACGACCTGCACCCGGTCGCGCAGCGGGCGCAAACGGTTTTCAGGCAGGGTGGCGACTTCGTCGACGCCCCAGTGCACCTGCCCTTCGGTCGGGTCGATCAGGCGGATCAGGCAGCGCGCAAAGGTCGACTTGCCCGAACCGGACTCGCCCACGATGCCCACCGTCTCGCCCGCGCGCACGACCACCGCCGCGTCGCGCAAGGCCTGCGTCGACCGGGCACGGCCGAGCCAGTCGCGGGCGATGTAGGTCTTGCCCACGCCCTGGCCAGACAGCAAAGCGGCGCTGGTTGGCTCAGGTCGGGGCGCGGGCGGCGTCATGCCCGGCACGGCGCCCAGCAACTGGCGGGTGTAGGCCTCGCGCGGGCGGCGCAGCACCTCGTCCCTGGGGCCGCTCTCGACCGCCTGGCCCTGGTTCATCACCAGCACCTGGTCGGCGATCTCGGCCACCACACCCATGTCGTGGGTGATGAACAGCACCGCGCTGCCCTGCTCGCGCTGCAGGTCGGCGATCAGGCGCAGGATTTCCTTTTGCGTGGTCACGTCCAGCGCGGTGGTGGGCTCGTCGCAGATCAGCAGCGCGGGTTTGAGAATGACCGCCATCGCGATCACGATGCGCTGGCGCTGCCCGCCACTGAGCTGGTGCGGAAAGCTGCGCAGCATGCGCTCGGGGTCGGGCAGCTTAACCCGCTCGAACACCCGCAGGATCTCGGCGCGGCGCTGGGCCGCGGGCCAATCGGTGTGGGTGGCCAGCAGTTCGTCGACCTGGTCGCCGCAGCTCATGACCGGGTTGAGCGCGGTCATCGGCTCCTGGAACACCATGCCCATGGCCTGACCGCGCAGCTGGCGCAGACGGGCAGGCGCGGCATCGAGGAGCGATTCGCCCTTGAGCAGCACCTGGCCGGCATCGGGCCGCAACGCCTTGTCGAGCAGGCCCATGACGGTGGTGGCCATGACCGACTTGCCCGAGCCGGATTCACCGACCACACACAGGGTCTGGCCGGCCGCAATCTCGAGCGACACGTTGTGGACGGCATGTGCCCGGTCACCGCCGGAAGGCAAGGCCACCGATAAGTTGCGAATGGAAAGGACCGCTGACGACATCAGGCGCTCCTCTTGGCGAATTTGGGGTCGAGCACATCGCGCAGCCCGTCACCGAGCAGGTTGATGGCCAGCACCGTGGGCACCAGGAACAGCGCCGGGAACAGCACATTGCCCGGGTACTGGGAAAACTGCACGCGCCCCTCGGCCATGATGTTGCCCCAGGTCGGGATATCGGCCGGCAGGCCGAGGCCGAGGAAACTCAGGATGGCTTCGGTCAGCACCGCACTGGCGGCGATGAAGGTGCCTTGCACGATCAGCGGCGCCATGGCGTTGGGCAGGATGTGGCGCAGCAGGATCACCGGCGTGGGCGTGGCCAGGGCCTTGGCGGCTTCGACAAAAGGCTCTTCACGCAGGGTGAGCACCAGCGAGCGCACCAGGCGCGTGACGCGAGGGATTTCGGGAATCGCGATCGCCACGATCACGGTCCACAGCTTGGCGCCCATGGCCGCCACCAGCGCGATCGCCAGCAGGATGGCGGGGATCGCCATCAGACCGTCCATGACGCGCATCAGCACCGCATCCATCGTACGGAAGTAGCCGGCCAGCATGCCCAGCAGGCCACCGATCAGCAGGGCCACGATGGCGGTCAGCAGCCCGACCACCAGCGAGACCCGGGTGCCGTACAGCACGCGGCTGTAAATGTCACGGCCGAAGTTGTCGGTGCCCATCCAGAAGCTGTGGGCCAGGCTGGTGCCGTCCAGCAGCGTGAAAGTGCCTTGGGTGCCGGCCAGGGTGTTGATGTGGGCCGAGTCCATGGCCGAAGGGTCAACCGTGCCCAGCCAGGGCGCGAGCACCGCCAGGGCAATCAGCAACCCCAGCACCGAGGCGCCGAAGCGGATGGCGCTGTGCGCCGCGAGTTTTCGAACGACAGACTTCATCAGTAACGAATCCTCGGGTCCAGCCAGAGGTAACTCAGGTCCACCAGCAGGTTGATCAGCACATACAGCAGGCTGAAGAACAGCACCACACCCTGGATGACGGGGAAGTCGCGGTTGAGCACCGCATCCACCGTGAGCGAGCCCAGGCCCGGAATCGAATAGACCGTCTCGGTCACCACCACACCGCCGATCAGCAGCGCAATGCCGATGCCGATGACGGTGACGATGGGTACCGCCGCATTGGCCAGCGCGTGGCGCAGCAGCACCATCTGCTCGGTGATGCCCTTGGCGCGGGCGGTGCGGATGTAGTCTTCGGTCAGCGCCTCGGATACGCTGGCGCGCGTGACGCGTGCGATCAGGGCCACATAGATGGTGGCCAGTGTCAGCCAGGGCAGCACCAGCTGCGCGGCCCAGGCGCCCATGCCTTGCGAGAACTCGCCAAACAGACGACGGTAACCCTGCACCGGCAGCCACTGCAGCTCGATGGCAAAGATGTAGATGAGCACGTACCCGACCACGAACACCGGCACCGAGAAGCCCGCCACCGCAAAGCCCGAGAGGATGCGGTCGAGCCAGCCGCCCATGCGCCAGGCCGCCAGCGTGCCCAGCGGCACCGCGATCAGCACCGCCAGCACCATGGTGCCGGCAGCCAGCGACAGCGTGGGCTCGATGCGCTGGGCGATCAGCTCGGTGACCGGCTTGTTCAGGTAGAACGAATAGCCGAGGTCACCCTGTAGCACATTGCCCAGCCAGATCATGAACTGGGTGAGCAGCGGCTGGGTCAGGCCCAGCTGCTCGCGGATGCGGTCGATGTCTTCGTTGGTCGCGTTGTTGCCGGCGATCACCGCCGCCGGATCGCCGGGCGTGAGCCGCAGGATCAGGAACACGATCACCGCGACCGTGAACAGCACGGGCACCAGCGCCAGCAGGCGCTGCATCAGGAATCTCAGCATGGAACTTCTATCACTGAAATGTCACCCCGGGCTTGACCCGGGGCCCGTGGATTCCCGCTTTCGCGGGAATGACAAGGTAAAGCAGCAGGGCTGCCTGAATGACAACATAAGGAGACGGGGCCGTCTGCCAGACGCATCCGCGAACCAACCCCGTGACCCCGACCTCAGTTTTTCTTGATGTTCCAGTACACCTGCGCACCACCGGGCACCAGACCGGAGATGTTCTTGCGCAACGCTGCCGGGTTGAAGTACTGGCCCAGCGGCACATGGGAAGCGGTTTCCATGGCGCGCAGCTGGATCTGCTCGGCAAGCTGCTTCTTCTGAGCGTCGGTGGTCGACTGGGCGAACTTGACCTTGAGGTCTTCGATCTCCTTGTCATCCTGCCAGCCGAACCAGCCCTTGTCGCCGGCGGCGTTCATCATCGACATGGTCAACGGATTGAGGATGTCGCCCGCCGTCCAGGCGGTCATGAAGGCGTTCCAGCCGCCCTGGGCAGGCGCGTCCTTCTTGGCGCGACGGGCCACCAGGGTGGCCCAGTCCATCTGCTGCATGTCGACCTTGAAGCCGGCGGCTTCGAGCTGCTGCTTGGCCACCAACGGCAGCTTGGCAATGGCAGCCAGATCGGTCGGTCGCATCAACACGATGGGCGTGCCGTCGTAGCCGGCGTCCTTGAGCATCTGGGCGGCCTTTTTCGGATCGGCCATGCCGGTGTAGATGCCGGTCTTGTCGCTGGCCAGCGGCGTGCCGCAGGGGTACATGCTCTTGCAGAAGGCGAACATGCCCGGCGCCCCGACCTGGGTCTTGAGGTGCGCTTCCTGACCCAGCGCCACCATGGCGGCCTGGCGGATCTTCACGTTGTTGAAGGGCGCATGCAGGTGATTGAAGCGGAAGATGTACTGCAGGCCCGCCGGCTGGGCATCCACCAGCTGGATGTCCTTTTGTGCCTTGAGCGAGGCGTACTGCTCGAAGGTCGGCTGCTCGACAATGTCCACCTCGCCGGCCACCAGCGCATTGAACTGCGTCTGCGGGTCGCGGATGATGACCCACTCCACACGGTCGAGGTAGACGCTCTTGCCGCCGGTGGTGCCATCGGGAGCCTCGCTGCGCGGCTTGTACTTGTCGTTCTTCACATACACCAGGCGCTCGCCGGGCTTGTATTCACCGGGCACGAACTTGTAGGGACCCGAGCCGATGTGTTCCTTGATCTGCTCGCTGCCCGGCGTAGCGGCAATGCGCGCCGGCATGATGAAAGGCACGTTGGACGAGGGCTTGCCCAGGGCATCCAGCATGACGCCAAAGGGCTTGTTGAGCTTGATGACGAAGGTCCTGGCATCGGGCGTGGCGTAGCTCTCGACGCTGCGGGCCATCACGCCACCAAAACTGTCGCGGCTGGCCCAGCGCTTGAGCGAGGCCACCACGTCTTCGCTGGTCACCGGTTTGCCGTCATGGAACTCCAGGCCGTCGCGCAGCGTGAAGGTCCAGGTCAGGTTGTCCTTGCTCACGCTCCACTTGTCGACCATCTGCGGCTTGACCTCGCCCTTGAGGTTGGTGCCAAACAGCGTGTCGTAGATCATGTAGCCGTGGTTACGGGTGACAAAGGCCGTGGTCCAGATCGGGTCGAGGATGGTGATGTTCGAATGCGGCACCACCCGCAGGGTCTTGCCGGCCTGGGCATGGACACCCATGGGGGCGAGCAGGGCAGCGGTCAGCGCGGCCAGGGCAAACAGGGAACGACGTTGCATGAAAACCTCCAGTCAGATACAGGGGCCGGAAAGCCACAATCCAATATAAGACCAAAACTCCCAGACTCCCCCTCGGGACATTCCCCATGCAGGGCCTCTGTTGTCTCCTGGGCAACAGCAACACAGCAGCTGGCCAAGCAAAACGGGCCATGGTTTTTAAACCATGGCCCGTGATCAGGTGCGCCTGCATGCAGGCTGCACAACTCAGATCACCTGTAGAGCACCGTGGGCAGCCACAAGCCGATCTGCGGCCAGATATAGAGCAGCACGATAGCCACCACCTGGATGCCCATGAAGGGGATCATGCCGGCAAAGATCTGGTTGAGCGTGACATGCGGCGGGCTCACACCCTTGAGGTAGAACGCACTCATGGCCACTGGCGGACTCAGGAAGGCTGTCTGCAGGTTCAGCGCCACCAGCAGGCCGAAGAACAGCGGGTCCACACCAAAGTTGTCGAGCAACGGAATGAAAATCGGCATGAAGATCACGATGATCTCGGTCCACTCCAGCGGCCAGCCCAGGATGAAGATGATCACCTGGCTCAGGATCAGGAACTCGGTCTTGCTGAGGTTCATGCCCAGCACCCACTGCTCGACCAGCTCCTGCCCACCCAGCAGGGCAAAGGCCGCCGAGAAAATGGCCGAACCCACGAACAGCCAGCACACCATGGCACTGGTCTTGGCCGTGAGAAAGACCGATTCCTTGACCACGGTGAAAGTGAGCTGCTTGTAGGCTGCGGCCAGCACAAAGCCGCCCAGTGCACCGACTGCCGCGGCCTCGGTTGGGGTGGCCAGGCCAAACACAATCGAGCCCAGCACGGCCAGGATCAGCACCAGCAGCGGGAAG
>Ga0255165_1000165_pt1 | contig 27342 bp, 28 predicted proteins | sample Atl_Cont_RepB_8d_FD_183182 | JGI IMG/M metagenome (GOLD analysis project Ga0255165, IMG submission 183182) | Freshwater microbial communities from Altamaha River, Georgia, United States - Atl_Cont_RepB_8d | ecosystem: Environmental > Aquatic > Freshwater > River | place: USA: Georgia | collected... | reverse complement strand
GTGGTCAAGGTCATCAAGTCCGGTGAACTCACCAAAGCCGTCAAGCTGACCGGCATTGGTGCCACCGCAGGTGCCAAGGCGGCCATCGAGGCTGCTGGCGGCGCCCTGGCCTGAATGACAGAGCTGAAAGAGATTGCCCGTGGCCACCAGCGCTAACCCGATTGCCAAGAGCGGAAAGTTCGGCGACCTGCGTCGCCGTCTGATCTTCCTGTTGCTGGCGCTCGTCGTTTACCGTATTGGTGCGCACATTCCTGTGCCGGGCATCGACCCTGACCAGCTCAAGCAGCTTTTCAATGGTCAGCAGGGCGGTATCCTGAGCCTGTTCAACATGTTCTCGGGTGGCGCGCTCTCGCGCTTCACAGTGTTCGCGCTGGGCATCATGCCCTACATTTCAGCGTCCATCGTGATGCAGTTGCTGACCTATGTGTTGCCCGCGTTCGAGCAGCTCAAAAAGGAAGGCGAGGCCGGTCGTCGCAAGATCACGCAGTACACCCGTTTCGGTGCTCTGGGCCTGGCCATCTTCCAGTCGCTGGGCATTGCCATCGCCCTCGAAGCCTCTGCTGGTCTGGTGATCAATCCGGGTTTCGGCTTCCGCATGACGGCGGTCGTCAGCCTGACTGCGGGCACCATGTTCCTGATGTGGCTGGGTGAGCAGATCACCGAGCGGGGACTGGGCAATGGCATCTCGATTCTGATCTTTGCCGGTATTGTGGCAGGCCTGCCGAGCGCTTTGGGCGGACTGTTCGAACTGGTCAACACCGGGGCCATGGGTCCGCTGGTGGCGATGTTCATCGTGGCCGTCGTGGTGCTGGTGACCTACTTCGTTGTCTTCGTCGAACGAGGCCAGCGCAAGATTCTGGTCAATTACGCACGCCGCCAGGTGGGCAACAAGGTGTATGGCGGTCAGTCATCGCACCTGCCGCTCAAGCTGAACATGGCAGGCGTGATACCGCCGATCTTTGCCTCCTCGATCATTCTGCTGCCCGCCACCATCATTGGCTGGTTCAGCTCGGGCGATTCGGGCAATGCGGTGATCACGTTCTTCAAGGATGTGGCAGCCGCACTGAGTCCCGGTCAGCCGGTCTACGTGATGTTTTACGCAGCGGCCATCATTTTCTTCTGTTTCTTCTACACCGCACTGGTGTTCAACAGCCGCGAGACGGCTGACAACCTGAAGAAGAGTGGTGCCTTCATTCCGGGCATCCGTCCGGGTGACCAGACGGCGCGCTACATCGACAAAATCCTGTTGCGCTTGACGCTGGTAGGTGCCGCCTACATCACCTTTGTGTGTCTGCTGCCCGAGTTCCTGATCCTGAAATACAATGTTCCGTTTTACTTTGGCGGCACATCCCTGCTGATCATCGTGGTGGTCACAATGGATTTCATGGCCCAGGTACAGAATTATTTGATGTCCCAACAATATGAGTCGCTTCTGAAGAAAGCGAATTTCAAGACGTCCCTCAATGGTTGAGCAAAAACGATGGCGAAAGACGATGTCATCCAGATGCAAGGCGAAGTGGTGGAAAACCTGCCCAACGCCACCTTCCGAGTGAAGCTTGAAAACGGTCATATTGTCCTGGGTCATATTTCCGGAAAGATGCGGATGCACTACATCCGTATCCTGCCGGGTGACAAGGTCACTGTGGAATTGACGCCCTACGATTTGAGCAGGGCAAGGATTGTGTTCCGGGCTAAGTAAGCTGCGGAGCGAATGCAAGAGTTTTAGGAGAAGAACCATGAGAGTTTCGGCTTCGGTCAAGAAAATCTGCCGCAACTGCAAGATCATCCGCCGCAAAGGCGTTGTTCGCGTGATCTGTACGGATCCGCGTCACAAGCAGCGTCAAGGCTGATTGCACAAGTTTTAGAGGACGAAAATGGCACGTATCGCTGGCATCAATATTCCGCCGCACAAACATGCTGAGATTGGCCTGACCGCCATCTTCGGTATCGGTCGCACCCGCGCCCGCAAGATTTGCGAGGCTTGCGGCATTGAATACTCCAAGAAGGTGAAGGATCTGACCGACGCCGATCTGGAAAAAATCCGCGACCAGATTGGTCAGCTCACCATCGAAGGTGACCTGCGCCGTGAAACCACCATGAACATCAAGCGTCTGATGGACATTGGTTGCTACCGTGGTTTCCGTCACCGTCGTGGTTTGCCGATGCGTGGTCAGCGCACCCGCACCAATGCCCGCACCCGCAAGGGTCCGCGCAAGGGCGCAGCTGCACTGAAGAAATAAGGATTAAGAGATCATGGCTAAAGCACCATCGAACAGCGCAGCACAGCGTGTCCGCAAGAAAGTCCGCAAGAACATTGCCGACGGTATTGCCCACGTGCACGCATCGTTCAACAACACCATCATCACCATCACCGACCGTCAGGGTAATGCCCTGTCGTGGGCCTCTTCCGGTGGCCAGGGCTTCAAGGGATCGCGCAAGTCGACCCCCTTCGCTGCCCAGGTGGCCTCTGAAGTGGCCGGCCGAGCAGCCATGGAACAAGGCATCAAGAACCTTGACGTCGAAATCAAGGGGCCTGGCCCTGGCCGCGAGTCGTCTGTGCGTGCCTTGGGTGCCCTGGGCATCCGCATCACTTCCATTTCGGATGTGACGCCCGTTCCGCACAACGGCTGCCGCCCGCAAAAGCGTCGTCGTATTTAAAGCTTTCATCAAGCCCACCGCCAGGCCATGCTTGCATCGCCTGGCTCCCGCATTTTTAGGAGTGCGGCAGTTTAATAAAGGAAATCCAAGTGGCACGTTACCTCGGCCCCAAGGCCAAACTCTCCCGCCGTGAAGGCACGGACCTGTTCCTCAAGAGCGCTCGTCGCTCGATTGCGGACAAGGCCAAATTCGACACCAAGCCTGGCCAGCACGGCCGCACTTCCGGTCAGCGTACCTCCGACTTCGGTCTGCAGCTGCGCGAGAAGCAGAAGGTCAAGCGCATGTATGGCGTGCTTGAAAAGCAATTCCGCCGCTATTTCGCCGAAGCTGATCGCCGCAAGGGCAACACGGGCTCGAACTTGCTGTCCCTGCTCGAGTGCCGCCTGGACAACGTGGTATATCGCATGGGTTTTGGCTCCACGCGCGCTGAAGCACGCCAGTTGGTGTCCCACAAGGCCATCACCGTCAACGGTCAGTCCGTGAACATCCCGTCCTATCTGGTCAAGGCCGGTGATGTGATTGCCGTTCGCGAAAAGTCCAAAAAGCAAAACCGCGTGGTCGAAGCGCTGCAATTGGCTCAGCAAGTCGGTATGCCGGCCTGGGTGGAAGTCAATGCAGACAAGGCCGAAGGCACGTTCAAGAAAGTGCCGGACCGCGACGAATTCGGTGCCGACATCAACGAATCGCTGATCGTCGAACTGTATTCTCGCTAAACGCGAGCTGTTCCCTTCGTTCCCGGGCTGCCAGGCATGGTGGCTTCGGGTGCTTCATCAGCCTTACCGGTGTAACGAGCCGGGGGTATTGAGAGGAAGTCTGAATGCAAACCAATCTGCTGAAACCCAAAGCCATCCAGGTCGAGCAACTGGCCGCCAACCGTGCCAAGGTCACGCTTGAGCCTTTCGAGCGCGGCTATGGTCACACGCTGGGTAACGCCCTGCGTCGCGTGCTGCTGTCGTCCATGGTCGGCTATTCAGCAACCGAAGTCACCATCGCTGGCGTGGTGCACGAGTACTCTTCGATTGACGGCGTCCAGGAAGACGTGGTCAACATCCTGCTGAACCTCAAGGGCGTGGTCTTCAAGCTGCACAATCGCGACGAAGTCACCCTGAGCCTGCGCAAGGATGGTGAAGGTGTGGTCACGGCGGCCGATATCCAGACGCCGCACGACGTTGAAATCGTCAATCCCGAGCACGTCATTGCCAACCTGTCGCAAGGCGGCAAGCTGGACATGCAGATCAAGGTGGAAAAAGGCCGTGGCTATGTGCCTGGCACCATGCGCCGCTATGCCGACGAGCCGACCAAGGCGCTGGGCCGCATCGTGCTGGACGCCTCGTTCTCGCCCGTCAAGCGCGTGAGCTACACCGTTGAAAGCGCCCGCGTGGAGCAGCGCACCGACCTGGACAAGCTGGTCCTCGAAATCGAAACCAACGGCGCCATCACCGCTGAAGACGCCGTGCGCGCTTCGGCCAAGATCCTGGTGGAACAGCTGGCCGTGTTTGCCCAGCTCGAAGGCGGCGAATTGTCCGCATTCGACCAGCCCGCACAGCGTGGCGGTGCCGGCAGCTTCGATCCGATCCTGCTGCGCCCGGTGGATGAGCTTGAACTCACCGTTCGCTCGGCCAACTGCCTCAAGGCCGAAAACATTTACTACATCGGTGACCTGATCCAGCGCACCGAGAACGAGCTGCTCAAGACCCCGAACCTGGGTCGCAAGTCGCTCAACGAAATCAAGGAAGTCCTGGCTTCCCGTGGTCTGACTTTGGGCATGAAACTCGAAGCCTGGCCGCCGGCGGGTCTGGAAAAGCGATAATACGAAGTTCCCGGAAAACACCCGGGGTGTGCACGGGCAGTACCTGATACGGCTGCCTGTTTAATAAAGAAAGGAAAGCACCATGCGTCACGGTCACGGCCTTCGCAAACTCAACCGCACCAGCGAGCACCGCCTCGCCATGCTGCGCAACATGATGAACTCGCTCATCGAGCATGAAGTCATCAAGACCACGGTTCCCAAGGCCAAGGAGCTGCGCCGTGTGATCGAGCCCATGATCACTCTGGCCAAGGAAGACACTGTTGCCAACAAGCGCCTGGCCTTCAACCGCCTGCGCGACCGTGACAGTGTCGTCAAACTGTTCGCCGATCTGGGTCCGCGCTTTGCCAAGCGCCCCGGTGGTTACACCCGCATCCTGAAGATGGGGTTCCGTGTGGGCGACAACGCACCCATGGCCCTTGTCGAACTGGTGGATCGTCCCGAAGTTTCTGAAGCGCCCGCTGCAGAATAAGGTATAATTCTGTCTTGCCGCGGGGTGGAGCAGTCTGGTAGCTCGTTGGGCTCATAACCCAAAGGTCGTTGGTTCAAATCCGGCCCCCGCAACCAAAAAATTCAGCGCAAGCTGACTTAGAAAAAGACCCGCATCAGCGGGTCTTTTTTTGCCTGCAGAATTGGTTCTCATGACAGGCGTGACAGCAAGCCTTGCAAGGCGTGGGCAACTGTGGCTTCGCGCACAGCGCTGCGATCTCCTGTGAAGACCATGCGCTGGCTGCTGAGTTGATCACCGACGCACCAGGCGAACCAGACCGTACCGACAGGCTTTTCAGGCGTTCCGCCGGTGGGGCCCGCGATGCCGGTGACCGCCACACTGACCTGGACATGGGCATGCTGCACAGCCCCTCGGGCCATGGCGAGGGCCACAGGCTCGCTCACAGCGCCATGCTGCGCAATCAGAGTCTCAGGTACGTCGATCAATTCGGATTTGGCTGCATTCGAATATGTCACAAACCCCCTTTCGAACCAGCGGCTCGACCCTGACAGATCGGTGCAGCGCGCAGCGATCATGCCGCCGGTGCAGCTTTCGGCAGTGGCCATCATCCAGCCTCGCGTTTCCAGAGCCGCCGCAAGCTGTGTGCAAACTGTGGTGGTGTCCATCAGATGAGGCGCCATAGTGCAATGACCAGCAGCGTGCAGAAAGCCGCAACGAAGTCATCGAAAAGGATGCCCCAGGCGCCGCGCCAGCCCCAGCCCTTGAAGACCGTATCGGCCCAGGCCACAGGCCCGGGCTTGACCGCATCAAAAAAACGGAACAGCACAAACGCGGCCAGTTGTCCCCAGAACCCGATGGGCATGAGCAGCCAGAGAATGAGCCACATGGCGACGATTTCATCCCAGACCACGAAACCGGGATCGGCCACATCGAGATGATCGACCGTGCGCTTGCATGCCCACCACCCGAGTAAAGTGGCCAGCAGAATCAAAACGCCCTGGCCGGCCGGTGTGAACAGCGGCGCGATCACCAGCCATGCCAGCCAGCCCCAAAGGCTGCCGATGGTGCCAGGAGCGCGCGGAGACAGGCCAGAGCCGAAGCCCATAGCCAACAGGTGCGCCGGGTGAGACAGCATGAAAGCTGAACGGGATCGTTGGGGCATGCTCAGTCCCTGGCGAAGTGATCAAAGGAGGGGAAGCGCTCATTCAGTCGCTGTCCAAGGCTGTCCACCAGTTCGATGCCGGCGGTGTCGACAATGTGGCCGACGCGGGTGACCGCTGTGCAGGCCTGTTGAGAGGCTTGTTGCACGGCATCACGCAGGGACGGGGGAGCGGTGAAGACCAGCTCGTAATCGTCACCGCCAGACAATGTGCAGGTGCGCAGCCAGGACGGTGACAAAGCGATCTCGTTGCGGCAAGCCAGCAACTGCTCACAAACCTCGACCTGAACGCGTGCGCCGACGCCGCTTTGCTGGAGGATGTGGCCCAGATCGCCGAGCAGCCCGTCGCTGATGTCGGCGGCTGCCGAGGCCACGCCACGCAGGGCCATGCCCAAAGCGACGCGGGGAGTGGGTTGCTCCATGCGCAGGCGGCAGGCATGGAAGACGGATTCGGACAGGCTCAACCGACCGCGAAATGCTTCGAGTGCCAGACGGGCGTCTCCCAGCGTGCCACTCACGTAAATATCATCTCCAGGTCGGGCGCCGCTGCGCAGCAAGGCTTGACCCCTGGGCACATCACCGATGACGGTGATCGAGATGTTCAGTGGACCTTGGGTGGTATCGCCGCCCACCAGTTCGCAGCCATGGGCATCGGCCAGGGTCAGCAGCCCTTGCGAAAAGCCGGTCAGCCACGCTTCATCGGCGCGTGGCATGGACAGGGAGAGCAGAAACGCGCGCGGCTCCGCGCCGCAGGCGGCCAGGTCGCTGAGGCTCACGGCCAGGCTTTTGTGTCCCAGGTGGGCGGGGTCCACCGTACTCAGAAAATGGCGGCCCTCGACCAGCATGTCGGTCGACAGGGCCAGCTGGTGGCCAGGCCGCGGCGAGAGCAGGGCGCAGTCGTCGCCCACGCCCAGATCGGCGGCTAGTACAGGACGCTTGAAAAAGCGTTCAATCAGGTCGAATTCACCCATGGGTGAAGAATAACCGCAAGGGCGGCGCTGCTTCAGTGCAGAGTACGCCCAGCCTCGCCGGAACTGCCTGACTGAAGGATGAAAGCGGCAATCGGCACATCGAAGCGGTGACCGTCCGCGGCCACAAAGAAATAGCTGCCGTGCATGATGCCGTGCGAGGTGCGCAGCTGACAGCCGCTGGTGTACTGAAAAGCCTGGCCAGGCCTGAGCAATGGTTGCTCGCCGACCACGCCAAGCCCCCTGACTTCCTCGGTGTGCCCGCTGGCATCTTCAATGATCCAGTGGCGGGAAATCAGTTGGGCGGGGATGCGTCCCGTGTTGGTGATCGTGATGGTGTACGCAAAAGCAAAGCGGCCAGACGCGGCGTCACTCTGTTCAGGGAGAAACTGCGGTTCGGTGTCGATGCGAAAGGCGTAGTCGCTGTCGTGGGCGATGTCAGACATGTGCAGATGGTAACTGCGACAATGGCGACATGAGCACCACCTACCGCATTGCCCCTTCCATCCTGTCGGCCGATTTCGCCCGTCTGGGCGAAGAAGTCAGCAGCGTGATCGCTGCCGGCGCCGACTGGATCCACTTTGACGTGATGGACAACCATTACGTGCCCAACCTCACCTTCGGCCCCATGATCTGCCAGGCGCTTAAGCCGCACGCCAAAACGGCAGACGGTGTGGCGGTACCGATTGACGTGCACCTGATGATCTCGCCGGTAGACGCTCTGGCCGCCTCGTTCGCAGAGGCCGGTGCCGACCTGATCAGCTTTCACCCGGATGCCAGTGCCCATGTGCACCGCAGTATCCAGGCCATCAAGGGCAAAGGCGTGAAGGCGGGGCTGGTGTTCAACCCCGCCGAGCCGCTGGATGCGCTGGAGTGGACCATCGACGACATCGACCTGATCCTCATCATGAGCGTCAACCCCGGCTTTGGTGGCCAGAGCTTCATCGACTCGGCCCTGCGCAAAGTCGAGCAGGCCCGCCGGTGGATCGAGCGCAGTGGCAAGGACATTCGTCTGGAGGTGGACGGCGGCATCAAGGCCGACAACATCCGCCGAGTGGCCGACGCCGGAGCAGACACCTTTGTGGCCGGCAGCGCCATCTTCGGCAAGCCCGACTACAAGGCCGTGATTGACCAGATGCGCAAGGCGCTGGCCTGATGGCCCTGCAGGATTTCCGTGCCGCCATCGTCGATCTGGACGGCACGATGGTCGACACCTTGGGCGACTTCGAAGTCGCGCTCAACCGCACCCTGGCCGACCTGGACCTCCCATCCGTGACGCGTGCGCTGGTCGAGCGCACCGTGGGCAAGGGCTCCGAGCATCTGATCCGAACCGTCCTGGCTCACCAGATGGTGTTGCCGGAAGCGAAAGGCTATGGGCAGGCCTGCCCGGCCTGGACAGTGGACAACCTGTACGAACGCGCATGGCAGGGCTATCAACAGCACTACCGGGCCATCAACGGTGATTTTGCGCAGGTTTATCCTGGTGTGGCCGAGGGGTTGCAGGCCTTGCGCGAGGCCGGGCTGACGCTGGCCTGCCTGACCAACAAGCCGTTGGCCTTTGCGCGTGAGCTGTTGCAGGCCAAGGAACTGACTGGTCATTTTGTCCAGGTGTTCGGTGGTGACAGTTTCGAGCGCAAGAAACCCGACCCTTTGCCTTTGCTCAAGACTTGTGAAGCGCTGGGCATCGCGCCGCACGACACGCTGATGGTGGGCGATTCGAGCAACGATGCGCATGCGGGTCATGCGGCGGGCTGCGCTGTGGTGCTGGTGACCTACGGCTACAACCATGGCGAGCCGATCCGGCAGACGCCGGCACTGGCCTGGGTAGACGCCCTCACGGAGATTCCATCGGCACTGGCTGTGCGCTGAGGCCGTCAGTGGCCTTTGCTACACTTGTCTTCATCATGTTGTTCATCCACCATCCTCTGAGCGCAGCCTTTGCGCCGGCTTTCACTCCGCGGGAAGGCCGGGGAGCCTGGCCCTGGCGTCAGCCAGCCTGATTACCCCTGAACCGGCGGCCTTGCCCGCCACCCGCGCCCGGATCTCCTTGCCGGGCATCTGGATGAACCCGCGCACCTCTCCCATGACCGACTCCGGGGTGCCGAGCCGATGAAAGCGCAACCATGATCACCGAACTCGAATTCAAAAGCCTGGCCGGCCAGGGCTACAACCGCATCCCGCTGATGCTCGAAGCCTTTGCCGACCTGGAAACCCCGCTCTCGCTCTACCTCAAGCTGGCCCACACCAAGGATGGCGGCAAATACAGCTTCCTGCTCGAATCCGTGGTGGGCGGCGAGCGCTTTGGCCGTTACAGCTTCATCGGCCTGCCTGCCCGCACGCTGGTACGCGCCAGTGGCTTTGGCGCCGAGGCCCAATCCGAAGTGGTGCGCGACGGCGTGGTCGTCGAGACCGCCGCCGGCAACCCGCTGGATTTCATCGAGCAATACCAAAAGCGCTTCAAGGTGGCGCTGCGGCCGGGTCTGCCGCGTTTCTGCGGCGGCCTTGCCGGTTACTTCGGCTATGACGCGGTGCGCTACATCGAGAAAAAGCTCGAAAACAGTTGCCCGCCCGATACGCTGGGCACGCCCGACATCCTGCTGCTGCAATGCGAAGAGCTGGCCGTCATCGACAACCTCTCGGGCAAGCTGTACCTGATCGTCTACGCCGATCCGGGCCAGCCTGAGTCCTACGCCAACGCCAAGAAACGCTTGCGTGAACTCAAGGAGCTGCTCAAGTACTCGGTCAGCGCGCCAGTGGTCAAGGCCAGCCAGACGTATCCTGCCGAGCGTGACTTCGCCAAGGAGGATTACCTCAAGGCGGTGGAGGAGGCCAAGGAACTGATTGCGGCCGGCGACTTCATGCAGGTGCAGGTGGGCCAGCGCATCAAGAAGCGCTACACCGAAAGCCCGCTGTCGCTCTACCGCGCGCTGCGCTCGCTCAACCCCAGCCCTTACATGTACTACTACCACTTCGGGGACTTCCATGTGGTGGGCGCCAGCCCCGAGATCCTGGTGCGACAGGAACACACGCCCGAGGGACAGAAGGTCACCATTCGCCCGCTGGCCGGCACGCGTCCGCGCGGTGCCACGCCCGAGAAAGACAAGGCCACCGAAGCCGAGCTGCTGGCCGACCCGAAAGAGCGCGCCGAGCATGTGATGCTGATCGACCTGGCGCGCAACGACATCGGACGCATTGCCAAAATCGGCTCGGTCAAGGTGTCCGAAGCCTTTGTGGTCGAGCGCTACAGCCATGTGATGCACATCGTCAGCAACGTCGAAGGCGTGCTGCTCGACGGCATGAGCAATATGGACGTGCTCAAGGCCACCTTCCCCGCGGGTACGCTCACAGGCGCGCCCAAGGTGCATGCCATGGAACTGATCGACCGCTTCGAGCCGGTCAAGCGCGGCATCTACGGCGGTGCTTGCGGTTACATCAGCTATGCCGGCGACATGGATGTGGCGATTGCGATTCGTACCGCCGTCATCAAGGACCAGACGCTGTATGTGCAGGCCGCTGCCGGGGTGGTCGCCGACTCGGTACCCGAGATGGAGTGGCGAGAAACCGAGCACAAGGCACGCGCCTTGCTGCGGGCGAGTGAACTGGTCGAAGAAGGTCTGGAGTGAACGCCATGAAAAAAATCAAATTGCTCATGGTCGATAACTACGACTCGTTCACCTTCAACATCGTGCAGTACTTCGGCGAACTTGGTGCCGAGGTCGAAGTGTTTCGCAACGACGAGATCACGCTCGAAGGCATCGCGGCCCGCCAGCCGGACCGGCTGGTGATCTCGCCCGGCCCTTGCTCGCCCGCCGAGGCGGGCATCTCGGTGGCCGCCATCCAGCACTTTGCCGGCAAGCTGCCGATCCTGGGCGTATGCCTGGGCCACCAGAGCATTGGCGCCGCATTTAGCGGCAAGATCGTGCGGGCACAGGTACAGATGCATGGCAAGACCAGCGTCATCACCACCACGCAGGAGGGCGTGTTCGCTGGCCTGCCCAAGCAGTTCACTGTCAACCGCTACCACTCACTGGCCATAGAGCGCGCGAGTTGTCCGCCTTGCCTCAAAGTCACGGCCTGGACCGAGGACGGCGAGATCATGGGCGTGCGCCACACCGAGCTCGACATCGAGGGCGTGCAGTTCCACCCCGAATCCATCCTCACCGAGCATGGCCATGCCATGCTCAAAAATTTCCTCGTCCGCTGAACCGGAGACCGCCATGCCCATCACCGCCCAAGAAGCCCTGCAGCGCACCATCGAGCATCGGGAGATCTTCCACGACGAGATGCTCAAGCTCATGCGCATGATCATGAACGGCGAGCTCTCGCCGGTCATGACGGCCGCCATCATCACCGGCCTGCGCGTCAAGAAGGAAACGATCGGCGAGATCACCGCGGCCGCCCAGGTCATGCGCGAGTTCTCGACCAAGGTGCATGTGGCCGACACAAAGCACCTGGTGGATATCGTGGGCACCGGTGGCGATGGCTCGCACACCTTCAACATCTCGACCTGCTCGATGTTCGTGGCTGCGGCCGCGGGCGCCCGCACCGCCAAGCATGGCGGACGCAGCGTCAGCAGCAAGTCCGGCAGCGCCGATGTGCTCGAAGCACTGGGCGCCAACATCAACCTCTCGCCCGAACGGATCGCGCAATCGGTGGCTGAGACCGGCATCGGCTTCATGTTCGCGCCCAACCACCATCCGGCCATGAAGAACGTGGCGCCAGTGCGCAAGGAACTGGGCGTGCGCACCATCTTCAACATTCTGGGCCCGCTGACCAATCCGGCCGGCGCCCCCAACATCCTGATGGGCGTGTTCCATCCTGACCTGGTGGGCATCCAGATCCGTGCGCTGCAGCGTCTGGGCGCCGAGCATGCGCTGGTGGTCTATGGCCGCGACGGCATGGACGAGGTCAGCCTGGGCGCAGCCACTCTGGTGGGCGAGCTCAAGGGCGGCGAGATCCGCGAATACGAAATCCACCCCGAGGACTTCGGCATGGCGATGGCCAGCAACCGCGCCTTGCGTGTCGAAACACCCGAAGAGTCTGTCGCCATGCTGCGTGGCGTGCTCGACAACCAGCCGGGCGCTGCGCGCGACATCGTGCTGCTCAACGCCGGAGCTGCCCTGTATGCGGCCAATGTGGCCGGCTCGATCGGCGAGGGCATTGAACGCGCTCGCGCCGCGCTCGACAGCGGCGCGGCCCAGGCCAAGCTGGCGCAGTTCATCGCCTTCACGCAGGCCGGCTGATGCCCAGCCTGTGGCAGGACGAAGGCACCTTTATCGCGCTGGGCATCTCGGCGCTGTTTTTGGTCGTGGCTTTCATCATGCACCGCGTGTTTGTGAACGTGCTCAAATCCGGTGCGCCGGAACAACAGGAAAAACAAGATGAGTGACATTCTCCAGAAGATCGTGGCCGTCAAGCGCGAGGAAGTCGCGGCCGGCCTGAAGAAAAAGTCGCTCGCCGCCATGCGCGCCGATGCTGAAAGCCGTGTCCTCACACGCGACTTCGAGGGCGCCCTGCGCGCCAAGGTGGCCGCAGGCCAGGCCGCAGTCATCGCCGAAATCAAGAAGGCCAGCCCGTCCAAGGGCGTGCTGCGCGAGGACTTCATCCCGGCCGACATTGCCCAGAGCTATGCGGAGGGCCAGACCATTGATGGACGTCAGGTCAGCGCTGCCTGCCTGTCGGTGCTGACCGACCAGCAGTTCTTCCAGGGCTGCAACGACTACCTCAAGCAGGCCCGTGCCAGCTGCGAGCTGCCGGTGCTGCGTAAGGACTTCATGGTCGATGCCTACCAGGTGTACGAGGCGCGCGCCATCGGCGCCGACTGCATCCTGCTGATCGCGGCCTGCCTCGACGACACCCAGATGGCCGATCTGGAGGCCGTGGCCCGCAGCCTGGACATGGCGGTGCTGGTCGAGGTGCACGACAGCGCCGAACTGGAACGGGCGCTGAAGCTCAAAACCCGGCTGGTGGGCATCAACAACCGCAACCTGCGCACCTTCGAGGTCAGTCTGCAGGCCACGCTGGACATGTTGCCCGAGGTGCCCAAGGACCGTTTGCTGATCACCGAAAGCGGCATCCTGTCGCGTGAAGACGTGCAGCGCATGCGCGAGGCCGAGGTGCACGCCTTTCTGGTTGGCGAGGCCTTCATGCGCGCCAAGGAGCCGGGGCAGGCGCTGGCGCAGCTCTTTGCCTGACGGGTCCTGGATGGTGCAACAAGGTTTTGACTGGGCTGCGCAGTCTGCCGCCCGGCTGACGCAATGGCCGCCTGTGCTGGAGCGCCTGGCGCCCGACTGGCGTGAGAGGGTGGAAGTCTTTTTCGCCTCCGGACCGGGGCAGGCGCTTTCGGCCCGCCTGCAAGACGCTTTGGCCGCCGGTGCCGTGGTCTACCCGCCCGAGCCCTTTCGGGCGCTGGCGCTGACGCCGCTGCAGGCGGTGCGGGTGGTCATCCTTGGGCAGGACCCTTACCATGGCCCGGGCCAGGCCGAGGGGCTGGCATTTTCGGTCGCGCCGGGCGTCAAGCCGCCGCCGAGCCTGCGCAACATCTTCAAGGAGTTGCAGCGCAGCCTGGCCGTGCCCATGCCGGCCGAGGGTTCGCTGGTGCGCTGGGCGAAGCAGGGTGTGTTGCTGCTCAACACCTGCCTGACCGTCGAGGATGGACAGGCGGCCAGCCATGCGCGCTGGGGCTGGGAACTCCTGACCGACCAGCTGGTGGCCGCCGTGGCGGCCCGGCCCGAGCCGGTGGTCTTCATGCTCTGGGGCGGGCATGCGCAGGCGAAACGGCCCTTGATCGAAAGCGTTGCGCCTGATGGCCGCCACCTGATCCTGCAGGCCAACCACCCCTCGCCGCTGTCGGCCCTGCGTCCGCCCCAGCCTTTTCTGGGTTGCGATCATTTCCTGCAGGCCGGGCGCTTCTGGGCCGGCCTCGGGCAAAAAGCGGTGGACTGGTGAAAAAGTTGCAGTCGGCTGTGCCGGGTCTCAAAAAGATGGCATAATCTGAGGCTCGCTTTCTGGAGGGGTGCCCGAGTGGCTAAAGGGGGCAGACTGTAAATCTGTTGGCTTACGCCTACGCTGGTTCGAATCCAGCCTCCTCCACCAGCGAACCGGCTTGCCGGAAGATCAAGAGCATCTGGAACAGGTTCCGAGCATGGCTCTCGCGCTCGTGAGAATGCGAACGATGCGGGAGTAGTTCAATGGTAGAACCTTAGCCTTCCAAGCTAATGACGCGGGTTCGATTCCCGTCTCCCGCTCCAGTCTTCGGTCAGGCAAAGGTACAGTTTTCGCCCTTGTGGCTCAGTGGTAGAGCACTCCCTTGGTAAGGGAGAGGTCGCGGGTCCGATTCCCGCCAAGGGCACCAGAAATTGGGCGCGCAGCTTGAAGGCTGCGCGCCCTCTGTCTTGAGTTTTGTTGAGTTTTTGACCGCAACTTTTCGGAGTCGAAGAAATGGCCAAGGAAAAATTTGAACGTACGAAACCGCACGTGAACGTGGGCACGATTGGTCACGTTGACCACGGCAAGACCACGCTGACGGCGGCGATCACCACCGTGCTGGCTGCCAAGTTCGGCGGTGCGGCCAAGGCATACGACCAGATCGACGCTGCACCCGAAGAGAAGGCCCGCGGCATCACCATCAACACTGCCCACGTGGAATACGAGACGGCCAACCGCCACTACGCCCACGTGGACTGCCCCGGCCACGCCGACTACGTCAAGAACATGATCACCGGTGCTGCCCAGATGGACGGCGCCATCCTGGTGTGCTCGGCCGCTGACGGCCCGATGCCCCAGACCCGTGAGCACATCCTGCTGGCCCGCCAGGTGGGCGTGCCCTACATCATCGTGTTCCTGAACAAGTGCGACATGGTCGATGACGCCGAGCTGCTGGAACTGGTGGAAATGGAAGTTCGCGAACTCCTGTCCAAGTACGACTTCCCCGGCGACGACACCCCCATCGTCAAGGGCTCGGCCAAGCTGGCCCTCGAAGGCGACAAGGGCGACCTGGGTGAGCAGGCCATCATGCGCCTGGCTGACGCCCTGGACAGCTACATCCCCACGCCCGAGCGTGCTGTGGACGGCGCTTTCCTGATGCCCGTGGAAGACGTGTTCTCCATCTCTGGCCGCGGCACCGTGGTGACCGGCCGTATCGAGCGCGGCATCATCAAGGTCGGCGAAGAAATCGAGATCGTCGGCATCAAGGACACCCAGAAGACCACCTGCACGGGCGTGGAAATGTTCCGCAAGCTGCTCGACCAGGGCCAGGCTGGCGACAACGTCGGTATCCTGCTGCGCGGCACCAAGCGTGAAGAAGTCGAGCGCGGCCAGGTGCTGTGCAAGCCCGGCTCGATCAAGCCGCACACCCACTTCACCGGTGAGGTGTATGTGCTGTCCAAGGATGAGGGTGGCCGTCACACGCCGTTCTTCAACAACTACCGTCCGCAGTTCTACTTCCGTACCACTGACGTGACCGGCTCGATCGAGCTGCCCGAAGGCAAGGAAATGGTGATGCCGGGCGACAACGTGTCGATCACGGTCAAGCTGATCGCCCCGATCGCCATGGAAGAAGGTCTGCGTTTTGCCATCCGTGAAGGCGGTCGTACCGTCGGCGCCGGCGTCGTGGCCAAGATCATCGCCTAAATAAAAAGTAGGGGTATAGCTCAATTGGCAGAGCGTCGGTCTCCAAAACCGAAGGTTGTAGGTTCGATTCCTACTGCCCCTGCCACCTGAAAAGGTGGATCCCAAAGCCCGCCAGTGTCTGGCGGGCTTATGTGTCTGTTCAGTGGCCCTTGTTTCGGGTCCCTCATGAGGTTCCAAGCCGATATGGCAACGTCTGAAGTTCAAACCGTCAGTGCGACCGCCGACAAGGTGCGTCTGGCTGCGGCCGTGGCGCTGCTGGTGGCCGGTTTTGCGGCGTACTACACATTGGCCAGGCAGGGTGTGTGGGTCCAGTGGGCTGGCCTGCTGGTGGGGGTTGTCGCGGCTGTGGTGGTGTTCCTGACCTCCGAGTCCGGACGTCAGCTGGTGGCCTTGGTGCGTGATGCTGTGCGTGAGGTGCGCAAGGTCGTCTGGCCGGAGCGCAAGGAAGCCATGCAAATCACGGCCTACGTGTTTGGCTTCGTGGTGGTCATGGCCTTGTTTCTGTGGCTGACCGACAAGACCCTCGAGTGGGTTTTCTATGATTTGATTCTGGGCTGGAAAAAATAATGAGCGAAGCACTGGCCAATGCGCCTCAGGCTGGCAATTCCACCAGTCCCGACCTGAAGTGGTATGTGGTGCATGCCTATTCGGGCATGGAAAAAGCGGTGGAGCGCAACATCATTGAACGCATCCAGCGTGTGGGCATGCAGGACAAGTTTGGCCGCATTCTGGTGCCGACCGAAGAGGTGGTGGAAGTCAAGAATGGCGTCAAGCGCACCACTGAACGCAAGTTTTTCCCCGGTTATGTGCTGGTGGAAATGGTCATGGATGATGAAAGCTGGCACCTGGTCAAGCACACCAACAAGGTGACCGGTTTTGTGGGTGGTGCGAAGAACCGTCCTGCACCGATCTCCGAGGCGGAAGTCCTCAAGATCGTCAATCAGATGGAGCAGGGCGCCGACAAGCCTCGCCACAAGGTGGAGTTCGAGGTGGGCGAGTACATCCGCGTCAAGGAAGGTCCTTTCACTGACTTCAATGGCACGGTTGAGGAAGTCAATTACGAACGCAACAAGCTGCGCGTGTCGGTCACGATTTTCGGTCGTGCCACGCCGGTGGAGCTGGAATTCGGTCAGGTCGAAAAGACCTGAACGGTCTACTGAAGATTTTGGCCTGGCACTTTCCGACTCGGTGCCCGGCGTCAACAGCGAGTCGTAACCCCGGGGAGTCCGGTGGCCTGAAGGTCCCGAACGTTTGAACCCGCAAGGAGAAAAGCATGGCGAAAAAAATCGTCGGCTTCATCAAGCTGCAAGTGCCGGCTGGTAAAGCCAACCCGTCGCCGCCGATCGGTCCCGCTCTGGGCCAGCGCGGTCTGAACATCATGGAATTCTGCAAGGCGTTCAATGCCCAGACGCAGGGTGTTGAACCCGGTCTGCCGCTGCCCGTGGTCATCACGGCTTTCGCAGACAAGTCCTTCACCTTCATCATCAAGACGCCGCCGGCAGCCACTTTGATCAAGAAGGCGATCAAGCTGGACAAAGGTTCTGCGGTACCCAACAAGACCAAGGTCGGCAAGATCACCCGTGCACAGCTCGAGGAGATCGCCAAGACCAAGATGAAAGACATGACTGCAGCCGATCTGGACGCCGCTGTGCGCACCATCGCCGGTTCGGCCCGTTCGATGGGCGTGTCTGTGGAGGGCGTGTGAAATGGCCAAGCTGACCAAGAAACAAAAAGCCCTGCAGGGCAAGGTCGACAGCAACAAGCTGTACCCCCTGAGTGATGCCCTGAGCATCGTCAAGGAATGCGCGACCGCCAAGTTCGATGAGTCCATCGACGTGGCCGTGCAACTGGGTATCGACGCCAAGAAATCCGACCAGGTGGTGCGTGGCGCCGTGGTGCTGCCCAACGGCACCGGCAAGACCGCTCGCGTGGCTGTGTTCGCCCAGGGCGCCAAGGCCGAAGAAGCCAAGGCCGCCGGTGCTGACGTGGTCGGCATGGACGACCTGGCCGCTCAGGTCAAGGCCGGCGACATGCCTTTCGACGTGGTCATTGCTGCCCCCGACGCGATGCGCGTGGTCGGTACCCTCGGTCAAATTCTGGGCCCTCGTGGACTGATGCCTAACCCCAAGGTCGGCACTGTGACCCCCGATGTGGCTACCGCCGTCAAGAACGCCAAGGCCGGTCAGGTTCAGTTCCGTGTGGACAAAGCCGGTATCGTGCACGCCACCATCGGCCGCCGCTCGTTCGAATCCGACAAGCTGCAGGGCAACCTGTCTGCCTTGATCGAGGCACTGAACAAGGCCAAGCCAGCCACCAGCAAGGGTGTTTACCTGCGCAAAGTGGCTGTGTCTTCGACCATGGGTGTGGGCGTTCGCGTCGACACGCAATCCATCACGGCCTGATCGTGATTTGGGACGCCCGCAAGGGTGACCCGAAGTGGTGGGCTGCCGTTTGACGCAAGGCAAATTGCAAAGGACGGCAGGTCATCCAAGACCGTTGGTGCACCGACCGGTGCTTAATCGGTGAACCGAAAGGTTCCACAGCCAACGCAGATGGCGATCCCGCTGCTGATGGATGCATATCCAAACAACAGTTGGTCGCTGCAATAAGGCGTGCCGGAGGATTGATCCCAATGGCACATTTTGAAGGAGTAGACCTTGAGTCTGAATCGCAGTGAGAAAGAAGCGGTCATTTCCGAAGTGACCAGCCTCGCCGCTAAAGCTCAAACGCTGGTGATGGCGGAATACCGCGGCATCACGGTCGCTGACATGACGAACCTGCGCGTGAAAGCGCGCAGCCAGGGTGTGACGCTGAGTGTGTTGAAGAACACGCTGGCGCGCCGCGCCGTGGCTGGCAGCAGCTTCGAAGTGGTGGCTGACCAGATGACCGGTCCGCTGATCTATGGCTTCTCTGAAGACGCAATTGCTGCCGCCAAGGTGGTGGCCGAGTTCGCGAAAACCAACGATAAGCTGGTGATCCGCGCAGGCGTCTACGGTGGCAAGGCCCTGGACGTCAACGGCGTCAAGGCCCTGGCAAGCGTTCCTTCCAAGGAAGTGCTGCTGGCCCAGCTGTGTGGCTTGCTCATGTCCCCGATGTCACGCACTGCCGTGGTCCTGGGCGCATTGGCGAAAAAGAAAGAAGAGACTGCCGCCGCCTGATCGGTGTGCGCAGCTCAACCCCCCAACTGTTTTGGAATTAGGAAATCAAAATGGCATTCGATAAAGACGCATTTTTGACCGCACTGGACAGCATGACCGTCCTGGAACTCAACGACCTGGTGAAAGCCATCGAAGAGAAATTTGGCGTGTCTGCTGCCGCCATGGCCGCTCCCGCAGCGGGTGGCGCTGCTGCCGGTGGCGCTGCCGCTGAAGAGAAGACCGACTTCAACCTGGTGCTGGCCGAAGCTGGTGCCAACAAGGTGGGCGTCATCAAGGTGGTGCGCGAGATCACCGGTCTGGGCCTGAAAGAAGCCAAGGACATGGTCGACGGTGCTCCCAAGGTCCTCAAAGAAGGCATGCCCAAGGCCGACGCCGAAGCTGCCAAGAAGAAGCTGGAAGAAGCCGGCGCCAAGGCCGAACTCAAGTAATTCGGCTTTCGACCAAGGCTGGAGTGTCCGCAAGGGCCTCCAGCCTTTGGTGCTTTCAGAAAGCACCGCAAAGTGGCCTCATGCAGACCCCTTTGCCGTGTCTTCTGACCCGACTGCAGAAGACCCTTGGTTCGGGTTGCGTGCAATGCGTAACCGTCCGCCAACGCTGGTAGTGGCCAGCCGCCAAGTCCGTTTGCACCTGTGTGAGGTGCGGACAACCAGTCCTGAAAGATCGTAGCCCGGAGATCTCATGGCCTATTCCTACACCGAACGCAAGCGAATCCGCAAAAGTTTCGGCAGCCGCGAAAGCGTGCTCGAAGTTCCCTACCTGCTGCAGATGCAAAAAGACGCCTACACGTCTTTCCTGCAAGCCGGCGTAGTGCCCAACAAACGTGTTCATGAAGGCCTGCAAGCCGCTTTCGAATCCGCTTTCCCCATCGTCTCCCACAACGGTTTTGTGGAGATGAAGTTTGTCGAGTACAACCTCGCCAAACCTGCGTTCGATGTCCGCGAATGCCAGACCCGCGGTCTGACCTTTGCCTCGGCGGTGCGCGCCCGCGTGCAGCTGATCATCTATGACCGCGAATCTTCGACTTCGCAGTCCAAGGTGGTCAAGGAAGTCAAGGAGCAAGAGGTCTACATGGGCGAAGTGCCCCTGATGACCGACAAGGGTTCCTTCATCATCAACGGCACCGAGCGTGTGATCGTCTCACAGCTGCACCGTTCGCCGGGCGTGTTCTTCGAACACGACAAGGGCAAGACCCACAGCTCGGGCAAGCTGCTGTTCTCGGCCCGCATCATTCCCTACCGCGGCTCCTGGCTGGATTTCGAATTCGACCCGAAGGACATCCTGTACTTCCGCGTTGACCGCCGTCGCAAGATGCCGGTCTCCATCCTGCTCAAGGCCATTGGCCTGACGCCCGAGTCCATCCTGGCGAATTTCTTCGTCAACGACAATTTCCGCCTGATGGACAGCGGCGCCCAGATGGCGTTCGTCGCCGAGCGTCTGCGTGGCGAAGTGGCCCGTTTCGACATCACCGACAAATCCGGCAAGGTGGTGGTCGCCAAGGACAAACGCATCACCGCGCGCCACACCCGTGAGCTCGAGCAGTCCGGGACCACGCACATCAGCGTGCCCGAGGACTTCCTGATCGGCCGTGTGGTTGCCCGCAACATCGTCGATGCCGACACTGGCGAGATCATCGCCAAGGCCAACGAGGAACTGACCGAAGCCCTGCTCAAAAAGCTGCGCTCGGCCGGCATTCAAGAGATTCAGTGCATCTACACCAACGAACTCGACCAGGGCGCCTACATCAGCCAGACCCTGCGCATCGATGAAACTGTGGACGAGTTTGCCGCGCGCGTGGCCATCTACCGCATGATGCGCCCCGGCGAGCCACCGACCGAAGACGCGGTCCAGGCCCTGTTCCAGCGCCTGTTCTACAACCCCGACACCTACGACCTCTCGCGCGTGGGCCGCATGAAGTTCAACGCCCGCGTGGGCCGCGACGAATCGACCGGCCCGATGGTGCTGACCAACGAAGATATTCTGGCCGTGGTCAAGATCCTGGTCGACCTGCGCAACGGCCGTGGCGAAGTTGACGACATCGACCACCTGGGCAACCGCCGCGTGCGTTGCGTCGGCGAACTTGCCGAGAACCAGTACCGCACCGGTCTGGCACGTATCGAAAAGGCCGTGAAAGAGCGCCTGGGCCAGGCCGAGCAAGAGCCGCTGATGCCGCACGACCTGATCAACTCCAAGCCGATCTCTGCGGCCCTCAAGGAGTTCTTCGGCGCGTCCCAGCTGTCGCAGTTCATGGACCAGACCAACCCGCTGGCCGAAATCACCCACAAGCGTCGCGTCTCGGCCCTGGGCCCGGGCGGCCTGACCCGCGAACGCGCCGGCTTCGAGGTGCGCGACGTGCACGTGACCCACTACGGCCGCGTCTGCCCGATCGAAACGCCTGAAGGTCCGAACATCGGCCTGATCAACTCGCTGGCCCTGTACGCCCGCCTGAACGAATACGGTTTCATCGAGACCCCGTACCGCCGTGTGGTGGATGGCAAGGTCACGATGGACATCGACTACCTGTCGGCCATCGAAGAAGGCAAGTACGTCATTGCCCAGGCTAACGCCACCCTCGACAAGGAGGGCCGCCTGACCGGTGAACTGGTCTCTGCCCGTGAAAAGGGTGAATCCATCCTGTGCGGCGCCGAGCGCATTCAGTACATGGACGTGTCGCCCGCGCAGATCGTGTCGGTGGCTGCTTCGCTCGTGCCCTTCCTGGAGCACGACGACGCCAACCGCGCGCTGATGGGCGCCAACATGTCGCGCCAGGCCGTGCCTGTGCTGCGTCCTGAAAAGCCCATGGTCGGCACCGGCATCGAGCGCGTGGCCGCCATTGACTCCGGCACCGTGGTGACCGCCACCCGTGGTGGTGTGGTCGACTACGTCGATGCCACCCGCATCGTGATCCGCGTCAACGACAACGAAGCCGTGGCCGGTGAAGTCGGTGTGGACATCTACAACCTGATCAAGTACCAGCGTTCCAACCAGAACACCAACATCCACCAGCGCCCCATCGTCCAGCGTGGCGACAAGCTGGCCAAGGGGGATGTGATCGCCGACGGCGCCTCGACCGATCTGGGCGAAATCGCCATCGGCCAGAACATGCTGATCGCCTTCATGCCCTGGAACGGCTACAACTTCGAAGACTCGATCCTGATCTCCGAACGCGTGGTGGCCGACGACCGCTACACCTCGATCCACATTGAGGAACTGGTAGTCATGGCTCGCGACACCAAGCTGGGCGCCGAAGAAATCACCCGCGACATTCCGAACCTGTCCGAGCAGCAACTGGGCCGGCTGGACGAGTCCGGCATCATCTACGTGGGCGCCGAAGTGCAACCCGGCGACGTGCTGGTCGGCAAGGTCACGCCCAAGGGCGAAACCACCCTCACGCCTGAAGAGAAGCTGCTGCGCGCGATCTTCGGCGAGAAGGCTTCCGACGTGAAGGACACCTCGCTGCGCGTGGACCAGGGCTCGCAAGGCACCGTCATCGACGTGCAGGTCTTCACCCGCGAAGGCATCGTGCGCGACAAGCGCGCCCAGCAGATCATCGACGACGAACTCAAGCGCTTCCGCCTGGACCTGAACGACCAGCTGCGCATTGTGGAAGCCGACGCATTTGACCGTATCGAAAAACTGCTAATTGGTCGCGTGGCCAACGGCGGCCCGCAAAAGCTGGCCAAGGGCACCAAGCTAGATAAGGCTTATCTGGAGTCCGTCGAGAAGTTCCACTGGTTCGACATCCGCCCGGCCGAAGACGAGGTCGCCACGCAGCTCGAGTCGATCAAGAATTCGCTGGAGCAGACCCGTCACAGCTTCGACCTGGCTTTTGAAGAAAAGCGCAAGAAGCTCACGCAAGGCGACGAGCTGCCGGCGGGTGTGCTCAAGATGGTCAAGGTCTACCTCGCCGTCAAGCGCCGTCTGCAGCCTGGCGACAAGATGGCCGGCCGCCACGGCAACAAGGGGGTGGTCTCCAAGATCGTGCCTGTCGAAGACATGCCTTACATGGCCGACGGCACGCCGGTCGACATCGTGCTTAACCCGCTGGGCGTGCCTTCGCGCATGAACGTGGGCCAGGTGCTGGAAGTCCACCTGGGCTGGGCCGGCAAGGGCATCGGTCAGCGCATTGGCAACATGCTGCAGGCCGAGACCCAGCGCATGGAAAAGGTCAAGTCGCTGCGCGCACTGTTCGAGCAGCTCTACAACGGTCTGGGCCGCAAGGAAGACCTGTCCAAGCTGTCTGACGACGAAATCCTGGCCATGGCCGCCAACCTCAAGGACGGCTTCCCCTTCGCTTCGCCCGTGTTCGACGGTGCGGCCGAAGAGGAAATCCGCGCCATGCTCAGGCTGGCCTACCCGGACGAAGTGGCTGCGGCCAAGGGCCTGACGGCCACCCGCACGCAGGCCAATCTGTTCGACGGCCGTACCGGCGATGCTTTCGACCGTCCCACCACGATCGGCTACATGCACTACCTCAAGCTGCATCACCTGGTCGACGACAAGATGCACGCCCGCTCGACTGGTCCGTACTCGCTGGTCACGCAGCAACCGCTGGGCGGCAAGGCCCAGTTTGGTGGTCAGCGTTTCGGCGAGATGGAAGTGTGGGCGCTCGAAGCCTATGGCGCTTCCTACACCTTGCAGGAAATGCTCACCGTCAAGTCCGACGACGTGCAAGGCCGTACCAAGGTCTACGAGAACATCGTCAAGGGCGAACACTCCATCGATGCGGGCATGCCCGAATCGTTCAATGTGCTGGTCAAGGAAATCCGTTCCCTGGGCCTGGACATCGAACTCGAGCGCTCCTAATTCACAGGCAAAGGATTCAAGAACATGAAATCACTACTCGACCTGTTCAAGCAGTTCACGCCCGATGAGCATTTCGATGCCATCAAGATCGGTCTGGCCTCGCCCGAGAAGATCCGTTCCTGGTCTTTCGGCGAAGTCAAAAAACCCGAGACCATCAACTACCGCACCTTCAAGCCCGAGCGCGATGGCCTGTTCTGCGCCAAGATCTTTGGCCCGATCAAGGACTACGAATGCCTGTGCGGCAAGTACAAGCGCCTCAAGCACCGCGGTGTGATCTGCGAGAAGTGCGGCGTTGAAGTCACGCAGACCAAGGTGCGCCGCGAGCGCATGGGCCACATTGATCTGGCCGCGCCTTGCGCACACATCTGGTTCCTGAAGTCGCTGCCGTCCCGCCTGGGCCTGGTGCTCGACATGACGCTGCGCGACATCGAGCGCGTGCTGTATTTCGAAGCCTATGTAGTGACCGACCCCGGCATGACCCCGCTGAAGAAATTCAGCATCATGAGCGAGGACGACTACGACGCCAAGGTCAAGGAATACGGCGACGAATTCCAGGCCAAGATGGGCGCCGAAGGCATCAAGGAACTGCTGCAGGGCATCGACATCGACCAGGAAATCGAACGCCTGCGCGGTGACCTGACCGGTTCCGAAGTCAAGGTCAAGAAGAACGCCAAGCGCCTGAAAGTGCTGGAGGCCTTCAAGAAGTCGGGCATCAAGCCCGAGTGGATGGTGCTCGAAGTGCTGCCCGTGCTGCCGCCGGACCTGCGTCCGCTGGTGCCGCTGGACGGCGGCCGCTTTGCGACCTCCGACCTGAACGACCTGTACCGCCGCGTCATCAACCGCAACAGCCGTCTGCGTCGCCTGCTCGAACTCAAGGCGCCCGAGATCATCGCGCGCAACGAAAAGCGCATGCTGCAGGAAGCCGTGGACAGTCTGCTGGACAACGGCCGCCGCGGCAAGGCCATGACCGGCGCCAACAAGCGCGCCCTCAAGTCGCTGGCGGACATGATCAAGGGCAAGAGCGGTCGCTTCCGTCAGAACCTGCTGGGCAAGCGCGTCGACTATTCTGGTCGTTCCGTGATCACCGTGGGCCCGACCCTCAAGCTGCACCAGTGCGGTCTGCCCAAGCTGATGGCGCTCGAGCTGTTCAAGCCTTTCATCTTTGCGCGCCTGGAAGCCATGGGCATCGCCACCACCATCAAGGCGGCCAAGAAGGAAGTCGAATCCGGCACCCCGGTGGTGTGGGACATCCTGGAAGAGGTCATCAAGGAGCACCCGGTGCTCCTGAACCGCGCACCGACGCTGCACCGTCTGGGTATCCAGGCTTTCGAGCCGATCCTGATCGAAGGCAAGGCCATCCAGCTGCACCCGCTGGTCTGCGCCGCCTTCAACGCCGACTTTGACGGTGACCAGATGGCCGTTCACGTGCCGCTGTCGGTGGAAGCCCAGATGGAAGCCCGCACCTTGATGCTGGCCTCCAACAACGTGCTGTTCCCGGCTTCGGGCGAACCCTCCATCGTGCCTTCGCAGGACGTGGTGCTGGGCCTGTACTACACCACCCGCGAGAAGATCAACGGCAAGGGCGAAGGCATGGTCTTTGCCGACATCGGTGAAGTCCAGCGCGCTCTGGATGCGGGTGTGGTTGAACTGACCGCCAAGATCAGCGTGCGCCTGACCGAGTGGAACAAGGACAAGGAAACCGGGGAGTTCACAGCCTCGACCAGCATGGTCGAGACCACCGTGGGCCGTGCACTGCTCTCGGAGATCCTGCCCAAGGGCCTGCCGTTCAGCAACCTGAACAAGGCGCTCAAGAAGAAGGAAATCTCGCGCCTGATCAACATCTCCTTCCGCAAGTGCGGTCTCAAGGAGACGGTGGTCTTTGCCGACAAGCTGCTGCAAAACGGCTTCCGCCTGGCCACCCGCGCCGGCATCTCGATCGGCATCGACGACATGCTGGTGCCGCCCGAGAAGCACAGCATCATCGCCGAAGCCGAGAAGGAAGTGAAAGACATCGAGCAGCAGTACGTCTCGGGTCTGGTCACCGCCGGCGAGCGCTACAACAAGGTCGTGGACATCTGGGGCAAGGCCGGTGACGCCGTCTCCAAGGTGATGATGGACCAGCTGCGCAAGGAAAAGACCATCGACCGCCACGGCAAGGAAGTCGAGCAGGAATCGTTCAACTCCATCTACATGATGGCCGACTCGGGTGCTCGCGGTTCTGCTGCGCAGATCCGTCAGCTGGCCGGCATGCGTGGCCTGATGGCAAAGCCCGACGGCTCCATCATCGAGACGCCCATCACGGCCAACTTCCGTGAAGGCCTGAACGTGCTGCAGTACTTCATCTCCACACACGGTGCCCGCAAGGGTCTGGCTGACACGGCTTTGAAGACTGCCAACTCCGGTTACCTGACCCGCCGTCTGGTGGATGTGACGCAGGATCTGGTGGTGACGCAGGACGACTGCGGCACGGCCAACGGTTCGCTGATGCGCGCCATCGTCGAGGGCGGTGAGGTGATTGAATCGCTGCGCGACCGTATCCTGGGCCGCACGGCAGCCGAAGACGTGCTGCACCCCGAGACCCGCGCTGTGCTGGCCGCCGCGGGCACCATGCTGGAAGAAGACCTGATCGACGAACTCGAGGCCGCTGGCGTCGACGAAGTCAAGGTCCGCACTGCACTGACCTGCGAAACCCGCTTCGGTCTGTGTGCCAAGTGCTACGGCCGCGACCTCGGCCGTGGCGGTCTGGTCAACAACGGCGAAGCCGTCGGTGTGATCGCCGCCCAGTCCATCGGTGAACCGGGCACGCAGCTGACCATGCGGACCTTCCACATCGGTGGTGCCGCATCGCGTGCCGCTGTGGCCTCCAGCGTGGAAGCCAAGTCCAACGGCATCATCGGCTTCAATGCCACGATGCGCTATGTGACCAACTCCAAGGGCGAGCTGGTGGTGATTGCCCGTTCCGGCGAAATCGTCATCCACGACGAACACGGCCGCGAGCGTGAGCGCCACAAGGTGCCTTACGGTGCCATCCTGTCGATCAAGGCCGACCAGACCATCAAGGCCGGCACCATCCTGGCCAACTGGGATCCGCTGACCCGACCCATCATCACCGAATTCGCCGGCCAGGTGAAATTCGAGAACGTGGAAGAGGGCCTGACGGTGGCCAAGCAGGTCGACGAAGTGACCGGTCTGTCCACCCTGGTGGTGATCGACCCGAAACGCCGCGGTTCGGCCAAGGTCGTGCGCCCGCAGGTCAAGCTGATCGATGCCAATGGCAAGGAAGTCAAGATCCCCGGCACCGACCACTCGGTGACGATCGGTTTCCAGGTCGGCGCCCTGATCCAGGTGCGTGACGGTCAGGACGTGGGTCCCGGCGAAGTGCTGGCCCGTATCCCGGTCGAAGGTCAGAAGACGCGTGACATCACCGGCGGTCTGCCGCGTGTGGCCGAGTTGTTCGAAGCCCGTTCGCCCAAGGACAAGGGCGTGCTGGCCGAGATCACCGGTACCGTGTCCTTCGGCAAGGAGACCAAAGGCAAGGTGCGTCTGCAGATCACCGATCCGGACGGCAAGGTCTGGGAAGAACTCGTGCCCAAGGAAAAGAACATCCTGGTGCACGAAGGCCAGGTGGTCAACAAGGGCGAGAGCATCGTCGATGGACCCGCCGACCCGCAGGACATCCTGCGCCTGCTGGGCATCGAGGAACTGGC
>Ga0255165_1000157_pt1 | contig 27854 bp, 26 predicted proteins | sample Atl_Cont_RepB_8d_FD_183182 | JGI IMG/M metagenome (GOLD analysis project Ga0255165, IMG submission 183182) | Freshwater microbial communities from Altamaha River, Georgia, United States - Atl_Cont_RepB_8d | ecosystem: Environmental > Aquatic > Freshwater > River | place: USA: Georgia | collected... | reverse complement strand
CAGGGCATCGGGCGTACCCACCTTGCGCAGCCGGGCCTGGATCAACGGCGTGGCGTCCAGGCCGCGTGCTTCGAGGGTGCGCGGCACCAGCGCCATGCGTGCGGTGATGTCGTCCGCTGTTTTTTCGCACATTTCCCACAGGCCGTCGTGCGCTTCAAAGTCGCCATAGCGGTGGCCCATGCCCTGCAATTGGCGGTGCAGCATCTCGAAGTGCTGTGATTCCTCGTGTGCCACCCGCATCCAGTCACGGTAGAAGTCCTCTGGCATGCCGTCAAAGCGCCAGACCGCGTCCAGCGCGAGGTTGATGGCGTTGAATTCGATGTGACAGATGGCATGCACCAGTGCGGCGCGACCCTCGGTCGTGTAGGGCGTGCGCTTGGGCACCTCGCCGGGCGCAATCAGCCGCGGCAGCGCAGGGCGCCCGGGTATGACCCCTGCTGACGAGCGTGCCGGACCGAATGTCCAGGCCTGCTGATCCGTCCAAATTGCCTGCACGGCGGCGCATTTGGCTTCGGGTGTGTCCAGTTCGAGCGCCTGCAGGGCGAGTGTTCTCAATTCCATCCCTAAAATTGTAGGGATCCACAACCACTTTCTCGGAGACACCCATGGCCGTTTACCAGCTCGATGAGCACCAACCCCAAATCCATTCTTCGGCCTGGGTGGCCGACAGTGCCCAGGTGATGGGGGCCGTGACGATGGAAGCCGATGCCAGCGTATGGTTCGGCGCCACGGTGCGTGGCGACACCGAACACATCACCATCGGTGAAGGTGCCAATATCCAGGACGGCAGTGTGCTGCATGCCGACCACGGCATGCCGCTCAAGGTGGGCAAGCACGTCACGGTGGGCCACATGGTCATGCTGCACGGCTGCACGATCGGTGACGAATCGCTGATCGGCATTGGCGCCGTGGTCCTCAACGGTGCGAAAATCGGGCGCAATTGCCTGGTGGGCGCCGGTTCGCTGGTGACCGAGGGCAAGGAATTCCCGGACGGCTCCATGATCATGGGCACGCCGGCCAAGGTGGTGCGCCAGCTCACGCCCGAGCAGATCGAGGGCCTACGTCAGAGCGCCCGACACTACATCGACAATGCCCGCCGCTTCCAGGCGGGACTCAAGAAAATTTCATGAAAGAAAGGCGCCCTTCACCGGGTGACCGCTGCCTTGTCTGAACTGCACAAATTCATTTTCGAGGGCATGCCCGTGCGCGGCATGCTGGTCCGCCTGACCGACGCCTGGCAGGACATCCTGGCCCGTCGCGCCGCCAACACCAGTACCGGTGCCTACCCGCCGCCGGTGCGCCAGTTGCTGGGCGAAATGGCGGCGGCCGGCGTGCTGATGCAAGGCAATATCAAGTTCAACGGTGCCTTGATCCTGCAGATCTTTGGCGACGGCCCGATCAAGGTGGCTGTAGCCGAGGTGCAGCCCGACTTCAGTCTGCGCGCCACCTGCACCCAGGTGGGTGAGGTGACCGAGGATGCCTCGCTCAGCCAGCTGGTCAACCTGCACAACCAGGGCCGCTGCGCCATCACGCTCGACCCGAAAGACCGTTTGCCGGGGCAGCAGCCCTATCAGGGTGTGGTGCCCTTGTTTGGTGACCAGGGCGAGAAGCTCGAAAACCTGTCCGAAGTGCTGGAGCACTACATGCTGCAGTCCGAACAGCTCGACACGGTGCTGGTGCTGGCGGCCGATGACCAGGTGGCGGCGGGTCTGTTGATCCAGCGCCTGCCTGTTGAGGGCGAGGGTAATCTTGCTGGACAGGCCGACTCGGTGCAGCGCGAGGCCGCGCTGGGCCAAAGCGAGGATTTCAGCCGCATCGCCATTCTGGCCAAGAGCCTCAAGCGCGAAGAACTCCTCACGCTGGACGCCGAGACCATCCTGCACCGCCTGTTCTGGGAAGAGCCCCTGGCCCGTTTCGAGCCGATGGTGGGTGAGACCGGACCGCGCTTTGCCTGCACCTGCAGCCGTGAGCGCGTGGGGCAGATGATTCGCAGCCTGGGTGTGGCCGAGGCGGAGAGCATCCTGGCCGAGCAAGGCCAGATCGAGGTGGGCTGTGAATTTTGTGGTGCCCAGTACCGCTTTGATCCGGTGGATGCAGCAGGCCTGTTCACGGCGCCGGTGAACTCGCCCGGCATCGACGGTGCGGTGCACTGATCGCCTTTAGGGACGCTGGAGCAGACCGGTGAACAGCCGGTGCTCGCAGTCAGGATCGCTGCATTTCTCGCACAGCCAGGCGGTGTGGCCGCGGTTCAGTGCAAACTGTGCAGACGTGCGACCTTGCCAGGTGGCCTCGTCTTCTGGTGCGAGACCCAGTGCCAGCAGGGCGTTGTTGAGTCGTGCCAGTCCACGGCCATAAACCACCCGAAAGCCCAGGCCGGTCTGGGTCAGCGCCTGTCTGACCCTGGTGTCGATGGGGCTGCGCACGTGCGGACCATCGCGCTGAAGACCGTCGGCCACCCAGGGAATGTCCAGCCCGGTGACCAGAGTCAGGTGATACAGACGCTGGTGTTCTAGGGCCATCGGGTACAGGCTTTTATCCCCGAAGAGGTGGTGGCTGTAGATCGCGGTCATCAGGGGTGTGGTGTCGGCAATCACCGTCCCTGACGCGATGGAGAGCACTGCTGCAGCCTGCGCCTGTGCGATCGGCAATTGCTCATGGGGCAGGGGTGTACGGCCTTCTCGCGCGCACCATGTCCGCAGGTGTTCATGAACCCATTGCACGGATTCACCACGCGCGCTCAGTACTTCGGTGAGGGTCTGTGCCAGCCACGACTTGCCGGTGCTCTCGGCGCCCACGATGGCAATGCGGCGCAGCGCGCTCATGCCGTGGCCTCCAGCCGTTGGCGCCAGGTGCGCCAGCCCAGCAGGCTCGTGGCAATGAAAATCGCATACAGCAGGCAGGTCAGCCACAGCCCCTTGTAGGCAAACAGCCCCACGCTGATCACATTGACCACACTCCAGACCAGCCAGTTCTCGATCAATTTACGGCCCAGCAGAACCTGTCCGATCAGACTCAGCGCTGTGGGCAGTGCGTCCCACCAGGGTACATCGCTGTCGGTGTAGCGGATCAACAGCATGGCCATGCCAGGCCAGAGCACGGCCAGCGCAGTGACTACAAGCCAGCGGCCCCGCCGGCTGAGCCTGCCGATACGCAAAGTGTGGATGCCGTCTTTTCCGCCCCGCAGCCACTGCCACCAGCCCCACAGGGCCAGCACGGCGAAGAGGATTTGCAAATGGGCCTGGGCATACAGCAGGCTGTCCCGAAATACAAAGAAGTACAAGACAGAACTGGCGATCGCCAGCGGCCAGGACCAGTGCAGCTCGCGCATGGCGCAGAGCACCATGGCCAAGGCCAGAGCAAAGCCTGCAGCCTCTGTCCAGGCCATCACTTGGTGATCTGTACGAAGATCTCGTTGGGCTTGACCATGCCCAGCTCATGGCGGGCACGTTCCTCGACCATGTTCAGCCCTTCCTTGAGGTCATTCACTTCGGCGTTGAGCTGTTCGTTGGCTCGGCGTGCTTCTTCGTTGCCTGCTTGCTGTCGTCGGAGTTTCTGCTCCAGTTCAGCCACATGAGGCAGGCTGCCCCGACCAAACCAGAGCTGGCCCTGCAAGATCAGCAGCAGGACCACCAGAACGATCGGGACAATGCGATTACCCATTCAGGTCATTTTAGGTGGACAGTTTTGCCGCCGGGCCGTCCCAAGGCAAAACGCGGCCCCCCTCGGGGGGGCAGGGAGCCACACGCAGTGGGCGACCGTGGGGGCCTGGATGATTGCCGCCGGGCCGTCCCAAGGCAAAACGCGGCCCCCCTCGGGGGGGCAGGGAGCCACACGCAGTGGGCGACCGTGGGGGTCATGTCACTTCAGGTTGTAGAAGGCAGCACGGCCAGGATAAATGGCCACTTCACCCAGGTCTTCCTCGATGCGCAGCAGCTGGTTGTACTTGGCCATGCGGTCGCTGCGGCTGAGCGAACCGGTCTTGATCTGGCCGGCGTTCAGGCCTACGGCGATGTCGGCAATGGTCGAGTCTTCGGTCTCGCCCGAGCGGTGGCTGATGACAGCGGTGTAGCCGGCGCGCTTGGCCATCTCGATGGCCTCAAACGTCTCCGTCAGGGTGCCGATCTGGTTGATCTTGATGAGGATCGAGTTGGCGATGCCTTTATCGATGCCTTCTTTCAGGATCTTGGTGTTGGTCACGAACAGGTCGTCACCGACCAGCTGCACCTTGTTGCCCAAGCGTTCGGTGATGTGCTTCCAGCCGTCCCAGTCGCCTTCGGCCATGCCGTCTTCGATGGAGATGATGGGGTACTTGTCGACCCAGGTGGCCAGCATGTCGGTCCACTGCTCGGCCGTGAGCTGGATGCCACCTTCGCCTTCGAGCACGTACTTGCCGTCCTTGTAGAACTCGCTGGCCGCGCAGTCCAGGCCCAGGGCGATTTGCTCGCCTGCCGTGTAGCCGGCCTGGTCGATGGCCTGCAGGATCAGCTGCAGCGCTGCTTCGTGGCTTTCGACGCTGGGGGCAAAGCCGCCTTCGTCGCCCACCGCCGTGCTCATGCCCTTGTCGTGGATGATTTTCTTGAGCGCGTGAAACACTTCGGCGCCCCAACGGATGGCTTCGCGGAAGCTCGGTGCGCCCACCGGGATGATCATCAGCTCTTGCAGGTCGAGCGAGTTGTTGGCGTGGGCACCACCGTTGATGACGTTCATCATCGGCACGGGCAGCTCCTTGCCGGCCATGCCGCCAAAGTAGCGGTACAGGGGCAGGCCGGCTTCTTCGGCAGCGGCGCGGGCCACGGCCATGGACACGGCCAGCATGGCATTCGCCCCCAGGCGGCTCTTGTTGTCGGTGCCGTCCAGGTCGATCAGGGTCTTGTCGAGGAAGGCCTGCTCGGACGCATCCAGGCCCAGCACGGCCTCGCTGATTTCGGTGTTGATGTGCTCGACGGCCTTGAGCACGCCCTTGCCCAGGTAACGGCTCTTGTCGCCGTCGCGCAGTTCGATGGCTTCGCGACTGCCGGTGGAGGCGCCGGACGGCACGGCGGCGCGGCCCATCACGCCGGACTCCAGCAGCACGTCGCATTCGACGGTGGGGTTGCCTCGGCTGTCCAGGATTTCGCGGCCGACGATGTCAACGATTGCACTCATGGGTTTTCTCTCGGAAGTTTGAAAAGGGGAGGAGCCGAATCATCCAGCGCTTCACTGGAAATCGTTCTCCAGAAACGGATTCTTTTTGGTCACGGCATCGAGCTGGACCAGCGTTTCAAGCAGGGCGCGCATCTTGCCCAGCGGCACCGCGTTGGGGCCGTCGGACCATGCCTCTTGAGGCTTCGGGTGGGTTTCCATGAACAGGCCCGCCACGCCGGCGGCGACGCCGGCACGCGCCAGCACCGGTACCATTTCGCGGGCGCCGCCGCTGCTGGTACCCTGGCCGCCGGGTTTCTGCACCGAGTGGGTCACGTCGAACACCACCGGCGCGCCGGACTTGCGCATCTCGGCCAGGCTGGTCATGTCGGCCACCAGGTTGTTGTAGCCAAAGCTCACGCCGCGTTCGCAGGCCAGGAAGCGGTCTTCGGACAGGCCCGCCTCTTTCGCCGCGGCGCGGGCCTTGTCGATCACGTTCTTCATGTCCCAAGGCGCGAGGAACTGGCCCTTCTTGATGTTCACGGGCTTGCCCGACTTGGCCACGGCGCGGATGAAGTCGGTCTGGCGGCACAGGAAGGCGGGCGTCTGCAGCACATCGACCACGCTGGCCACGGGCTCGACCTGCGATTCGTCGTGCACATCGGTGAGCACCGGCAGGCCGGTCTGGCGGCGCACTTCGTCGAGGATCTTGAGGCCAGCGTCCAGGCCCACGCCGCGCTTGGTGTTGCCCGAGGAACGGTTGGCCTTGTCAAACGATCCTTTGTAGATCAGGGGAATGCCCAGGCCAGCGCAGATTTCCTTGAGTTGGCCGGCCACATCCAAAGACATCACCAGGCTCTCGATCGAGCAGGTGCCGGCGATCAGGAAGAAGGGGCGGTCCAGCCCGACCTTGAATCCACACAGTTCCATATTGGCACCCTTTGGTTTATGCGGCCTTGAGTTTCTTGCCCTGGCCCTGGTGGTCCTTGGCAGCCTGGATGAAGGCGTTGAACAGCGGGTGGCCGTCCCAGGGCGTGGACTTGAATTCGGGGTGGAACTGCACGCCCACATACCAGGGGTGCACGTCCTGCGGCAGCTCGACGATTTCGGTCAGTTGCTCGCGCTGGGTCAGGGCCGAGATCACCAGGCCGGCCTTGCGCAGCGGGTCGAGGTAGTTCACGTTGGCTTCGTAACGGTGGCGGTGCCGTTCGGTCACCACATCGCCGTAGATCTGGTGCGCCAGCGTGCCCTTGGCCACGTCGGAGCTTTGCGCGCCCAGGCGCATGGTGCCGCCCAGGTCGGAGTTCTCATCGCGCTTCTGGATCGAGCCGTCGGCGTCCTTCCACTCGTTGATCAGCGCAATCACGGGGTAGGGGGTGTCGGGCTCGAACTCGGTGCTGTTGGCGTCCTTCATGCCGGCCATGTGGCGGGCGTATTCGATGGTCGCGACCTGCATGCCCAGGCAGATGCCCAAATAGGGCACCTTGTTTTCGCGGGCGAACTGGGCCGTCAGGATCTTGCCTTCCACGCCACGCTTGCCAAAACCGCCGGGCACCAGGATCGCGTCATACTTGGCCAGCTGGCCCTGCGTGGTGCTGCTGATGGTTTCGGAGTCCAGGTGCTCGATCTTCACGCGCACATGGTTGCGCAGGCCGGCGTGCTTGAGGGCTTCGTTGACCGACTTGTAGCTGTCGGTCAGCTCGACATACTTGCCGACCATGGCAATCGTCACTTCGCCTTTCGGGTGCTCGGTTTCGTAAACCAGATCGTCCCAGCGCTTGAGGTTGGCGGGCGGCGTGTTCAGGCGCAGCTTGTCGCAGATCAGCCCGTCCAGGCCCTGCTCGTGCAGCACGCGCGGCACCTTGTAGATGGTGTCCACGTCGGGCATGGAAATCACGCCCCAGCCCTGAACGTTGGTGAAGAGGGAAATCTTCTCGCGCTCTTCGTCGGGAATCAGGCGGTCAGCACGGCAGAGCAGGGCGTCGGGCTGGATGCCGATTTCGCGCAGCTTTTGCACCGTGTGCTGGGTGGGCTTGGTCTTGAGTTCACCGGCCGTGGCGATCCAGGGCAGGTAGGTCAGGTGCACAAATGCGGCGTTGTTGGGGCCCAGGCGCAGGCTGAGCTGGCGCACGGCTTCGAGGAAGGGCAGGGACTCGATGTCGCCCACCGTGCCGCCGATTTCGACGATGGCCACATCGACCGCTTCTGGCGTGTCAAAACCCGCGCCGCGCTTGACGAAGTCCTGGATTTCGTTGGTCACATGCGGGATGACTTGCACGGTCTTGCCCAGGTAGTCGCCGCGACGCTCTTTTTCGAGCACGCTCTTGTAGATCTGGCCGGTGGTGAAGTTGTTGGCCTTCTTCATCCGGGTGTTGATGAAGCGCTCGTAGTGGCCCAGGTCCAGGTCGGTTTCGGCGCCGTCGTCGGTCACAAACACCTCGCCGTGCTGGAACGGGCTCATCGTGCCGGGGTCGACGTTGATGTAGGGATCGAGCTTGATGAGGGTGACTTTGAGGCCGCGCGATTCGAGGATCGCGGCCAGAGAAGCGGAGGCGATTCCCTTGCCCAGGGAAGACACCACACCGCCGGTGACGAAGACGAATTTGGTCATGTCCGGTGGGGAGGCGTGGCTCCCGTCTGGTGGTAAAGCGAGATTATAGAGGGCCGCGTCTGCTACATTGCCGCCCATGAGCCATCTTGCTGGAAAACACCTCGTTCTGGGCTTATCGGGGGGCATCGCGGCCTTCAAGTCTGCAGAACTGTGCCGCGCCCTGGTCAAGGCCGGGGCCACGGTACAGGTCGTGATGACCGAAGCGGCCGAGCATTTCATCACGGCGGTGACCATGCAGGCGCTCTCAGGCCGCCCTGTTTACACCTCGCAGTGGGACGCGCGCGAGGCCAACAACATGGCCCACATCAACCTCAGCCGGGAGGCCGATGCGATCGTGGTGGCGCCGGCCAGCGCCGATTTCATGGCCAAGCTGTTGCATGGCCGGGCCGACGAACTGCTCAGCCTGATGTGCCTGGCCCGTCCGATCGAGCAGGTGCCGCTGATCGTGGCCCCGGCCATGAACCGTGAGATGTGGGCGAATCCGGCAACACGGCGCAATGTGGCTCAGCTCAAGGCCGACGGTGTGCATGTGCTGGATGTGGGGCAGGGGGATCAGGCCTGCGGCGAGAACGGCGATGGCCGCATGCTTGAAGCCGAAGAGATTCTTGAAGACCTGGAAGCCTTTTTCACGCCCAAGTCACTCACCGGACAGCGCGTGCTGGTGACGGCCGGGCCGACCTTTGAAGCGATCGACCCGGTGCGTGGCGTTACCAACCTGTCGAGCGGAAAGATGGGTTTCGCGATTGCCCGGGCTGCCCGTCTGGCCGGGGCCGACGTCACCGTGGTGGCCGGTCCGGTGAGCCTGCCGACGCCGCGCGGCGTGCGCCGTGTGGATGTGCGATCGGCGCGTGACATGCTGCAGGCGGTGGAGCAGCACGTGGGCATGGCCGATGTGTTCATCGCCACCGCGGCCGTGGCCGACTGGCGCCCCGCCAACGCGTCCGACCAGAAAATCAAGAAGGACGGCTCGGGCCAGACCCCGCAGCTCGGTTTTGTTGAAAATCCCGACATCCTGGCCACGGTGGCGAAATCGCCTCGCGCGCAGTCCGGTCAACTGTTCTGCGTTGGCTTTGCCGCCGAAAGCCATGACCTGCTGGCGCATGCCACCGCCAAGCGCGAGCGCAAGGGTGTGCCGCTGCTGGTGGGCAACATCGGTCCCGCCACCTTCGGGCAGGACGACAACGCCTTGCTGCTGTTGGATGCGCAAGGCGCCCGCGAATTGCCGCATGCCTCCAAACAGGTGCTGGCGACCCGATTGATTGAAGACATTGCCCAGCGCTTGGGCAAGCTGAAAGCCTGACCCCATGGACCTCGACGTCAAGATTCTCGACGCGCGCATGCGCGACCAGTTGCCCCAGTACGCCACGCCCGGCAGCGCAGGACTCGACCTGCGTGCCTGTCTGGACGCGCCGCTGATCCTGCAGCCCAATGCCTGGCAGCTGGTGCCCACCGGCATCGCCATCCACCTGAAGGACCCTGGGTATGCCGCGATGCTGCTGCCACGTTCGGGCTTGGGTCACAAGCACGGCATTGTGCTGGGCAATCTGGTGGGGCTGATCGACAGCGACTATCAGGGCCAGTTGATGGTGAGTTGCTGGAACCGCAGCGATGTGGCCTTCACCATCGAGCCGATGGAACGGATTGCGCAGATGGTGATCGTGCCGGTGGTGCAGGCGCGTTTCAATGTCGTGGAAGAGTTTGCCGATGTGACGGCTCGTGGTGCTGGCGGCTACGGGTCGACGGGTAAGCAGTAAGGTTCACGGGCTTCGGCTTCGTTGAGCCCCGGTTTGGGTTCGGGGTACGCCGCGAGCCTCATGCTGTGGGTACACAGAAATCGGCCCGCGGCGTACCCCGAACCCAAACCTCATCAGCTGTCTTGATGCACATGTCTGAGAAGCAGTCAACGGCTCAAAAACAAGCGCCACAGCGTGAGCGGGTCGGCAGGCCCGGTGAACGATTTATGCGCTTCGGCGCATCATGAGGAACCGGGCCTGCCGACCCGCTCACGCGAACCGAAGGCAGCAAGCCAAAAAACGAAAAAAATCAGTGCAGCGTCTTGCCCTCAGACGATTCCTGCTCGCCCACTTCAATGCGGAAGAATCCCGTCCCGCAGGTGCCGCGGCCCACTTCCTCTTCGGTGGCCTCACGCACCCCCTCAACCTTCAGGTGCAGGCGGATCGCAATGCCCGCCAGCGGGTGGTTGCCGTCCAGCACCACATGCTCGGGATAAATCTCGGTGATCGTGTAAAGCACATTGCGCGGCGCATCCGGATTGCAGCCGGCCGGCAGGGCAGAACCTTCAATCGTCAGGCCCTCTTCGATGTCCTTGGGGAACAGCGCGCGCGGCTCCAGAAACAGCAACTGGTCATTGAAATCGCCGAAGGTGTCTTCGGGCTCCAGATGCAGATCAACCTGCGCGCCCACGCCATGACCTTGCAGGGCGGCTTCGATCTTGGGCAGCAGGTCCTGCCCACCTACCAGAAACTCGACCGGCTCGTCCAGCACGTCCAGTGTTTCTCCGAGAGTGTCCTTGAGCGTCCAGGTCAGTGCCACGACGCATTGCGCTTTGATGTCCATGGGACAATTGTCTCACCATGGACATCGACCAACCCCTGACCCTGCTGGGCGGCCTCACGCCGGCCCAGTTCATGAAGCGCCACTGGCACAAGAAGCCCCTGCTCGTGCGCAATGCCATTCCCGATTTCAAGCCCTGCGTGGGCCGCGCCGAACTGGTGGAACTGGCTGGCCGCGACGACGTCGAGTCCCGCCTGATCGTGCAGGGCGACAAGGGCTGGAAGATGAAGCACGGTCCATTGGCGCGCCGCAGCCTGCCGCCTTTTAGCCAGAAAAACTGGACCTTTCTGGTGCAGGGCGTGGACCTGCACCACGACGGCGTGCACCAGCTGTTGCAGCAGTTCCGCTTTGTGCCCGACGCGCGGCTCGATGACCTGATGATCAGCTACGCCACTGACGGTGGCGGCGTGGGGCCGCACTTTGACAGCTATGACGTGTTTTTGCTGCAGGCCCACGGCCAGCGCCACTGGCGCATTGGGCGCCAGAAAGACCTGTCGCTCGAAGAGGGGGTGCCGCTGAAGATCCTGCGGCACTTCCAGCCCGAAGAGGAGTTTGTGCTCCATCCCGGTGACATGCTTTACCTGCCGCCCAAGTATGCGCATGACGGCATTGCGGAGGGCGAATGCATGACCTGGTCGATTGGCTTCCGGTCGCCCCGGCAAGGTGAGCTCGCGCGCGAGATCCTGCAAGGTCTGGCCGACGAAGCACCGGACCAGGCCGGCAACGCCGTGTACAAGGACCCTTCGCAAAAAGCGGTCTCCCAGGCAGCGGCTATCCCGGAGCAACTGCTGGAGTTCACCAGGCAAGCGCTAAAGAAGGCACAAGACGATCCTCATTTGTTGTCCTTGTTGCTCGGTGAATACCTGAGCGCACCCAAGCCGCAGGTGTGGTTTGACCCTGACCCACACAAGGCATGGTCTCCTGGTCATGCTGTGATGCTGGATCGCAGAACACGCATGTTGTATGACCAGCAGCATCTTTTCATCAACGGAGAAGGCTTCAAAGTAGCAGGGCGTGACAGGCGATTGCTGCGCCACTTGGCCAATGAACGGAGCTTGTCGGCTCAGCAGTGCGCTCAATTGGGGCAGGACGCCCAGGATGCCTTGGTCGAGTGGTCCCGCGCAGGGTGGATTCGCTGTTTACAGGAGCACACATGATTTTCAGCCCAGCTGTGCATCGCCTCGTGCTGACTATCGGGGAAAACGCTATAATTTTCCGCTGAGTCAAGAAAGCTCGAGTACTTTTGGCTCTGTCCTGTGGCGCGACTTGCCGCATCGACAATTTCCGGAAATTGTTTTTACCTCCTTGAAGGATTTCAAAATGAATAAGACCCTCATTCTGGCTGCTGTGATCGCTGCTGCTGCCCTGGCTGCTTGCGGTAAAAAAGAAGAAGCCGCTGCGCCCGCTGCTCCGGCTCCTGCCGCCGCCCCCGCCACAGAAGCTTCTGCCGATGCCTCTGCCGCAGCTCCTGCCGCCGATGCTTCTGCCGCAGCCCCTGCTGCTGACGCTTCCGCAGCCAAGTAATTGGTCTTGTGGCCAGCCAGTCCGAGTGACTGGCAAGTCAACAAAAAACCCGCCAGAGGCGGGTTTTTTGTTTTCCTGATCGGGCGAGCAGCTCGTTTGTCTAACGGAGCTCGTTGGCCAGGAGTTTCAGGATTTTTTCCGCGTTGTCGGATTTTTCAGCCGCGCCTTGCTGATTCAGTACACGCAGTTGTGTGCGTTGCGGGTCCAGTGCTTGCAGCTGGATCTGATAGCGAGTGAGTTCAGCGCTGGGTGACTTGCTGCCGAACATGCGTGCAAAAAATCCGGGCTCTTCCTTGCTGGCGCTGGCTGGCACATAGCGCACGAAGTACAGCCCTTTGCTTCGGTCGCGGTCCTCCACGGTGAAGCCGCTGCGGTCCAGCGAGAGGCCCGTGCGCCGCCAGGCGCGATCAAGGGGTTCTGCCAATGTCAGCACAGGAAAACCGTTTTCGGTATTCAGGTTCTGGGTGACTGCCGCGCCCTGGGCCACAGTCTCGGCAGCTTGGGCAACCTGCTCCTTGGGGGCGCCCAGTTTGACCATCAGCCGGCGCAGAAATTCGATTTCAAGCTCAGGATCGGAGGGACGAGGAGCCCAGATGGTCCTGGTTTTCTGTGCGTCAGCGAAATCTTCCTGCATGCCGCGGTGGCTGATGTAGATCTCAACACCACCAGCGCTGTTGCGCTCAACACGGGTCCGATACCGGTCCCGTTCGCCGGTGGAATACAGCCCATCGAGGACTTTGCCAAGGGTGCGACGGATGAAGTCCTGCGGGATCTTGGCGCGGTTTTCTGCCCAGTCGGTTTCCATCAGGCCCAGATCAGGGGCGTCGGTGCTGAGCACAAAACCGTTGCTGGTCCAGAACTCGCGCAGACTCTCCCATACCTTGTCGGCAGAACGGTTGACCACGAGCCAGCGCTGCGTGCCTGAGCGCTCCATGCGGACATCGCCCATGCTGTTGGCGGCAGTTCCCGCATCCTTGACCGTGCGCTGTGCGCTTGCAAAGCCGGAGGCTGTGGCGGAAGTGCTTTCGAGTGCATAGCGTGAATCGCGGCGCAGCTGGCTCAGGTCAGGGGGAACGTCCAGGCTGGGGCCGGTACTGGCGCTTTTGTAGTTGACTTTGTCTTCCTCGAGTACCGAGCAGGCAGACAGCAAAGCCAGGCTGGCCAGGCAGATCAGGGACTTGTGAACAGACAGACGCATGGTGAGCTTTCTCGGATCGGCTTCAAAGCAGGCCACTGGCCTTGAGCGCCGCTTCGACCACAGGCTGCTGGCCAGTCGAGAGCCGGGTCAGTGGCAGACGCAAGGCGTGCCCGCACAGGCCCATGCGGGCCATGGCCCACTTGACCGGGATCGGGTTGGCTTCGACAAACAGGTGCTTGTGCAGCGGCATCAGCTGGAACTGGATCTTCATGGCGGTGGCAATGTCACCACGCAGCGCAGCCATGCACAGTTCGTGCATCAGGCGCGGCGCCACATTAGCGGTCACGCTGATGTTGCCAGCGCCCCCACACAGGATCAGGGCCACAGCAGTGGGATCGTCGCCCGAATACACCGCAAAATGCTTGGGCACGTCGCGGATCAACCACTGCGCGCGTTCAATGCTGCCGGTCGCTTCCTTGATGCCGATGATGCCGGGCACCTGGGCCAGGCGCAGCACAGTGTCGTGCTGCAGGTCGGCCACGGTGCGTCCGGGCACGTTGTAGAGAATGATCGGCAGCTTGGGGGTGGCTTCGGCAATCGCCTTGAAGTGCTGGTACAGACCTTCCTGGGTGGGCTTGTTGTAGTAGGGCACCACCTGCAGCTGGGCGTCGGCACCAATCGATTCGGCGAACTTGGCCAGCTCAATGGCTTCGGCGGTGGAATTGGCACCACAGCCAGCGATGATCGGGATGCGTTTGGCGGCCTGCTCGACCGAGACGCGCAGGATCTCGCGGTGCTCTTCGACGTTGACGGTGGGCGACTCGCCCGAGGTGCCCACGATCACCAGCGCATCGGTGCCTTCGGCCACATGCCAGTCGATCAGTTTTCGCAAGGTGGCGTAGTCCACATTGCCGTTGTCGAGCATGGGGGTGATGAGGGCGGGGATGCTCCCCTGGATGCGGTGCTTGGTGGTCATGGCGGTGATTCTTTACCCAGAATCAGGCATTCTAACGATGAGCAGCAGCGCAAATCTGTCCCGACTTGTATCAGGCCAGGGACCAGCGTGCGGGCGGCTCGGCCATGGTTGGACGCACGGCCGCCAGGCGTTGCACAAAACGGTCAGGGTCCGGCAGAAAACCGTCTTCGTAAGCGACCACGCGCAGTCCCCCCTGGGCGGCGACCTGCAGCAATTCGCCTGGTGCCAGGAGAAAGTCCGGCCGTGAAGGACGGCCGACGGTTTCGTGCCCCTGGGCAAAGGTTTCGTAGATCAGCACGCCGCCCGGTGCCACGCTGGCCAGAATCTGCGGCCACAGCGGCCGCCAGAGGTAATTCGTGACCACCACCGCATCGAAGCTGTGGCCCTGCAAGGGCCAGGCGCTGTCCTCAATGTCGGCTTGCAGGGTGGTTCCGAAGGCAGATGCCAGCGCCAGGGCCTCGTGCGAGCGGTCGACGCCCAGCACCGGGTGACCTTTCGAAGCCAGCCACTGCATGTGCCGGCCGCCACCGCAGGCCAGGTCCAGCACCTGCCCGGCAGGCCGGATCAGGGGCGTCCAGCGGCAGACCCAGGGGGAGGGAGCTTCGGTGCCGTGCATGGGTGTCCTCAGAAACAGGCCCAGAGCTGCTCGGCCAGCAGGATGGCCATGTCGGGCCGGCTGTAGAGCCAGATGCCCAGGGCCAGCAGCAGGGCAGCGACGGCGATCAGGGCCCAGTGTGTGCGTTTGCGGGTCATGGTGATGACCTGTGGCTTCAGGCGGCCTGCGGCTGGGTGCGGGCGATCGCATTCTCGCGCACCGGCAGGTTGACCAGCGCAGCAAACATGCCCAACGCAATCGCCAGGTACCAGACGATGTCGTAGCTGCCGGTTTTGTCGTACAGGTAACCGCCCAGCCACACGCCCATGAAGGAGCCGATCTGGTGGCTGAAGAAGATGAAGCCGCTGAGCATGGACAGATGGGCCACGCCAAAAATCTGCGCCACGACCGCGTTGGTAGGCGGCACGGTGGACAGCCACAGCAGGCCCATCACGGCCGAGAAAATGTACACGCTCATGGGCGTGAGTGGCGCCAGCAGGAACAGCACGATGGCCACCGAGCGCGCGAAATAGATGAAGGCCAGGATCTTTCGCTTCGCCAGTTTCTGGCCCAGCGCACCAGCCGCATAGGTGCCAAACACATTGAACAGCCCGATCAATGCCAGCGCATAGCTGGCCACCTGTGGCGACAGGCCGGCGTCCTTGAGGTAGCTGGGCATGTGTACCCCAATGAACACCACCTGGAAGCCGCAGACAAAGTAGCCGGCCATCAGCAGCTGGAAGCTGCGGTAGCCAAAGGCCTCGCCGAGCGCCTGGCCAATGGTTTGGTCGCGTCGGACGCCGCCTGCAGCCGCCAGCTGCGGCTCGCGCAAGCCCCAGGCCAGCGGCACAATCAGCAGCGCGGCCGCGGCCAGGATGAGCAGCGCGTTCTGCCAGCCGGTGAAATTGATCAGCAGGCCCTCGACCGGCACCATCAGGAACTGGCCGAACGAGCCGGCCGCTGCGGCGATGCCCATGGCCCATGAACGCCGTTCGGCACTCACATTGCGGCCGATCACACCGTAAATGACGGCGTAGGTGGTGCCGGCCTGCGCCATGCCGATGATGACGCCGGTGAACAGCGCAAAGGTCCAGGGGGAGCTGGCCCAGGCCATGCCCAGCAATCCGACCGCATAAAGCAGGGCGCCCCCGGCAATCACCCGGAAGGCGCCAAAGCGGTCGGCGATCATGCCGGCAAAAATCCCGAAAAAGCCCCAGGCCAGGTTCTGTACCGCCATGGCAAAGGCAAAGTCGGAGCGGCCCCAGCTCTGGGCTTGGGTGATGGGCTGCAGCCACAGGCCAAAGCCGTGGCGGATGCCCATGGACAGGGTGACGATGGCGGCGCCGCAGATGAGCACCTGAGTCAGGGAAAGCGGTCTGGATTGCATCTTGCGACTGTAACCAATCCGCAGCCTCGGCGCTGAGAGGTTCGGTCCGAACGCCAGCCAGGACAACAGACCCCGAACCCCACCAGGCGTGAAATTGTGGTCTGGTTTTTTATCCAGTACGCGCTTCGCTTTCACACTACAATCCGCCGCCATGGCAAGCACCAATACCGTCAAAAATTCCAGCGACTACTCCGAAGGCTCGATCCGTGTGCTCAAGGGCCTGGAGCCGGTCAAGCAGCGGCCGGGCATGTACACCCGCACCGACAACCCCCTGCACATCATTCAGGAAGTGCTCGACAACGCGGCCGACGAGGCGCTGGCGGGCTTTGGCAAGAAGATCAAGGTCACACTGCATGCCGACAGCTCGGTCAGTGTCGAGGACGATGGCCGTGGCATCCCGTTCGGCCTGCACCCCGAAGAAAAAGCCCCGGTCATCGAGCTGGTCTTCACCCGCCTGCACGCGGGTGGCAAGTTCGACAAGGGCAAGGGCGGCGCCTACAGCTTCTCGGGCGGTCTGCACGGCGTGGGCGTGAGCGTGACCAATGCGCTGGCCAAACGCCTGGAGGCCACCAGCCACCGCGAAGGCCAGGTGGCCACGCTGGTGTTCTCGGGTGGCGATGTGGTCGAACCGCTGGTGGCCCGCGCGCAGGCAGCCGGCGACCGCAAGCAGGGCACCACGGTGCGCGTCTGGCCCGATGCCAAGTATTTCGACTCGCCCGCCTTGCCCATGGCCGAGCTGGTGCACCTGCTGCGCAGCAAGGCGGTGCTGATGCCGGGCGTGAGCGTGACGCTGGTCAATGAAAAAACCAAGGAAACGCAAAACTGGCAATACAAGGGCGGCCTGGGCGACTACCTGGGCCAGACCCTGAGCGCCGACCCGGTGATCCCGCTGTTTGCCGGCGAAGGTTATGCCGATGGCAACAACGACAGCTTTGCCGAAGGCGAGGGCGCGGCCTGGGCCGTTGCCTTCACCGAAGAAGGCGCACCGGTGCGCGAGAGCTACGTCAACCTGATCCCCACCTCCGCTGGCGGCACGCACGACAGCGGCCTGCGCGACGGCCTGTTCAACGCGGTCAAGAGTTTCATCGAGCTGCACAGCCTGTTGCCCAAGGGCGTCAAGCTGCTGCCCGAAGACGTGTTCGCCCGCGCCAGCTATGTGCTGAGCGCCAAGGTGCTGGACCCGCAGTTCCAGGGCCAGGTCAAGGAACGCCTGAACTCGCGCGATGCGGTGCGTTTGGTCTCCAGCTTTGTGCGCCCGGCGCTCGAACTCTGGCTGAACCAGCATGTGGACTACGGCAAGAAGCTGGCGGAACTCGCCATCAAGGCGGCGCAGACCCGCCAGCGTGCTGGGCAGAAGGTCGAAAAACGCAAGAGCTCCGGGGTGGCGGTGCTGCCCGGAAAATTGACCGATTGCGAAAGCAAGGACATCGCCCACAACGAGGTGTTTCTGGTCGAGGGTGATTCCGCCGGTGGCAGCGCCAAGATGGGCCGCGACAAGGAATGCCAGGCGGTGCTGCCGCTGCGCGGCAAGGTGCTCAACACCTGGGAGGTCGAGCGCGACCGCCTGTTCGCGAACACCGAAATTCACGACATTTCAGTGGCGATTGGCGTGGACCCCCACGGGCCGAATGACACGCCCGATCTGAGCGGCCTGCGCTACGGCAGGATCTGCATCCTGTCGGACGCCGATGTGGACGGTTCGCACATCCAGGTGCTGCTGCTGACCTTGTTCTTCCGGCACTTCCCCAAGCTGATCGACGCCGGCCATGTGTATGTGGCGCGGCCGCCTTTGTTCCGGGTGGACGCGCCGGCGCGGGGCAAGAAGCCTGCGGCCAAGATGTATGCGCTCGACGAAGGTGAGCTGACGGCCATCCTTGACAAGCTGCGCAAGGACGGCGTGCCCGAGGGCAAGTGGAGCATCAGCCGTTTCAAGGGCCTGGGCGAGATGAGTGCCGAGCAGCTGTGGGAGACCACGCTGAACCCGGATACGAGGCGCCTGTTGCCGGTGCAACTGGGCGATCTGGACTTTGGCCAGACCGAGGCCGAGATCACCAAGCTGATGGGCAAGGGCGAGGCGGCGGCGCGGCGTGAGCTGATGGAGCTGCATGGCGACGCCATCGAGATCGATGTCTGAGCCTCTGTTTGGGACTTCAAATGGGGAGGGCCATGGGGGCCTCCTCATGCTGGAGTACCAGAAATCGTCGGCCCCCACGGCCCTCCCCATTTGAAGTTGTGGTGGTGCAAGCGCCACCTGAAGAGTTGAAGCCATGAACGATCAACCGACCCTCGAATTCAACAGCGGCGAAACCGATGACGCTCTGAACCTGGCGAACTACGCACAGCGCGCGTATTTGGAATACGCACTGTCCGTCGTCAAGGGCCGTGCGCTGCCCGATGTGTGCGACGGCCAGAAGCCGGTGCAGCGGCGCATCCTGTATTCGATGGACCGCATGGGCCTGGGTTACAGCGGCAACACCGCTGCCAAGCCGGTCAAGAGCGCGCGCGTGGTGGGCGATGTGCTGGGCCGTTACCACCCGCACGGTGACACCGCCGCGTACGATGCGCTGGTGCGCATGGCGCAGGACTTTTCGCAGCGCTATCCGCTGATCGACGGTCAGGGCAATTTCGGTTCGCGCGATGGGGACGGCGCCGCCGCCATGCGTTACACCGAAGCGCGGCTGTCCAAGATCACCGGCTTGCTGCTTGATGAGATCGACATGGGCACGGTGGACTTTGTGCCCAACTACGACGGCTCGACCGAAGAGCCCAGCCAGCTGCCCGCACGCTTGCCGTTCACGCTGCTCAATGGCGCCAGCGGCATTGCCGTGGGGTTGGCGACCGAAATTCCGAGCCACAACCTGCGCGAAGTGGCCGATGCCTGCGTGGCGCTGGTCAAGAACGACAAGCTGAGCGACGAAGAATTGCTGGCCATCATTCCGGGTCCGGATTATTGCGGCGGTGGACAGATCATCAGCCCGGCGTCCGACATTGCCGATGCCTACCGCACCGGCCGCGGCAGCCTGAAGGTGCGTGCGCGCTGGAAGATCGAAGACCTGGCGCGCGGTCAGTGGCAGCTGGTGGTGACCGAGCTGCCGCCGGGCGTCAGCAGCCAGAAGGTGCTCGAAGAAATCGAGGAGCTGACCAACCCCAAGGTCAAGGCGGGCAAGAAGGCGCTGACGCAGGACCAGCAGCTGCTCAAGGGCAGCGTGCTGGCGGTGCTGGACGTGGTGCGCGACGAGTCGAGCAAGGACGCGCCGGTGCGCCTCGTGTTCGAGCCCAAGACCAGCAAGATCGAACAGCAGGAACTGATCACCACGCTGCTCGCCCACACCAGCCTGGAAACCTCGGCGCCGATCAACCTGACCATGGTCGGCATCGACGGCAAGCCGGTGCAAAAATCGCTGCGCCTGATCCTGAGCGAGTGGATCAGCTTCCGCCAGACCACCATCACCCGCCGCAGCCAGCACCGCCTGGCCAAGGTGCTGGACCGCATCCACATCTTGGAGGGCCGGCAGCTGGTGCTGCTCAATATCGACGAGGTGATCCACATCATCCGCAACAGCGACGAGCCCAAGGCCGCGCTGATCGAGCGCTTCAAACTCAGCGATCGCCAGGCCGAAGACATTCTGGAAATTCGCCTGCGCCAGCTGGCGCGTCTGGAAGCCATCAAGATCGAGCAGGAGTTGTCCGAGTTGCAGGGCGAGCAGGCCAAGCTCGAAGACATCCTGGGTAGCCCGGCCGCGCTGCGCCGCCTGATGGTCAAGGAAATCGAGCAGGACGCGAAAACCTTTGCCGATGCCCGCCGCACCCTGATCCAGGAAGAGAAAAAAGCCGTGGCCGAAGTCAAGGTCGTGGACGAGCCCGTTACCGTGGTCATCAGCCAGAAGGGCTGGGTGCGCGCACGCCAGGGCCACGGCCACGAGGCGAGCAGCTTTGCCTTCAAGGCCGGTGACGGCCTGTACGGTACCTTTGAATGCCGCACGGTGGACCAGCTCATCGTCTTTGGGACGAACGGGCGAGTCTACAGCGTGCCGGTGGCCGCATTGCCCGGCGCGCGTGGGGACGGCCAGCCGATCACCACCCTCATCGATCTAGAGAGTGGCACCCAGCCCGCCCATTACTTTGCCGGCCCCACCAGCGCCACGCTGCTCCTGTCCAGCTCGGGTGGCTATGGTTTCCTGGCCACGGTTGAAGGCCTGGTCTCGCGCAACAAGGGCGGCAAGAGCTTCATCAGCCTGGGCGAGGGCGAAACCGTTTGCGCGCCTTCGCATGTGAGCGGCTCCAGCGCCATGGTGCCGGCGGGTGGCCAGCCCCTGGCGCCGGCCACCAGTGTCTGCTGCGCCAGCACCGGCGGCCGCATCCTGACCTTCGACATCAGCGAACTCAAGCTGATGGAAAAGGGCGGGCGCGGTTTGATGCTGATCGACCTCGAAGCCAAGGACACCCTGGCGGGTGCGGCGGCCTACACCCGCAGCGTGAAGATCGAAGGCATGGGCCGTGGCGGCAAGGCGCGCGAGGAAACGCTGGAAATCCGCAGCCTTAACAACGCCAAGGTCAGCCGCGCCAAGAAGGGCAAGGTGGCCGATCTGGGCTTCAAGCCCGGCCGGGTGTTGCGCATCGAATAGGGGACAGGCCCAGCAAGGACCCATGATTCGGGTAAAAACGACGTCACAAAAGATTCATTGGCGCCATAAAATGAATCTCTTGTGATGAATTATCCGAGTCCATTTTTCTGCTGCCCTGTCAAGTTCCGGCAAGGTTTGATGACTCTGCTCAAGGGGGCAGGGGCATTTGGCGCGTCTGTCTGGATGGCTGCGCTGGCCTGCCTGGTCATGTACGGCGGGGTACGTGCTGACCCCCTGCTGGACTTTGGCCTGTTCGATGTGCCCGCGCCTGCCCAGCTGGCGAACAAGGCGCCGGTGGTCCGCTGGTTGGTCAGGGCGGATGCCCAGACCTACTGCAGCCATGTCTCATCCAAGGATGGGCATGCCAGTCGACGGGAAGGGTGTGTCTACTGGGAGCGGGCGGCGGGCAAATGCACCATCGTGACCACTGCCTCGACCACGCATTCGCAGCTGGGTCACCTTTTCCTGCACTGCCTCCAGCCCCAATGACATGTGCGCGTTTTTTCCAGCATTTTCCCTTGTGCGCAGGCTTTTTCTGCCATTGCTGATGACGGGGCTGCTTGCCGCCTGTGTGACCCCCACTCTGCTACCCCCCGCAGTGGACCAGGTCCGTTTTACACCGCTGCCCGCAAGTCAGAGAACGATTGAAGAGCCCAGAACCAAATTTCTTCCCCGCGCGGATGGTCACGAATATTGCGCCCGGATCACAGGCATTCCGGTGACACCTACCTCCCGGCCCATGGCCTGCGCTTTCTGGAGCGTCAAGCGCAAAGAGTGCACGGTGGTCACCCCCATGGTCACCGGATACAACTATCTCGGGCATGAATTACGGCATTGTTTCGAGGGGGCCTTCCATGACTGAGCCCATGGCCATGGCAAGCTGGCCTCTCCATCGTCGCCAGGGACTGCAGTTCATGCTGGCGATGGCGGCATCTTCATGGCTCAAAGTCTCTGGTGCGGCCGCGCCTGTCAAAGTCGGCTTCCTGCGGGCTTATGAGCCTTACAGCTTGCAGGACGCTCAGGGGATGACGCAAGGATTCGATGTGGAGGTGGCGAGACGGCTCTGTGAGGTGCAAGGTCTGCACATGCAGCCGGTCAGTGACGGTGTGGCTGGTTTGATCCGACGCCTTCAGGCCGGAGAAATCGCATGGCTGGGCAACCAGTTGCTCATGACGCCCGATAACCGCAGGGTCATGGACTTTGTGAGACCTGCCTATGCATCCATCCAGCTGTGTGCGATTCAGCATGAGGACGATGACCGGGATTTCCTGGGCCTGGACGACCTGCAAGGCAAGCGCCTGGGGGTATTGGCAGATACCGGTATCGAAGCGCAAGCACGCAGTGCTTTGGGGCGCTCGGTGCAGGCTTACCCTCACATTGCCGATGCGCTGCGAGATCTGGCACAGCAAAGGCTGGACCTGGTCCTGGAAGAGAACCTGATCGCCGATTACTACATCGACAAGTACCGCCTGCCCTTGCGGGTTGCCGCCCCATTCACTTCACCGGTTGCCGTGGGCCTGGGGGTGCGCAAGGGCGATCGGGAAACCATGGAAAAACTGGCGCAGGCAGTCAAGCAGATTCTGCACGATGGCTCTCTCAAGCGCATTTCCGAAAAATGGTTTGGCTACGACGTCAGCCGATCCCGCATCAGCCACGGTGCAATGCGCTGAGCCCCTGACGCCGTGCAGTCACTTCAGTGCACAGCTCCCATCGCCAGTGCCCGTTCGCGAGCGGTAGCCAGCGCTTTTGAGTCGGGTGCGCTGTGGGTGTCCCAACCTTGCAGATGGCAGGCGCTGACGCTGGCCATGGCCTCGATCCAGGCTGGGCTGTCGTTGAGGCAGGGGATGTAGCCAAAGCGTTCGCCACCGGCATGCACAAAGGCCTCATGGGCTTCCTGCTGGATTTCTTCGAGTGTTTCGAGGCAGTCGCTGGTGAAGCCGGGGCAGATCACGTCAACATGTTTGACGCCTTTTTGCGCCAGCTCGACCAGCGTCGGTTCGGTGTAGGGTTCAAGCCACTTGGCCTTGCCAAAGCGGGACTGGAAGGTGATGCGCACTTTCTCGCGCGGCAGGCCCAGGGCCTCGGCCAGCAGGCGGCCGGTTTTCATGCATTCGCAGTGGTAAGGGTCGCCGAGCTGCAGGGTGCGCTCGGGCACGCCATGAAAGCTCATCACCAGCAGTTCGCCCTGGCCGTGCGCCTGCCAATGTTCGCGCACACGTGAAGCCAGCGCGGCGATGTAGCCCGGGTCATCGTGGTAGTGGTTGACAAAGCGCATTTCGGGCAGGTGGCGCACCTTCAGGCCCCAGCGGTAGACGGCGTCGAACACGCTGGCGGTGGTGGTGCCGCTGTACTGCGGGTAGGCGGGCAGCAACAGCACGCGCTGCACGCCTTCGGCCTTGAGGGCATCGAGTTGTTCGTCAATACCGGGCTGGCCGTAGCGCATGGCGTAACGCACGGTCAGCTGGTGGCCCTGGGCCTGCAGGCGTTCCTGCAGCAGGGCAGCCTGGCGCTCGGTCCAGACCTTGAGGGGGGAGCCCCCCTCGGTCCAGATGCTGGCGTACTTGGCCGCTGATTTGGCCGGCCGCACCCGCAGGATGATGCCGTGAAGGATCAGCCACCAGATCGGCTTGGGAATTTCCACCACCCGCCCGTCGCCCAGAAACTCGGCCAGGTAGCGGCGCAGCGCAGGTGCGCTGGGCTCGGACGGGGTGCCCAGGTTGCAGAACAGGATGGCCGTCTTCGCGGCCGTGCCATGGGTGTAGTTGGGTTCGGGTTGAAAGGCCATGCGGTATTCTCGCTCACCATGCTTGACCTTTCCCGCATCCGCGCCATCACCCTGGACCTGGACGACACGCTTTGGCCGGTCTGGCCCACCATCCACCGCGCCGAGGCGGTGCTGCAGGCATGGCTGGAAGCACACGCGCCCGCCGCCGCCGTGCTGTCGGCTCAGCCGGACATCAAGAAGGCGATCCGGGCCGACATCAACGCTCGCCACGCCAACCTGGCGCACGACCTGTCGTTTCTGCGGCGCGAAGCCATCCGGGCTTTGCTGCACGCGGCGGGGGAGCCGGGGGAACTGGCCGAGCCCGCCTTTGAGGTGTTTTTTGCCGAGCGCCAGCGGGTGGACTTGTTTGACGATGCCTTGCCCGCGTTGGCCTTCTGGAGCGCCCGTTTGCCGGTGGTGGCCCTGTCCAACGGCAATGCCGATGTGCACCGCGTGGGCATTGGCCAGCATTTTCATGCCTCTGTGAGCGCGCGCGACACCGGCGTTGCCAAGCCCGATGTGCGGATTTTTGAAGCCGCCGCACACGCCGCCGGCGTGCAGCTGCACGAGGTGCTGCACGTAGGCGATGACGCGCATCTGGACGGTGTCGGGGCGCTGGCCGCCGGCATGCAGGTGGCCTGGGTCAACCGCGAAGGCCACACGTGGAGCCATGGCGACAGCCGCCCGCACCTGGAAGTGCGAGACTTGCACGCGCTGTGCCGGCAGTGGCACGACTACCCTTACTGAAATTTTTTGCGGGACAGATCTTTAGCTCTGTCCCTTGTGAATGACCTTGTGGGACAGATCCAGCGCTGTCCCCAACTGATCAAAGGAGAGAGAGACATGGGACTGAAGATTTATGGCATCGGCGCTTCCCGTGCCAGCCGGCCGTTCTGGGCCGCGCTGGAGCTGGGCGTACCTTTCGAGCACATCCACCTGAGTTACAAGAATGGCGGTTCCCGCACGCCCGAGTTTCTGGCGATCAATCCGAACGGCCACATCCCTGCGCTGGTGGACGAGCGACCCGAGGGCAACGTGACGGTCTGGGAAAGCATGGCCTGCGCGCTCTACATCGCCCGTGTGCACGGCCAGGCCGATGGCCAGTCGATCACCCCGGCCAGTGCCCGCGAAGAGGCCGAAGCCCTGCGCTGGAGCTTCTGGACCGTGACCGAAGTCGAAGCCGATGCCCTGACGGTGCTGATGCACCGCCTCGCCATGCCCGAAGATCAGCGCAAACCCGAACTGGCCGACAAGGCCGAGTCACGCCTGAAGGTGCCCTTGGCCGTGCTCGAAAGGCACCTGCAGGACCAGCAGGCCCGTGGGGAGGCGTATCTCGCCGCCAGGCGCTTCACCGTGGCCGACCTGTGCGTGGCCAGCGTGGTGGCCTGGGTGCGCCCGGCGGCCGGCTTGCTGGCCACCTATCCGCTCACGCAAGCCTGGCTCAGCAGTTGTCTGGAGCGACCGGCACAGAAGCAGTCCCGGACCCTGGGCGGCTGAGTTTCAAAACCGCCCCAGCGCCTGCATCTTCCACGCCAGCCACAGCTTGCGCAGCGGCGTGAGGGCTATGCGCTGGTGCAGGACCTGGAAGTCGCTGGCCTCGATCTCGCGCAGCAGGGTGCGGTAGATGCTGGCCATCATCAGGCCGGCTTTCTGGCTGCGGCGGTCGGCGGCGGGCAGCAGGGCCAGGGCTTCGTCGTAGAGGGTGTGAGCGCGTTCGGCCTGGAACCTCATCAGCGCTGAAAACCGCTCCGAGTACTGGCGCTGCATCAGCTCCTGGGCCTTGACCTCGAAGCGCTGCAGCTCGTCCACCGGCAAGTAGATGCGCCCGCGCATGGCGTCTTCGCCGACGTCGCGGATGATGTTGGTCATCTGGAAGGCCAGGCCGAGCTTGTGCGCATAGGCCGTGGTCGCGTCCTCGGTCTGGCCAAAGATGCGGGCCGCCACTTCGCCCACCACACCGGCCACCAGGTGGCAGTAGCGCTGCAGACCGGGCCAGTCGAGGAAGCGGGTTTGCTGCAGGTCCATCTGGCAGCCTTCGATGACCGCATGCAGGTGCGCGGCCGTGATGCCGAAGACCGGCGCATGCGGCATGAGGGCCTGCATGACCGGGTGACTGGGCTGGCCGGCGTAGGCCTGCAGCACTTCCTTTTGCCACCAGGCCAGCTTGGTGGCGGCCACGCCCGGGTCGCTGACTTCGTCCACCACATCGTCCACCTCGCGGCAAAAGGCGTAGAAGGCGGTGATGGCGGCGCGCCGTTCGGGCGGCAGGAACAAAAAAGCGTAATAGAAGCTGCTGCCCGAGGCGGCGGCTTTCTGCTGGACGTAGTCTTGTGGGCTGGTCGGCGAGCTCATGCGCCGATTCTCGCTGACGCGGGCGAGGCCTCGGCGGCTGCAAGGCCATCGCGCCAGCTGCGCTGCAAGGCGCGGTCGGACACGCCGGCGAGCAGCAACGTCCAGAGCAGCTGGCGCACTTGCGAGCGCGGCAGCTTGACATGGCTGAGCAGGGCCTGCGTGCCGGCCTGGCGCAGCAGGGCCAGGGTGCGGATGCCGATCAGGCAGGGCAGGGCGCTGGCCAGGCGCAGGCGCCGGCCGCGCAGGGCCAGGCAGTAGCGCAGGCCATCGTGCAGCAGTCCTTCTGTCAGCTGATGCCACTCGGTCAGCAAGGGGGCCAGGCGATCCAGCGTGGCGCGGTCGCCTGTGCGCGCTGCAGCGCACAAGGTTGCATTGTCCAGACCCAGCACCGCAAGTTCCTCGGCCGGAAAGTAGCAGCGCCCGGCCTGCAGGTCGCGGTACGCATCGCGCAGGATGTTCAGCCGCTGCAGGCCCTTGCCGTAGTTGGCGCCCCATTGCAGCAGCTCGGCGCTGCTGCCGGCATGCCAGCGTTGCAGGTGCAGTTCGCACAGGCGCGTCCAGAACTCGCCCACGCTGCCGGCCACCAGCCAGGTGTAGAGGTCGATCTCGGCGCGGGTCTGCACGCCGCGCTGCGGGTCCTCCAGTGTCGTCAGGTCCCAGCGCTGGCCTTCGACGATGGCCGCCAGCACCTGGCGGATGATGTTCTGATTGGCTGCGGGCTGCGCGCTCAGTGCCTCCAGGCAGGCCTGGCCGCGTTCGAGCAGGACCTGTTCGTGGGCGTCGGGCACATGCCGGGCAAACTCACGCAAAGCCTGCGGCAGGAGCGGGTGTACGGCAGGTGCGTCAATGGCCTGCGACAGTTGCAACAGCAGGGCCAGCCGTTGCGCCACTGGCAGGCCGGTGGTGTCGGCCACCGTGTCGCTGGTGCGGGCCAGCAGGTAAGCCAGGCCCACCGGCTCGCGCAGGGCGCCGGGCAGCAGGCGGATCGACAGGTCGAACGACCTGGACACGCCACGCAACAGCTGGCGGGTGTTCAAGGTGGGGTGGCGCATGTGCGGGATTGTCGCCGCAGCCGCTGCAGACCTCGGACCGGCCCGTTAGAATTACTAACCAACTAGTCATTAAAGCGACCCCGCCCCGGTCGAGCCCTCCCATGTCTCAAAAAGCATTCTTTTTGCTGGCCCTGCCTGTGGCCATCCTGGCCCTGAGTGGCTGTTCGCGCCAGGAAGCGCCGCCCGAGCCGGTGCGTGCCGTCAAGGTCGTCACGGTGGGCCTCGAGGGCCTGCAGGGCGAGTCGGTGTATGCCGGAGAAATACGCGCCTGCGTCGAATCCCGCCTGGGTTTCCGCGTGGGTGGCAAGCTCACGCAACGCATGGTGGACGCCGGGCAGCGCGTGTCGGCCGGCCAATTGCTTGCCGCGCTGGACCCGCAGGACTACCAGCTCTCGGCGCAGGGGGCGCAGGCCCAGTTGCAGGCGGCCCAGACGCAGCGCGATGTGGCGTTGGCCGATTACCGGCGTTTCGAGAGCCTCAAGGCGCAGGGCTTCATCAGCGGGGCGGAACTGGAGCGGCGCGAGGCCAGCCTGAAGTCGGCCGAGGCGGCGCTGGTGCAGGCGCGTTCGCAGTCGCAGGCCCAGGCCAATCAGGTCGGCTATGCGCAGCTGCAGGCCACGGCCTCTGGCGTGGTGACCGCCCTCGAAGCCGAGGTCGGCCAGGTCCTGGCAGCGGGTCAGACGGTTGTACGCCTGGCGCACGACGGTCCGCGCGATGCGGTTTTCAATGTGCCCGAGCAGGTGGTGGGTCTGTTCAAGCCGGGTTTGCCCTTGCAGGTGCAGCTCGCCGGCAACAGCAATACCTTGCAAGGACGCGTACGTGAGGTGGCTGCAAGCGCCGACCCGGTCACGCGCACCTTCATGGTCAAGCTGGCGCTGGAGGCTTCCGAGCGCCTGCCGCTGGGCTCGACAGTGAATGTGCTTTCGCCCTCGCAGCTTCCCGGGGCCGCCGCCCAGGCCATTCAGCTGCCGACCACGGCGCTGCGCCAGGAAGGCGAGGGCACAGCGGTCTGGTTGCTCGATGAAGCGAGCATGACGGTGGAGTCGCAGAAGGTCACGCTGGGCGCCGTGCAGGCACAGCAGGTGGTCATTGCCTCGGGCCTGCAGCCGGGCCAGAAGGTGGTGGTGGCGGGTGT
>Ga0255165_1000147_pt1 | contig 30031 bp, 25 predicted proteins | sample Atl_Cont_RepB_8d_FD_183182 | JGI IMG/M metagenome (GOLD analysis project Ga0255165, IMG submission 183182) | Freshwater microbial communities from Altamaha River, Georgia, United States - Atl_Cont_RepB_8d | ecosystem: Environmental > Aquatic > Freshwater > River | place: USA: Georgia | collected... | reverse complement strand
AAGCTATATTTCAATTAAGAAATCTATTTGGTTCGCATAGGCTTCTGGCTTTCTGAAAAAATGGAAACCACCAGTCTTTTAACCGTATTTGGCAGGCGATTTAATCGCTGGTTGACCATATCTTCTGTTTCATGGTGGAATGTTTGGTCCACTTTTTGGTCGCCAACGGTTTCAAATTCATGAGCAAAGAGCTTTAAAAGTAGGGAAACGAAGGTTTCTTTTATTCGGTTTCCTAAACCGAGGGTCGTAGGTTCGAATCTTACCGGGCGCATATATTCTGGCTGGGAATTGTCCAAAGCATAGGCAATTTCCAGCCTTTTTTATGCACTTAATAAAGATATACAAAAATACACATCGGAAGTGTTTGCTATTCAGAACTGTATCTATACTAAAAACTGGCATCAAATTTAGCCTGATGGATAAACCCTTTTTTAGCGTAATACTTCAAATAGCTTAATTCTGGCTGCTTGCCAACGGCGCCGCAGCGTGCGTATGGAGATTCCCAAAATTTTGGCAGCCTGATCCTGTTCCAGCCCTTGATACCAAAGCAAATCCACCACATCCTTTTCTTCCGCTGGCATATGTTCCACCAGTTGGTGAAATTCGGTCCATTTTTCCAAATCACATTCGGGTGTGGTTTGCTGGGCCACCTTGCCACCAACCAGATTGGGGTTTAGGGAATCGGTATGGTGATGGACCGCAAAGCTGCATTTGGCTTTATACTTTTTCACAAGGTCTAGAAGTTCCCTGCGAATTTGCACTGCCGCCAGGTTGAAAAAATGCTTTTCAGAATGGATTTTTACATCCGCCATGGCCCGATGTAGCCGGATCATGGCGTTTTGGAATATATCATCTGTCTGTTCCCAGCGCATTAGCCCCGGAAACCCGTGAAACATATGCCGGGTAAGCCGTAGCAGGGCGCTATTGGATTGTGTTAAAAGCTGATCCAAAAAAAGATATTTCATCAAAATAAAATAACAAAAAAACTATTGGAGTATATGATTAACGCTTGTTTTCTAATGAAAATCAGACTATTTTCAAAAGAGTTAATAGTTTGGATCATCAATCATGTAGCCTTCTTTATTAACTATAATCAATATGGGGTAAGTTCTAGGTTGTATTTTTTCATTAATAAATCTCACGCTACCATCAACAAAAACAGAATTTATCCCACCTTGATGAAAAGCATATGCCTCATTGTTGTTTGTACAATTCATAACACACAAACCAGGGCATGTTAAGCCATCTTTTTCAAAGCTTTGCAAGGGGGCATCCTGCCCTCTGAATGCCCATGCTGCACCCGGTACTATCCCAGATGCAGGAATATTCGCATTACCACACCCATCATCAAATGGGTATGTTATATTTGCTTTGCTTTTCCCTGTTAAATAATGGGCTGGCCTGCCCGCATCTTCAATTACCAATAGAGTGTTCGAAGTTTCCCCAATTTGGTGTATAGAATGCCCTTTGAAAGGATTTAAGTTGTCGTTAGGTGATTCTCGTGTAATAACACCACGCCAGCCATTTACTATGGTTATTGAAAAAATTCTTTGAATTGCAGCCCTAGAGACGCCTGAAGCTGCAGCATAATCAGATACCGCAGCATAAATGGAATTTGTTGTTCCATCAAATTTTCGATCCGGGCTTTCGGGAGTTGATGGGCATAAAAATTCGTTAATTCTTGTACAAGTTGCAGCACTATTCCCGGGGTCGTCCCAAGCAAGTTTTGTATTGTACAGTTTGAAAATATTTTCCTTTTCGAGGAATGGTAATAGCACAGTCATCCAATTATGACTTATTGGGGAATTGCCGACAAAAACCACAACTTCTGACGGAGGAAAAAGGTTATGTACTCCAGCGTAATTGTTTAATGCCAAGCCAAGTTGTTTTAAGTTGTTAGCGCAACGCATTCTGTTTGCCGCTTCCCGAATTTTTTGCACAGCAGGCAGCAAAAGGCCTATCAAAATCGCAATAATTGCAATCACCACAAGGAGTTCAATTAAGGTAAAACCTGCTTTGTTTTGGAAGGAAATTGGGCGATTAGTTCGCATAGTTGATTTCTCCCGTGAATGTTTCTCTTAAACATTGCGATAAAAAATCAAACAGAGGCCAAATTATTTTCCTGAAAGATCGGTGAGCCGGAATTTTTTAAACTCAACAGTCCCCGGGGAAAAACTATCTCCAGATGAAATGGAAAGAATTAAGGATTTTCCCTCTGGGCGCTTGTAGCTTCCTTCAGAAATCACCTGTTCGTTAACTGTGGCCTTGTATTGCCCATTGGAAACCGTCAGGGTGCAATGAAGAGTCTGGTTGAGATCATAATCCAACAGATTTTCCATGGAAGCTTTTTTGCCAGACCCGTAAAGACCGAATTTTCTGGTAAATCCTTCGTTGCCCAAATGCAGAAATTTGTTTTTGCTGTTTTCCTTGGAATTCCAATTCAGAATAAATCTTGCCCGCAAGCCGGATAAAACTTTCAGATCAAATTGGATGGTGAATCCATCCGTTAATGGTTGCTTGAAGGTAAGGTTGCCTGAACCATCCGCGATGAATGTTCCGTCTTCCTTTTGTTGCCAAATTTCCTGCTTAGGGCAGTGCCAGGCTGTAAACGAATTTAATTGGTTATTTAATAAATGGATGTTTTCTGGCGTAAGATCCAATGGCTTTTTCGAGCGAATTTTATCCATCTCGGAAATTGGTTTAATTGGCAGGATAAGCCAGCTAGCAAACATTACCGACATCAGAAAAACCAGAAATCCGAAACCAGTTAAAGCCAGCCTTCTTCGTGCGTTGTTTTTTTTTAATCCCTCGCAGATGGTTGAGAGTTTTTCAGAAACCAACTTTGCGGAGGAAATTCGGTTTTGGGAAGATTTTTGGAGACATTCTACCAAAAGCGTTTCTAAATGCCGGGGCGCATCTCGGTTTATCGAACGGATTGAGGGCGGTTCACCATTTAGGATGGTTTCGATAGTTCTGTCTGGCGTATCAGGTTCAAAAGGCAGTTTTCCCGTGATGGTTTGAAATGCAACCACGCCCAGACTCCAGATATCGGTGGAGGAATCCAGCGTGGCCCCCTGAATTTGCTCGGGTGAGGCGTACGCCAAAGAGCCAAGATGTTCCTGGCCCGAGATTGTCGGGTTCCGAAGGGAAATTCCAAAGTCGCATACTTTGGCTTTAAGGTTTGAATCTAAAAGTATGTTGGATGGTTTTAGATCATAGTGGATGATTCCCACGCTGTGGGCATAGTCCAGGGCGTTGGCAACATCCTTAAGAATGTTCAATTTCTGGATGAAGGAGAGATGGTTGCGGGCAAGGGCCTTGCCAAGGTCTCCCCCCTCCACGAATTCAGAAACCAACAGGAATGTGTCCTGAAACTCAAGAATGTCAAACACGGTGACAATTCCCGGATGTTTAAGGCTGGCAATCCTTTTGGCTTCTTCCAACAGTTGGAGTTTTTCTGATTCCTGGATGTTGGAAAGCCTTTTGGAGGATTTGATGGCAACATGCCGTTCCAGTTTTAGGTCCAGGGCTTTGTAAACAATTCCCTGGCCACCTTGCCCCAAAATTTCCTCGATTCGAAAACGATCCTTGAGCACCGTTTGCATTTGAAGGTATTGGTAAAATTCGTGCTGGGAAGATGCCGAATTCTCTGGATTTTGGCTCCAGACCGATGCCTTCAATGCCAGGATGCCTTTTTCCGCTTTTTCCAAAAGGTGAGGGTGTTTTTCGCAAAGTTGCTTTGCGGCTATGCAATTGCCTTTTTCAAATTCCTCCTCCCAATAAAGAAGAAGATCTGAAAGGGTTTCTTCATCCTGTGGTAGGGCGGCCATGTTTTAGTCCGAAGGATGCTGGGCCATCTTCAACCAAAATCCAAGGCCCGATTGTAACATAATGCGATGAAAAATGGCCTAGAGGTCAAAAAATGCCATCTATTAAAGAAAAGCGGCCAAAAAGTTAACAAAATAGCCTTGGGTGAGAATCTTCTCCTCGGGCGGGGAAATTCATATATATACTATTTGATAAATACTGACTCGAGTTGTTATTGCTCGGCTTGCAATTAAACGATCGGAAGACAGGTATCCATGTTCATGCCAATGTTTGCAGTGCTGGAATTCTTGCCACCCGTGCTGAATATTCTCATTTGGTTGGTAAGTGTGTTTCTCATCCTTCTGATTTTGATTCAAAAGGGGAAGGGTGGTGGTCTTGCGGGTGCGTTTGGTGGCCCTGGGGGCCAGAGTGCCTTTGGTTCCAAGACGGCGGATGCCTTTACCAAGTTTACCCTTTATGTGGCTGGTGTTTGGGTGGCTTTGGTGGTCATGATGATCTGGTTAGTGCAGCCAAGGACTGTTATTTCCAGCCCGGCTGATAGCGCGGTAACCAGCACTGAAACCACACCCGCTGAAGGTGCTCCCAAGACTGAGGGAGAAACCAAGGGTGAGAAAAAAGATGGTGCTGTAAAGGAAGAATCCAAGGCTCCTGCCGAGGATAAAAAAGAAGAGAAAAAGTCCGAAAAGCAGGAAAAACCGGCTGTCAAGGAAGAAAAGAAAGCCCCGGTGGAAGCCCCTAAAAATGATGCGGCACCCAAGGGCGAATCCAAGAAAAACTAGTCGAGGCGCAGCCCAAAAGCTGTTATTGGCCGATGCTACATAGCATGACCGGCTTTGGGGAATCTTCCCACCAAGGCGACCATCTTTCCATCGCGGTGGAACTACGCGCAGTTAACAATCGATATTTAAAGGTCACCCTGCGTGCAGCGGACCAGTATCTTGCGCTGGAATCCGAATTTGAAAAAGTCATCCGGCAAAAGATCAAGCGGGGTACCATTCTGGTGACGCTAAGGGTGCAAAAGCTTCACCAAAACCTTGAGATGCCTTTGCAAATGGATGTGCTTGCCGGCTATTTGGCACAGTTGCAGAAATTTGGGGAAACCAGTGGTCTGGATGCTGAGACCAGAAAAGTGCTCTGCTCGCAATTATTGAATTTGCCAGGCGTGGTTCAACCAGACTTGATTGGCCGGTCTTCCCTGGAAGAAGAATGGCCACAGATTCGATCGGTTCTGGAAGTTGCCGTGGGGAAGTTGCAGCATATGCGGCTTTCCGAAGGCGAAAGTATGGCGGCCGAGTTAATGGTCCTTCGCAATCGAATCGCGGGCCATCTGGAATCTGTTCGTGAGTTGGTGCCCACGGTCGCAGGTTCTTATCGCGATCGGTTGTTGGATCGTGTGCGAAAGTTGCTGGAAGAATCTGGCGTAACGGTCAGCCCGGAAGACCTGATCAGGGAAGTTGCCATATTTGCGGAAAGGTCGGACATTGCCGAGGAAGTTATGCGACTTGGGAGCCATTTGGACCAATTTTCGCATGTGTTGGGGCAGGAAGAAGGGGTCGGAAAAAAGCTGGAGTTTCTAACCCAGGAAATGGCAAGGGAAACAAACACCATGGGTTCCAAGGCGGGGGATGTGGAAATTACCCGCCACGTTGTGGAAATCAAGGGCGATCTGGAGCGAATTCGGGAGCTGATTCTTAATGTCGAGTAATGACGGAAGCCCCAAAAAGGGCCCTCTGATAGTCATTTCCGGTCCTTCGGGCAGTGGCAAATCCACGCTAGTCCGCGAGGTGCTCAAGGATTCCTCTTTGCCTTTGGAGGTATCCATATCTGCGACCACCCGAAAGATCCGTGCCGGTGAGATCGATGGCAGGGATTATTACTTCTGGGATAAGGAACGCTTTCAGGAAGAGGCCCGAAAAGGGGCTTTTCTTGAATGGGCGGAGGTTTATGGTAATTTCTATGGTACCTTGAAAGCCGAAGTGGAATCCCGCAGGTTGCGAGGCAAGGGGGTTATCCTTGAAATTGATGTTCAGGGTGCAGGCCAGATTCGGCAAAACGGCGACATTACCCGAAGTATTTTCGTGCTTCCCCCGGACTGGAATGCCTGCGAAGCCAGGTTAAGGGCGCGAGGGACCGAAACCGAGGCCACTTTGGCCAAAAGACTGGAAAGTGCCCGCGAAGAGATGCGGCGTTCGGTAGAATATGATTTTCAGGTGGTAAATGACGACCTTGTGAAGGCAGTTGATAAGATAAAAGAATTGATTCGACCTTTGTTTTAGGAAAGGCAGTTTGAAATGATCGACGAATTGAAGGAAGAAGCGATCGTGAACCGTGTTGGCGGACGATTCAAGCTCTCCACTTTGATCCAGAAGCGTCTTGCGGCACTGAACCAGGGTGCAAGGCCGCTTGTCGATACCCGTCTTACCGACAAGATGGCGATTGTCATTCAGGAGATCCTGCACGACAAAATCTATCTTGATGCTTCCAATGCTGTGCAGGAAAGACCTGCCTAAACCATCCCGAGTTGGTTCTGAGCAATTTCTTGCCTTTCGAGAGGTGGCTCATGAGTGATGGCAAGCCTGCGAAATTCAGTTCCTATCCCGGTGATATGGCGGAATCTGATGCCATGTCTATCGCGCAGGATAGTGGCTACAGACCATTATCCATACCCGCTATTCTGGCGGCTGTGCTGGGTGGTTTGTATGCGGTTGCGTTTCTTGGCGGGTTTGCTGCCTCCTTTATGTTGGGAACACCCTGGCTGATGCCAGTATGGAGCCTTGCTTGGCCCATTTTGGTTTTGCTGGTGGCGGGTTGGTCTCTAGTCAACATAAGGTCTTCCGACAATTCTCTGGGTGGCGAATCCCTTGCCATCTGGACACTTCGTGTAACCTCCATTCTTATCCTTTGCTATCTGGCTCATTTTGCTGCAACCTACTTTGCTGTACGTGCCCAGGGTGATTACTTTGGCAGGCAGTGGGTTGGCCTGCTTACTCAGGGAGAGGTGGACAGGGCATTTTTGCTGACATTAAAGCCGCCCCGTCCCGCCGAAGATGCGAACCTGCGGACCACTTTGGAAATTACCTACAACATTGCCCCGGATCCATCTTCCAAGGGGCCTTATTCAAATTTTAAGGGCAAAGAAATTGTCCGCCTTTTACAGTCGGGTGGCAGCGATACCAAGCTAACCCTGAAGAGTGCTTCCTCGCCCACCTATGAGATGGGTGGGTATCTTGTTCGCCTGGTCTACCACGTCGAGATTCCTGATGGTGAGTTTGATCTTGGGTTGGTGGCTTTGGGAATGGAAAGTCCCACGGGTGCGTTCAAGGGTCGCCAATGGCAAGTTCTGTTGGACGGAACCGGAATGGCCGGCAAGATGAAACCCCGTGAGGAAACCCGAAGAAAGCTTGAGCTGACTCTTCTCTCCGCCGAGTTTGCCCAGAAATGGTGCCAGGCGGTGGTCACCAAGAACTGGAACTTTGCAGTGCCTGCAATTCTTCCGGGCGAACTGCAAGAAAAGGCCCTCAAGGGTGCAACTCAATCCAAATATTCCCTGGAATTACAGGCGCTTGCAGGAGCTTTGCTTCAGGTTGAAGAGTCGGAGGACAAAAAACTCTTTCTAAGGACAGCTCAGGATTTATTTTCCGGCAAGCTGGCCAAGCCATCCGAGAAATTCTGGTCCGACCCCACATTGAAGCAGGCAATCCTTGATGAGCTTAAATTGGCTTTCTCACCGATGACGGAATACAAGGTTCCGGGAAATGTCATGGGTGGCTCGGATTGGATTCGGGTGGAAGCGAACATCATCCCGAAATTCACCAAGGAAGGTGACAAAGTAACCTTTTCTTACGAATGCATGATGCTGCTTTTCCCAAGGTTTCAGCTTCTGGGCACCATTGTGGTTGAGGGTAGGGAAGATTCTGATCCTACCAAGCCAGTGAACTGGCACATTAAAGAACTGCTTGTCCATCGTGCCGTGACCATGCCGGCTTCCATGAAAAAAGGTGGCTAGGCCTTTTTCTGTGGCAGGTTGATTTTCAACTGATCCTGATCCAGTAAATGCCCAAGCTTTGTCTTCTTGGTTTCCAAGTAGCGCAGGTTCATTTCGTTTGCCGGTATCTGGATGGGAACTCTTTCCGTGATGCTTAAACCGTAGCCATCCAGCCCGACAATCTTTTTGGGATTGTTGGTAAGAAGTCGAATCTGCCTCACACCCAGGTCATTAAGTATCTGCGCCCCTATGCCGTAGTGTCGGAGGTCTGCTCCGAACCCCAGTTTCTGGTTGGCTTCCACGGTATCCAAACCCTCTTCCTGCTGAAGCTTGTAGGCCTTCAGTTTGGAAAGAAGCCCGATTCCCCTGCCTTCCTGGCGCATGTACAGTAGAACCCCTTTGCCTGCCTGTTGAATTTGCTGCATGGCGTGGTGAAGTTGGGAGCCGCAATCGCATAGAAGGCTTTCAAAGATGTCGCCTGTGAGGCACTGGCTATGAATCCGAACCAGTACAGGTTCCTTCTGCTCTGCGACCATACCTTCTTCCATAAGACCTACGCCGCCTGTACAAAGTGCCAGATGCGGTTCCGCATCCACTACCGAAGAGTAGGCAAAAAGGTCGAACACGCCGAACTTGGTGGGTAGTTTCAGGGCAATTTCCCTGCGAATGAGCTTTTCTCTTTGCCTGCGATATTTGATGAGGTCCTCAATGGTGCACATTTTCAGGTTGTGCTTTTCGCAATAGGGGATAAGGTCTGGCACGCGGGCCATGCTGCCATCGGGGTTTACCACCTCGCAGATAACCGCGGCTTCCTTAAGGCCCGCAAGTCGGGCCATGTCCACGCTGCCTTCCGTGTGGCCTGCGCGAACAAGAACCCCGCCTTCCCGCGCTTTCAAGCCTGGAACATGGCCTTTGCCACGCACCAGATCCGCGGGTGTTGAATTTTCATCGATGGCTACCTGCACGGTTCTTGCCCTGTCAAAGGAACTGGTGCCGGTGGTGATTCCCACCCTGGCATCGATGTAGGGTGTGAAAGGTGTGCCCATACCATCGGGCAGCGCTGAAGGTAAAAGGTCCAGGTTCAACCGGTTGCAAATGGAAGTGGACATGGCAAGGCACACCAGGCCGCAACCATTACGCATCATGAAATTGATGGCATCCGGCGTGGCTTTTTCCGCAGCCACTACCAGGTCTCCCTCGTTCTCGCGGTTTAGATCGTCCACCACCACGATCATTTTTCCCAGTCGTAGATCTTCCAGGGCTTCATCAATCGTGCAGAATGGCTGTTTGTTGGTGGTCATGTTGCTTTCCAAGTGTGTTCAGTGCTACTAGAGTTATTGTAGTCGCCGGGATGAAAATTGGACTTCATGACTTTTTCTTGCTCCGAATGTCACCTCCCCTGATAATAAGAAAAATTCATGAAGAGACTTTCGGCAGGCTGCCGATTTTTATTCAGGGGATGGTCGACATTTCCAATCAGGCAATCAAAAGCATTGATTTGGCAAGGATAAAACCATGAAACTGGCCTTTAGCAGCAACGCATACCTTCGATATTCCTTTGCCGAGGCGGCGCGCCGGGTGGCAGCCATGGGTTATCAGGGGATTGAAATCATGGCTGATGTGCCACATGCCTGGCCTGCTTTCCTTCTCGAGGAACAAAAGGAAGCCATCCGGCATGCTTTGCGATCCAACAAGCTGCAAATCTCGAACATCAATGCATTCATGATGCATGCGGTGAATGATCCGAGGCAGCGCTACTGGTATCCATCGTGGATTGAACCTGATCCCCATTACCGTCAGATTCGCATCGACCACACCATAAGGACATTAACCCTGGCGAAGGAACTTGGTGCACCTTGCATTACCACGGAACCGGGTGGGCCGCTGGAACCCGGGGCCTCCTGGAGCCAGGCTTTGAAATTGTTTGTCGAGATGCTAAAGCCCGTGATTGAGCATGCTGAAAAAGAAAAAGTGTTACTGCTCATCGAGCCAGAACCCGGGTTGCTGATTGAGACCGCTGACCAGTTTCTGGAATTCATGGGGCATATTCATTCGGATTATGTTGGCTTGAATTTTGATATTGGCCATTCCTTCTGTGTGAATGATGACCCTGCAACCACCATACCCCGTGTGGCAAAGTACATCCGTCATTTTCATCTCGAGGATATTTCAGCCACCCGGGTTCACCATCATCTGGTTCCCGGAGAAGGCGCCATTGATTTTCAGGCGGCCATCAAAGCAATTCGCGCCATGAACTATAAGGAATGGATAACAATCGAGCTGTATCCGTTTGTCGAAGACCCGGATCTGGCTGCCAGGACTGCCAGGGAAAGAATTGGCCCGCTGGTGGGTTAGGTGGTTTTGCGCACTCGCAGGTTTAGCATTTCCACCACGAATGAGAAGCCCATGGCAAAGTAGATATAGCCCTTGTCGAGATGCTGGCCCATGCCCTCTGCCACCAGTACCACTCCAATAAGTATCAGAAAGCTAAGTGCCAGGATTTTCAAGGTGGGGTGCCTTTCCACGAAGTTCCCTACCGGACCTGCGAAAGCCAGCATGATAAGAACCGTGAATATCATCGCCACCACAATCACACTGATATCCTGTACCATGCCAACCGCGGTGATCACCGAATCCAACGAGAACACGATATCCAGCAATGCTATTTGCGCAAGTGTGATCAAAAACCGGTAGGTCAGCCCGCCTTGAACATGGGTGACTTCCGGCTTTCCTTCCTCCTCACCTTCCATCTTGTGGTGAATTTCCATGGTGCTCTTGGCGATCAGAAAGGCCCCACCCGCAAGCAAAATCAGGTCTTTCCAGGTTATTTCACGGGCTTCCGGTAGTTTAAAGGTCCATTCTGGCAGTACGAAGGCAACGCCTTTTAAACTAAGAACCCATTGAATGCTGAAAAGAAGAAGCAGTCGTGTTCCCAGCGCGAGAATCAAACCGATCTGACGTGCTGCCTTGCGTTGCTTGGAAGGTAGTCTTCCTGCAAGTATGGTAAGGAAAATGATGTTGTCAATTCCCAGAACCACTTCCATGGCGGTAAGAGTTATTAGCGGTATGATCCAATCCATGAAGAATCCTTCTCGCGCAATGCCAAACCAATGAAATAGCATTATCATAGAAAATGTCATGATGATGCCATTAATTTCATCCTGATTTTTTAGCAGGAAAAGGGTTCGAGGCTTTCATGGATCACTGGCAGTTCCTTGTGAATGTCTATTCTGCCATGGGAATGGGGCTCTCTATCGGCCTGGAAAGGGAGTTTCGCCAGCATCCCGCCGGGCTTAGGACCAATGCTCTGGTCTGCATGGGCAGTTCCATGTTTATGGCGTTGACCCCTTTGCTGAATGACACCAGCAGCCCCACACGCATTGCATCCTATATTATCAGCGGGATTGGTTTTCTGGGCGGTGGGGTGATTCTGAAACAGGGTATTAATGTGCGTGGCATGAATACCGCCGCCACGCTTTGGTGTTCCGCTGCGATTGGCGCATTATGCGGTTCTGGGAATCTGTTGTTTGCCCTGCTTGCCACCATCAGTGTTCTTATGGTGCATCTGGTTTTTAGGCCTTTGTCCACTTATGTGCAGCATCACGGCAGATTTTCCGAGGAAGACCTTAGCTATAAGATTGTTGTGGTCTGCACCAAAAGCTCCGAGTCTGAAATTCGCGATGAAGTCCGTTCTTTTCTGGACAAGCATGGCAGGTTTACCGTGCATTCCCTTTCCACCAACAGGCTTGATGAGGGTATGCAATCCGAGATTGTTGCAGAAATCTTTTCCTCGGCCAATCAGGAACAAGTGATCTTAAGGCTGGTGGACCATCTATTAATGAAGGTAGGTGTTCAATCAGCCCTCTGGGAAAAGAACGAACGATTCACAGATTAGGTTCCAGTTTTGGAGAATTTAGGATGGCGATCGAAACCATGGGCGGGGCGCAAGGTGTTTGCTGGAACTTGGGTGATCTTTACAAGGGCATGGATGATCCCAGGCTGGCGGCGGACATGGATCAATCCCTGAAGCAGGCGGTTGAGTTTGAGAAAAAATATCGAAATGCCATTTCTTCCCTAAAACCATCTGATGCGCTGGTTTTGCTTGACGCGGTTCACGAGTTGGAGGCACTCTACGAGGTGCTGGACAAGCCAGCGATTTTTGCTTCGTTGCTACATGCGGGAAAATCCGATGAAGCGGCCCATGGTGCGCTGGTGGCACGCACCCGGGAGGCACGCACCAAAGCCAACCAGCACCTTCTGTTTTTTGACCTGGAATGGATCAAGGTGGAAGGTGAAATCGCAAACGCCTTGGTGAACAAGCCTGAGCTGGCTGCCTACAAGCACTTCCTGGAACAGAAAAGAGCTTGGAAAGATCATTATCTCTCCGAGCCGGAGGAGAAAATATCCGATATCAAGGGGCTGACAGGAAGATCAGCATTTGTCCGCCTCTTTGATGAAACCACTTCATCAATGACCTATCCGCTAAAAGTGGGTGAAAAGGAAGAGAAGGTTTCTTTTCAACAGATCAATGCCCGGCTCTATGATTCAGAAAGGTCTGTTCGCAGGCTGGCGGCAGAAGGAATCACCCGTGGGTTAAAGGAACAGTCACGATTATTGACCTACCTTTTCAATACGGTGGTGATGGATCATCATCATGATTGTGAACTTAGGAAGTTCCAAGACCCGATGATGCCTCGTCACCTTGCCAATGAAACTACTCCCGGTGTGGTGAAGGCGTTGATGGAATCAGTAGAGCAGTATCAGGGCACCGTACACCGATATTACAAGCTCAAACAAAGACTATTGGGCTTGGAATCGTTGCAGGACTACGACCGTTACGCACCCATCCAGCAAGATATGCCGCACATGGACTGGAAAGATGCCGCCAAACTGGTGCGTGAAAGTTACAGGGCGTTTTCCCCCGATGCCGGGAAGATCATCGATGAATTCTTCGACAAGAACTGGATCGATGCGGAAATGCGTCCAGGCAAGCGGGGAGGTGCGTTTGCCTCCAGCGCGGTTCCATCCGCGCATCCGTATATTCTGATGAGTTATACCGGTAAGTTGCGCGATGTGGCAACTCTGGCCCACGAATTGGGGCATGGTCTGCATCAGTACCTATCCCGAAGGGTGGGGTATCTGCAGTGCGATACCCCGCTTACGACAGCCGAGACAGCCAGTGTGTTTGGGGAAATGCTGGTATTCAAACGCATTCTTGAAGTTTATCAGGATCCATCAGTTCGACTGGCCATGCTTTGCAGCAAGATAGAGGATAGTTTTGCCACTGTTTTCAGGCAGGTGGTCTTAACCCGTTTTGAACAATCCATGCACAAAGCCAGGGTGGAGGAAGGTGAGATTTCCACCCAGAAGTTTAACGAACTATGGCTTAAGGCTAACGCCCCGATGTTTGGTGATTCAGTGCGGTTGGGCGAAGATTACGGCTGGTGGTGGTCGTACATCGGCCACTTTATTCATGTGCCGTTCTATTGTTATGCCTATTCATTTGGAGAGTTGCTGGTGCTGGCGCTTGTGGAAAAGTACGAGCAGGAAAAGCAGGATTTCGTACCCAAATACATGGACATGCTTTCGCGTGGCGGTTCGGAATCACCGGTAGATTTGCTTGCGCGCATGGGAATAGACCTGAATGATGTAAAATTCTGGGGAATGGGATTGAAGCAACTGGACCGCATGGTGGGCGAAGTGGAAAAGCTTGCAGCATCACTGGGGAAATAGCTATGGTTCAGGAAATGGTGGACATTCTGGATGAGCAGGGCAGGGTGGTGGGGCTTGCCACTCGCAGGGAAATGCGAGTTGGCAGATTGCCGCACCGCTGCGTATATCTGGTCGTTTTCAACGGCAAGGGTGAGATTTTCATTCATCAGCGAACTTCCACCAAGGATGTTTTTCCTTCGTATTGGGATATGTGTGCAGGCGGAGTGGTAAGCTCTGGAGAGGATTTTTACCAGGGTGCGCTTCGCGAGGGTCGGGAAGAATTGGGCGTTGACCTGAAACCAGAGTTTCTATTCCCGTTTCGTTACGAAGATGACAAGACGGTGGTGTTTGCGGAAGTGTTCCGGTGCGAACATGAAGGCCCATTCCGGTTGCAACCAGAAGAGGTGGTGCAGGGAGAATTTGTGGCGTTTAGTCGGTTAAAGGAATTAATCCAGGAAAAGCCATTTTGCCCGGATGGTCTGCAGGTGTTGGAAAAGCTGATTGCCATGGGCATGGTCGATCTTTAGACAAGTTTTTTGCAGCTTGCTAAGAGAAGGCCAGATTCGGATAATACTTTCAAGTATTGCATAAACCGTATGGAAGGGTTTTGAAAGATCATGAGCAATTTTGATTTGTCCAACAAAGATTTGTCGGGTAACGATCTTTCCAATACCAGCCTTGTGGGGGCCAAGCTTTGTAACACTAATTTTCAAGGTGCCAACCTTTTTGAAGCCAACCTAACCAAGGCGGACATGACAGGTTGCAACCTGACGGATGCCAATCTTTTTGGCTGCCGTCTCATTCAGGCAGTTTTGGCTAACGCCAAGTTGAAGGATGCCAACCTGGTGGGGGCTAATCTTTCCAATGCCAACCTTTCAGGGGCTGTGCTGGTTAATGCAAACCTGATGAGGGCAAACTTGTTCAAGGCAAATCTTTCCGGGGCGGATCTTACTGGTGCAAAGCTAAGCCAGGCCGACCTGTCCGATTGCAATCTTGCGGGTGCAAAGCTTCCCGCCGACTTCAAGCTATAATTGAATCTGGCCGATCATGATCCTTGAAGCAACTTTAATCATAATTCGAGATCAATTACTTTCATTCCTTCTATAAGTCCCGGCGGTAGTGATTATTCGCCTGTTTTTGGATTGTGTACCATACCTGCGAGTGTGGTATAATTTATCTGATTAATAAGTTGATTATTTGTCCAGATTTCTATGATCCCGCCGTATCTGGACATTCCAAAAGAAAACATTCGGAGTGGCAAAGACCATGCCTTCTCATCAATCTTACTCGGTGAAGAAATTGCTGGCGGAAGTTCTCCTTCCGGTTATGGTCCCCATGGGTTGGTTGATGGTTCAGCCTGCGGTCGTGCTGGCGGAAGAAAAAAAGATCAGCTTTGTGAACGACATTGCCCCGGTGCTTACCCGTGCGGGTTGTAATCAGGGTGTATGCCATGCCAAGGCCGGCGGCGGGCAAAATGGGTTTCAATTGTCTTTGCTGGGTTTCGAACCTCAGGAAGATTACGAACATATTGTTCAGGAAAGCTTGGGCCGCAGGCTGTCGTTTTCATCTCCGGATCAAAGCCTACTCCTGCTAAAGGCTTCCGGAAAAATGCCTCACAAGGGCGGATCAAGGCTACCAGAGTCATCCAGCGGCTATGCTCTTATCAAGCAATGGATCCTCATGGGGGCGCCCATGGACGGCCCAGGGGCGGTCAAGATTGTGGATATGCAGATTGAACCTAAAAAAGGTTCGCTTAAACCACAAAGCAGTCAGCAGCTTAAAGCTATTGCAAAATATTCGGATGGTAGCACTAGGGATGTAACCGACTTGGCTTTGTTTGAGTCTAACGAAAAGGCCATGGCGGAGGTGACAGAAAATGGGCTGGTCAAGGCCCTGGACATTCCCGGCAAAGTTTCGGTGATGGTGCGTTATCAGGGGTTAGTAGCGGTTTTTAATGCCGCTGTTCCATTGGGCGCCAGGGTGGATTCTGTGCCGCCTTCCAAGAATTTTGTGGATGATGCGGTTTTTGCCAACCTGAAAGAAATTGGTGTCCCACCTTCCCCCGTGTGCGATGATTCGACTTTTTTGCGCAGGGTGACACTGGATATTGCTGGAAGATTGCCTACCGAGGAAGAAGCTAAAACATTTTTTGCGAACAAAAGTCCGGACAAGCGTGATCAGGTGATTGATGAACTCCTGCGCAGTCCGGATTACGCGGATTTCTTCGCCAATAAATGGACAGCTATGCTAAAGAACAGGCGGGATGATGCCAGCGACATGGTTGCCAACTTCGCATTTCATGCCTGGGTGCGTGATAGCCTGCTTTCCAACAAGCCTTACGATCAGTTTGTTCGCGAACTGCTGGCCGCCACGGGGCAGGTGATAGGGAACCCGCCTGTGGCATGGTACAAGCGAGTAAAGGAACCCAAGGACCAGATTGAAGATGTTGCCCAGTTGTTTCTGGGTGTACGTATGCAATGCGCGCAATGTCATCATCATCCCTTCGAAAAGTGGAGCCAGGATGATTACTATTCGCTGTCAGCTTTCTTTTCCCAGGTGGGGCGAAAACCTTCCGGGGTTCGTGGGGAAGACCTTATTTTCCACAAACGAGGTATGGCTGCGGCCAAGAATATCAAGACTGGTCTGGCCCTGAAGCCAGCCGCGCTTGGCGACACAGTTCCAGAAATCGCCGCGGATGAAGATCCCAGGCTGCGACTTGCTGAATGGATGAAATCCCCCAAGAACCCCTTCTTTGCCAGGGTGCTGGTGAACAGGTACTGGAAACATTTCTTCCAAAGGGGATTGGTGGAACCGGAAGACGATATCCGTGATTCCAATCCGCCTTCCAACCCAGAATTGATGGCGGCACTGGAGAAGCACTTTATCTCAAGTGGTTTTGATCTCAAGGAATTGGTTAGAACGATTGCCCGATCCCATGCCTACCAGCTAAGCTCCACCCCCAACAAGGATAATTTGGGGGATCGCCAAAATTATTCCCGTTACTATCCACGAAGATTGCCAGCAGAAGTGATGCTGGATTCCATAGATCAGTTGGCAGGAACGCAGACTGATTTTGCCAACCTGCCAGCGGGAACCCGCGCTGTGGCGTTACCAGATAATAGTTACAACAGGTCATCTCCTTTCCTAAGGGTGTTTGGCAGGCCTGAAAATGAAAGCGTCTGCGAATGCGAACGCATGCAATCTTCAAGCCTGGCGCAAAGCCTTCATATGATCAACGCCTCCGACATTCGTGGTAAGCTTGCGAATGCCAATGGCAGGGCGGAAAAGCTTGCCCGCGACAAACGACCCAACGACGAAAAAATCTGGGATATGTACCTTGCTGCTTTTGCCCGGGCACCCCGGCCTGAGGAGCTTAAGGCGGCTTTGGATTATCTGGCCGAACCCCGCCTGAATTCCGCTGGTCAGCCGGTGGATTCCACCAAGGCCACCCGCGAAAACTTTCAGGACCTGTTGTGGGCTTTGATCAATTCCAAGGAATTCCTGTTTAATCATTAAGGGATCTTGCAGTGAAAACCTCGACAAAAATCATTCAAGCTTTGCTGGTTGCTCTTGGGTTGGTTGCGATTGCCCCATTGGGTTATTCGCAATCGGTGGGATTACCCACCCCCAGATTGTTGACCGTGGTGCCCATGGGAGGCAAAGTTGGTTCCGAATTTGAAGTCACAGTAACCGGGGATTATATCGATGATGCCGAGAAGCTGATTTTCTCGGATAACCGGATAACGGCAAAAAATAAAATCGGGCCCAATGGCAAACCAATGGTTGATAAATATACGGTTCACATTGCGCCGGATTGCCCAACCGGGTTGTACGAGGCCCGAATGCTGACCCGCTTGGGTGCGTCTTCTTCCCGAATTTTCGCGGTGGATACTCTCACCGAAGTTTTAAAGAGCAAACCAAATAATTCCCTTGCCACCGCTTTGGACCTTCCCCTGAATTCCGTTTGCAATGGGAACACTGTGGATAGATCGGTTGATTATTTCCGATTTCAGGCCCAAAAAGGGCAGAGGCTGATCGTTGATTGTGCCACCCGGGGCATTGATTCCAAATTGAATGCGACTCTGGTGGTGGCGGACTCTGCGGGTCGCGATTTGATGGTTGAAAGAAGCAGTGGTCTTATTGACTTTACCGCGCCCAAGGATGGGGACTATGTGATCAAAATTCATGAATTGACCTTCAAGGGTGGTCCCGCGTTTTATTACAGGCTGGCCTTGAAGGAAATTCCCGCAGGCGCGCCGATTCTCAGGCAGCCTTCCACTCGGGCAGTGAATGCCTATTCGTGGCCCCCTGTTGGTTTGGCGGCTCAAGCATCTGCCAATGAGGTTGAACCCAATAATGAAGGCAAGAAAGCTCAGAAGATTGCATTGCCTTGTGACATTGCTGGAAAGTTCTTTCCAGCCGCGGATGTGGATTTTTATGAGTTTGAAGCGAAAAAAGGTGACGAATGGTGGGTTGAACTTTCCTCGGAAAGATTTGGGTTACCCACGGATCCTTCCATTCTTGTCACACATATTCTGAAAGGGGAAAATGGCTCTGCAGATAAAGTGGCCGAAGTTCTGGAGCTATCTGATATTCCAAGCCCCGTGAAGGTTTCAAGCAACGGCTATGCGTATGATGGGCCTCCCTACAATGCGGGTACATCCGACATTCTTGGCAAACTTGTCATCAAGCAGGATGGTTTGCATCGATTGCAGGTTTCCGATCTTTTTGGTGGAACCCGCAGCAATCCGAACCATGCATACCGTCTGGTGATTCGCAAGGCGCAACCTGATTTCGCGCTAGTGGCATGGGCCATGCACATGGAGCTAAGGAACGGCGACAGAAATGCGTTGTCCAAGCCGTTGACTCTCCGTGGCGGCGCCACCATGGCTCTTGAGGTAATCGCATTTCGCAGGGATGGATTCGATGGGGAAATTGAAATCAGTATGGAAGGTCTTCCAAAGGGTGTGACCGCTCAAGGATTAAGAATTCCCCCGGGTAAATCCAATGGCATGATGCTGATTACCGCGGCAGAGGATGCTCCGCGAGGGTACGCAAACGCGAAATTTGTTGGCAGGGCAAAAATCGCTGAAAAGGAAATCATTCATCCCTGTCATCTGGCATCGGTTGCCTGGCCAATTCCGGATTCCTGGGGAGAGATTCCAAGCCCGCGATTGCTGGCTGACGTGCCTGTTTCCGTTAGCGGCATTGATATGGCTCCCATTACTATCACGGCTAAAACCCCCGTTATAGAGGCGAAAGCTGGTGAGAAAATCACCATTCCACTTGCGTTGAAGCGTCGAAGCGATTTCTCCGGAGATAAAATCCAAATGCGGGCTGTGGGTGCTGGTTTTGAGGGGGCACCCAGATTTGATGTGCAAATCAAGTCTGAGACTTCTCAGGCGGTTTTGGATTTGGCCGCCCTGAAAGTGCCGCCGGGTGAATACAAGGTTTCTTTCCTGGGTGGGGCGGTGGTCAAATATCGCCATAAACCGGAAATGGTGGCCACTGTGGAGGCTTCCAACAAAAAAATGTTGCAGGAAGTCAAAGATTTGGAGGCAGAGGTTAAAAAAATCAGCACTGATGCAAAGACCGCGCCTCCTGAGAAAAAGGAACAAATGACCAAGGCTGTGGCGGCCATGAGTGCCAAAATGAAAGCAGCTACGGATGCGTTGAATGCCACTCAAGGAGAGCTGAAAAAGGTGACCGAGGCGGCCCAGCCAAAGGATATTGCTGATATTGTGGTGTGTGAACCAATTACCATTCGTGTCAAGCCAGCGGAGAAAAAATGAACCACTTAAATTCTTCGAATCAAAACCCTGGTTGCAGGGGGCCGGTGCCGTTTGGTGTTGGGGGGCGCAGGGCTTTTTTGCAAGCGGGCTTGGCAGGGTTTGCCTCCCTTAGCCTGCCGAGTATTCTAAAGTTGCAAAGCCAACTTCGTGCGGGTGCCTCGGGTACATCCTCTGAAAAGAAGGCTGTCATCATGGTGTGGCAGCCCGGTGGTCTTTCCCACTTGGATTCCTACGATCCCAAGCCAGATTCGGGCAGTGAATATCGCGGACCATTTAATTTGATTTCCACCAAGGTGCCAGGCTTGCAGTTCACAGAATTGTTGCCAAGGCAAGCTGCCATTGCCGACAAGATGGTGGTGCTTCGTTCCATGCGACAGACTGCCGGCGGTCACCCTGCGGGTTCCATGCAATTGCTTTCCGGAGACCCTGACACCCGCGATAAACCCAAGCCAAAATATCCGGATTGGATGGCGGTTTCGAATTACCTTTTGTCGCAAAAAGGGCCACGAACCAATCCTTTGCCTGCCTATGTGGGAATTAATCCACCGCTGGAATACAACGGCCCCGCTTATCTTGGTGATGCTTATTCGCCGTTTGTTGTCTCTGGTAACCCGGATTTGCCGACTTTCTCGGTTCCCAATATTGGACTCACCGATGCCGATGAGGTAAAACGCCTTGGCCGAAGGTCATCGCTCAGGCAAAAGCTGGATACACTGGAGCGCAGCTTTGACAAAGCCCGGGAACTTTCCGCCTTGGATGAGTTTGAATCTCAGGCGCTTACCCTGCTTACCAATCCACAGACCAAGATTGCCTTTGACCTGAACAGGGAGCATCCCAAGGTGCGTGATCGATATGGCAGAAATTCCTGGGGCCAGCAGTTGCTTATGGCTAGGCGTTTGGTGGAAGCGGGTGTTGATGTTCTAACCACCAGCCTTAGCGGCCCGCTTTGTGGGCGTGTGGGCAACTGGGATGATCATGCCGTAAATCATCATGTGTTTGATGCCATGAAGTTTCGCTCGGAAGTATATGATCAAGCTGTATCTGCCTTGATCGAGGATATTTATGAGCGTGGGTTGGATAAACGCGTTTTGGTTGTGGTTACGGGTGAATTCGGCAGAACGCCCAAGATCAGTTACGCGGCCAGTACCGGTGCTGGCAATGCCAGTGCAGCCGCGGGTACTTCCCAACCAGGTCGTGACCATTGGCCCAGGGGCTTTTCAAACATTTGGGCTGGCGGTGGGATTGAAACCGGCAAATTTGTCGGCTCCACCGATAAGAAGGGCGAGGATGCCATTACCCGAGTGTGTGGACCGGGTGACTTTTTGGCTACCATTTACAACCATTTGGGGATTGATTCTGCCAAGACTTTAATCACGGACTTTAACGGAAGGCCAACTCCCATTGTGGATCATGGCAAGCCAATCCCGGAGCTGACGGCGTAATTGGACATTCGTGCTAAATCTAAGGGAAAAAATCCCTTAGATTTAGCACCATACCAAATATTCATTTGCTTGGAAATCAGTCCCAATCGGTGTGATCGGTTACTTTCCAGCCTTTGCGAAGTTCAAGAAACTTGGTGATTTCTTTCCAAGATTTGAACTTCCTTCTGGCTGAGGCAACTTCAAGCCACTTGACAAGTGAGTCATTCCAAAGGAACAGCCCTTCGCCCTCAGAGTTTGTACCATAAATCATGGTAACCCCAGCGGGACTCGTAATGATTAAACGCTTCATGTGTGGTTCTTTTGAGTAATACTAATAAACGATGGGCTATAACATCAATTTAAAAGGTTTGAGATTATATGCAACACAAAACCCAGTTTTTCATGGCCTTTAAGGGGTAGTAATACCTGATTAATCAATACTTTTTGGACGAATATCATGCCAATCGAAGTAGGTTACTTCAGCAATTGGGCATTTTTTGAAGTAATTTATGCGTCAAAGGTGAGTTGTGAGTTTGCTGATTAAAGTGATTATGGGCCCGCTCGGATTCGAACCGAGAACCAAGGGATTATGAGTCCCCTGCTCTGACCGTTGAGCTACGGGCCCGGATTACTAGGTAATATTCTATGCCCTACAAATGATCTTCAACCTTTTGCAGGGTTTATTCTGTACAGTTAATAAAATTTCCATGAATTGGCCTTATTTGTCAATTGAATATGTCTGCTATCCCTTGGTGAACCATGCTACATAACCCGATCGTTGGTTTTGGAGAATTATTGTGGGATCTTTTGCCGGGCGGAAAAATGGCAGGTGGGGCACCTTTTAATTTTGCTTTTCACTGCCATCAGCTTGGCTGGCCCTCCTTCATGATAAGCAACCTTGGTCAGGATGATTTGGGCGCTGAACTATCAGGAAAAGTGGGTGAATTGGGTTTATCCACGGACTTTATCCAGCGTGATGAAAATCACAAAACGGGCACAGTTCAGGTGACTTTGAATGCATCCGGCCATCCGGAATATGAAATTGTGCGCAATGTTGCGTGGGATCATCTGGAATGGCAGCCATACATGGAAATGCTGGCTAAATCCTGTGCGGCGGTATGCTTTGGAACCCTTGGCCAAAGATCGGAAGTTACTCGAAAAACCCTCGAAAAGTTTCTTTCCCGGTGTTCAAAGAACGTCATCAAGGTGTTTGATATCAACCTTAGGCAGGATTTTTATACCCGTCAGATTATCGATGATTCCCTTCGCCAAGCCGATTGGCTCAAATTAAACCATGAAGAATTGGAAATACTCAACGATCTTCTTGGATTTAGAGCCGACGATGTTGGCGAATCTGTGGAGGTTTTGCGTAGAAGGTACAAGCTGGATTTGGTCGCGGTTACCATGGGTGAGAATGGCTGCCTGATCCATTCCGGCAACGAAAGAATCTACCATCGAGGTTTAAGGGTGGATGTTGCGGACACTGTAGGGGCCGGCGATGCCTTTACAGCTGGAATGCTGGTAAATTTCTTAAAAGGAAAATCCATTGCCGATTCAAGTTTCCGGGCAAATATTATGGCCTCCAAAGTGGCTTCTAAAGTTGGGGGAGTTCCAAGCCTTGATGAGGAAGAACGGGCTGAGATCGTCGGTTGAAGGCCGTCTAATGGCTAAAAAGCATCAAAAAGAGATAGTTTTCTTCAGTGACTGAGCAAATAAAGCCAAAATAATTGACAAAAGGTCAAAAACAACCCAATCGATACAAACACACCATGCTTCTTAAACTTTCCATTTAATTCAGATTAATATCTTGCCCACGCAAAAAATCTTCGCTAACTTAACAAAACTGTCAGAGTTGCACCAATGTGTGTTTTATTTCTTTAAGGAGTGTCTCATGAGCAAGCGTTTGATTGTTGCCGCTTTGGTGGCGATGGCTGGCATGATGTTTATGCCCGCCTCTGCCAAGGCTTTGGGTGGTCGCAAGAACTGTAATGATTCCTGCGCACAACCCTGCGAAGTAACCTACGAGGAAAGAAAGGTTACCTGCTACAAGACTGTAACCAAGGAAAAGGAAGTTGAAGTAACTGTTTGCAAACCAGAATACCGCGATGAAGTTCGCAAGAAAACCTACACGGTTTGCACACCCGTTTGGACCGAAGAAAAGAAAACCTGCACCGTATACAAGCGAGTTCCAAAGGAAGTCGAAAAGGAAGTAACTCGTTGCGTTAAGGTTCCTGTGACTGTATGTGACCCTTGCACCGGTCGTAGCCGAACCTGCTGCCAGAAGCAAATGGTAACTGAAAAGGTAAAGTGCACCGTTTATGAATGTGTTCCTGAAACCAAGGAATACACTGTAAAGGTTTGCTCTTACAAGAAGGAAGAAAAGACTTGCGAATATACCGTTCGCGTTTGCGAAATGAAGCAAGTTAAGGAAAAGCGCAAAGTTCAATACTGCGAACGCGTTCCTTACGAAACCACTGTAAAGGTGGCTGTTCGTAAGCCAGTTGAATGCAAGCCAGTTGAATGCAAGCCAGCTTGTGAATCTTCCTGCAAATCTGATTGCTGCGAAAAGAAATGCGGCCGTGGTTTGAAACTCGGTGGCCGTCTTTGCAGCAAGGGTTGCAACTAAGCTACAAGCTTCTTCGATATATATCCAAGGCAGGGAGTCCAAAGGACTTCCTGTCTTTTTTTATTTATGGTGATTGCCTGTGATCTTATAATATTAGTCTGAATAAGTTACTGGAAGAACCCGCAAAAAAATGCCAATAACCACTCAGGCTGACACCCCGCCACCTTCGGATCCGGAAATCAATATGTTTGACCCTTCCGAGGCAGACACACTTGTCCCCGAAGGGATTGATGGAACACTTTTACAAACTTCTTTAAATTTTGAATGGCAAAAGTTTGTTCCCGGAAGGTTTAAAATCCTTAAAACTCTTGGCCGGGGTGGGCACGGTACCGTGCTGCTTGCCAAGGATACAGAGTTAGACAGGGTTGTGGCAATTAAGTTTGTACTGCCAAAAAAGGAATTTCACTCTGGCAATAACTCTGCTTTTTTTGATGAATCCAAAATACTTGCAAGCTTGGATCATCCCCAAATCGTGCCAATTTATGATGTTGGCAAAAGTCAGATCGAAGATTCCAACGCTTTCTACATTGTCTCCAAGTATGTGGAGGGTGGTACTTTAGCCCAGGCTATAAGGAATAAGATGTTTTCCTTTGCTGAATCATCCAGGATTATTCGATTGGTTGCGTTGGCACTGCAATATTCCCATGAAAAGGGATTGGTGCATCTGGATGTCAAGCCTGACAATATTCTGCTGGATAAAAACCGCCAGCCTTTCCTGGCGGATTTTGGACTGGCAATGCGGCATGAGATGGACCCGGGTTCATCACTTCCCCTGGGTACCCCGGCTTATATGAGTCCTGAGCAGGTTAACGGTGAAGGGCATCGGATAGATGGCCGCTCAGATACTTTCAGCCTTGGAATCATTCTTTATGAAATGCTTGCGGGTAAGCGGCCTTTTGATTCAGAAACCGTTGCCCAGACCATGGAAAAGATTAGAAGTGGCGACTTTATTCCACCCTCTCATTGGAATCGGGAGATTCCCAGGGAACTTGAGAGAATTTGCCTGAAGGCGATTTCCAGAAGGATGATGGATCGCTACCAGCAGGCTTGGATGCTTGCGGATGATCTTGGTGATTTTGAACGGCAGGATCAGGAAAACCAGACCCGTGAAAATTCTGTCGCCGTGCTGGACAATTTTGTGTACCGCGGTCTTAGATCCTTTGAACCGGATGACGCGGGTTTTTTCTTGGAATTGCTTCCCGGGCCAAAGAATCGCGATGGCTTGCCTTTGCTGGTCCGTTTTTGGAAGGATGAAGTTGAGAGCGAAAAATCCAATGTTCCAGTGGGGGTTATCTACGGGCCTTCTGGTTGTGGAAAATCCTCGCTTCTCAAGGCTGGTATCCTGCCAAGGCTGAATACGAGAATTTTTCCGCTTTACCTTGAGGCAAGCCCCGAGGGGACCGAACCTAACCTGCTTGGGCTATTGAAAGCTCATGTGCCAATTTGCAGAGATTCCCAAAATGTGGAGGATGCTTTCAAGCTTCTTCGTTCCGAATCTGATGGGGTTTCCAAAACCCTGATTGTTCTGGACCAGTTTGAACAATGGATTCTGCATCATGAGGAACTGGAAAGCTCAAGCCTTGTCAAGGCCTTGAGGCAGGCGGATGGAATTCATTTTCAGGTGATTCTTCTGGTTCGCGATGATTTCATGCTTGGCATCAATCGACTGATGGGGCATCTGGAATACCCGATTCAGGAAGGCGTCAATTTCACCTTGGTGGATCTGTTTGAGAAAAGCCATGCAGGCAAAGTCTTGCGGGCGGTTGGTTTTTCCCTCGGAAAGTTTCCTTCGGCAAGGGAAATCAGCGGATCAACCAAGGCCTTTTTAGATAAGGCGGTTCAGGAATTATCCATGGAAGGCAGATGCGTTCCGGTTCGGCTGATGATGTTTGCCGAGATGATGAAAAATCGGGACTGGTCTCCGGAAGTTTTGGATTCGCTGGGTGGACTGGATGGATTGGGAATCCAGTTTTTTGAGCAAATCCTGGGTGAAGGTTCCGCGGGGAATTTTTCCGGGTCGGAATCTAGGATTGCGAGGGATATCCTTGGTACCCTCCTTCCGGGAGATGAATTCGATATCAAGGGCGCCATGCAAAGTGTGGAAAGGCTTAGGGAACAAATAGATTGCGCCGATGAGCGGGCCTTTACCAATGTTTTAAGAAATCTAGACCAGGAATTTCGTTTGATAACGCCGGTTTTAGTTCCAACGATGGATGGAACAAATGGTCAGCATTACATTCTTGCGCATGATTATCTTGTAACCTCGCTAAGGAAATGGCTTGTAATCAAAAAAGGTTCAACTTCAAAGGGGCGTGCGGAACTAAAACTTTCCGAACTGGCGTCGTTCTGGAAATTTGAGAAGGGAAACAGGCATTTACCTTCGCTGGCAGAGTATGTTTCCATACGCTGGTTTGTTCCGGTCAGGAAATACACAAGTTTGCAAACCCGCATGATGACAAGTGCCGGATTTTTTCATCTGAAAAGGATTCTTGCCTGGGGCGTTTTTTTTACGGTGACTTTAATCCTTATCCTTGCGCCAATTTTTATCGCCAGAAAAAAGAACCAGGATATTCGAGTGCAGGGTTTGGTTCACAAGTTAATGATTGCCAATGGGGATGCATTGGAAGAGGCGCTATCCCAAGTTGATGGCGATATGGAAAATGCCCTGCCAATCCTGAAAAAGGAGTTGGAGGGAATCCCAAAGGAAGACTCCCGAAGGTTTCGGCTTGTATTGGCACTATTGCCCGAGGATGAAAGTTTTCTGGGGGAATCTGTGAATGCCATGCTTGAATCCGGCCCCAAGGATTACATGGTATTTCTTAATCGGCTGAAACCCTGGACTTCCAATCTTGAGCGATTTCTGGAAAAAGCCGTGGACAGTCCGGATCGGTTTGGTGAAAAGGCGCAATTACGGGCGCTGGGCGCCATGGTTCAATGGTTGCCGCAAAACCAACAACTGCCAGTTATGTTGGAAATGGGATTGGCCAATCTACTCGGTCAAAACTTGTTTTTCCTGGAAGAATGGGCCGCTGTTTTTGAGCCAGCAAAAGAACAACTCCTGCCCCTGCTTTTAAAATGGGTGGCTGATCCGCAAAAACCAGCCAATCAGAGGGATTTTGCGACCTTGATGGCCCTGCGGTATGCAAAAGCCCGACCCGAGGTTGTCTTCCAGCTTCTTGTCGATTCGGATCCTAAAAATGCGCGCATGGTCATGGATGAGGTTCAGTCCAACAAAAATGTTTTCCTCCCACACTTTAAAAATATCGTGCGAAAAGATTTTCATGATCTTCCCTTTGGAGAAAGATTACGGCTTGCCAATGAGCAGGGAATTGCTGCAGCCTGCCTGATATCCTTGAATCAGCCCGATGGACTGGATATATTTTTCCATCGCGAGGATCCTACCGCGCGGTCTGCGGCACAAAAACTGCTTCCATATCTTGGAGTCGGTGCTGCTCCGGTGATGAACAGCATGAAGAACGTGAAAGATCCGGAAGTTCTTGCGGGATTGATTGTCTCGCTGGGTGACTTTGACACCAAGGTGTTCGATTTCAACACAAAATGGAAGGACGAACTTCTTTCCATGTACGCCGAAAACCCTAACTCTGGGGTGCATGGTGCCTTGGACTGGCTTTTAAGGAAAAAACTTGGCCTTTCGCAGGAATGCGACAGGGTGGAGCAGGCACTTCAGGGCAAACCATTTGCTGGCAGGGAATGGCATATAAATACCCTGGGTCAGACTATGGTGGCCATCAAAGGCCCGGTGAAATTCCGCAAAGGTTCTCTTCTGGAGGAACCTGATCGGTCGGCAGGTGAGAGATTTCATGATGTAATCATTCCACGATCGTTTGCCATCGGAATGAAGGAAGTCACATCGGAGCAATTCTTGAAACTGTTTCCCTCGCATGTGATTGTTCCCGAGGCTAGCAGAACGCCAGACAGTCCGGCCAACAACATAAACTGGTTTGCCGCCGCTGCCTATTGCAACCTTCTTACAGAGAAGGAATTTTCGAAGGAAGATTGTTGCTATCTGCCCAACAAGGATGGACTTTATGGTCCCGGAATGAAAATGGCCGAAGGTTTTCTTTCCAAAAAAGGCTATCGCTTGCCCACGGATGCTGAATGGGAGTTTGCCTGCAGGGCGGGAACCGAGACTACCTATCATTTTGGTAATGATCCCGCCATGATTCCCCGTTTTGGTTTTTGTCAGATCAATTCCGATAACCATCTCTGGCCCGTGGGAACGCTAAGACCCAACAATTTTGGGCTATTCGACATGGCCGGTAATGCTTACGAATGGATTCAAGATCGACATTTACTTTACCCCCTTATCACAACCCACATAGATTTGGAGGCTGATTTGGGAGCGGTGGATAGATCGCAGGGACATGTTCTAAGGAATGGCTGTTTCTATAACCCTCCATCATCACTTCGAAGCGCAAGCCGGAGCGGAACCAGCGCATCGGATGGTGGAAATAGTCGGGGGCTTAGACTGGCTCGCACACTGGAATGATAGGTGTCAGGCTGCTTCGCGATGCAATTCGCTGGTACCCAGAATGCGTTGAATCTCTTCCATCATACCCTGTTCGTAGTGTTGAAGGCTGAACTGAAGAGCTTGTCTTCTTGCTGCCGCAGGATCAAACAACTTCTGATGGTGTTCAAATTTACGGATGGCTGCTGAAAGGCTTTCGGTGCTGGGTTCCTCAAAAAACACGCCTGTGGGGTCCACCTTGGAATCCAGCCCAATAACCGTTTCGGTTGCCCCACCCCTGCCTAGTGCAATAACGGGTAACCCGCAGGCTTGTGCCTCAACGGGGACGATACCGAAATCCTCAAACCCTGGGAATAGAAGTGCCCTGGCTTTGCGGAAATGATTCCGAATGGAAGTGTCATTCTGCCAGCCAAGGAATTGCACACTTGGCCCGGCTAGGGCCTTTAGTCTTTTTTCATCCTGGCCAGTTCCAATGATCACAAGTTTTCTGCCCAATTGCTGGCAGGCTTCTATAGCCAGATCAATTCGTTTGTAAGGGGCGAAGGCCGAGACCACTAGGTAATAATCCTCCCTGGGTTCTCCAGAGGGATGATAAAAATCGGTATCTGCGGGTGGATAAACAATACTGCTGGATCGTTGGTAACAATCTTGGATACGGTTTTGGATGGTCTTGCTGATGGCGACAAAATGATCCACCCTGTCGCTGGAATTTTTGTCCCATGTGCGAATCGCGTTTAGAACCGGGGCCGCAAGCTTCTTTTTCATGCTGGGCTTTTCGTGCCCTCCGAAGTACTCATCACGCATGTGCCAGGCGTAACGTACCGGTGTGAAGCAATAAGAAAGATGTTTCGCGCCCTCTGGAACTGTGATCCCTTTTGCAACGCAGTGGCTTAAGCTTACCACTAGATCGCAATCCGGAAGTTTCATCGATTCGATAGCCGAAGGCATCAAAGGCAGAAGATACCGGTAGTAATTGTGAACACCTGGCAGTTTCCCAATCCAGGATGTCTGTGGGCCAAGGTTCTCGATGGTGGCACTAAGGGCGCCCTTTTTGTGCAGCAAAGTAAACAGGCTGGCGTTTGGGTAAAGCCTACACAGCGCTTCCAGGCACTTTTCTCCTCCCCGCATTCCTGTCAGCCAGTCATGGACAAACACGATTTTTAAGGCTTTTCGTTCCAGCATCTTGCATCCTTACCATGTTCAGGACAAATATCCTAAACACTGGTGTAAAAATGCGCCAGTCTAGCTTTTGCAGTCACCATTTATCTGGCGGGTTGCTGAAGATAGGCAAACAAGTCAATCATTTCCTGGTCGGAGGCCCCATCCAATAGGCCGGTAGGCATTAAGGATTTGCTGGTTGGCTTGCGAGATGCTATTTCGTCGCCATTCAAACGTACGGTTTCTCCTGTTCCCAGTTGTATCATGGCACCCGCTGCGGAATCATAAATAACCAACCCTGTAATTACTTTACCCATGTGGGTAGTGTAGACTGTAGCGCGGTACCGATTGGGAACATCCTTGTCTGGCAAGATGATTGCCTGCAAAAGGTCATCCCGGGAAAAGCGTTTACTAATCCCTTCGAGGCTTGGCCCTAAAGCCGCGGAACCACCATGGCAGGTCGAGCACTTTCTCTGCTGAAAGACCTTCTGGCCATTGGTGGGGTTTCCATTTTCCCATTTCAGGCTGGCAGCACGCACTTGCCAGTCGGCGTAATTCACTCCCGAGGTTTCCTGCAAAGCTCGATTCAAGGTTGGTTGGTTTTTAGCAGTCCAGACTAACCAAGGTTCAATATTGGGTTCCGCAGGAGAATCTGGGTATCTATGGTGTAGGAATTCCAGTATGGCTTTCTTGGCGGATAACTGGTCTGGTTCTTTGCCCAGTATCGGAAACCGTTTGGCCAGTAGGATGATTTTATCTTCTGGAATCGAAGGAACTTTTTTGAGGGAATTTAGAATGGTAGTTAATTGCTCTGGGCCAATTGTTGGAAAAACCTGATATATCTTTGGAAGGTCTTCTGGCTGAAGGTCTTTAAGCAGTAAAAGGGCAATCGCTTCATCCAATCCATGTTCCCCCCAAAGTACACGAAGGGCAGGCTTGGCTTTTGTGGAATCCAGAAGCCTGAGTGCTTGAATGGCGGAATTTGACCATGGTTGGTCAGGTGATTTGATAATGGCATCC
>Ga0255165_1000136_pt1 | contig 30892 bp, 31 predicted proteins | sample Atl_Cont_RepB_8d_FD_183182 | JGI IMG/M metagenome (GOLD analysis project Ga0255165, IMG submission 183182) | Freshwater microbial communities from Altamaha River, Georgia, United States - Atl_Cont_RepB_8d | ecosystem: Environmental > Aquatic > Freshwater > River | place: USA: Georgia | collected... | reverse complement strand
CGGCCATCCGCATGGACGGGCAGGTCTCGGTGTACGACACCCGCCAGACCGATGCCCCCTGCTACGCCTGCCTGTTCCCGCCCGGCCAGACGCCGGAAGAAACCCGTTGCGCCACGCTGGGCGTGTTCGCGCCGCTGGTGGGCATCATCGGCACGGTGCAGGCGGCCGAGGCCCTCAAGCTCCTGAGCGGCATGGGCTCGCAGCTGGCCGGCCGACTGCTGATGCTCGACGGCCGCGCCATGGCCTGGAGCGACATCCGGCTTCAGCGCGACCCGGACTGCCCGGTCTGCGGCACCCGCCGCACCGGCGCCTGAGCCGATCCCCCATCGTCCGTGTGGCAGCTGCCATGGAACTGGCGAAACACCGCCGGTGACATGGCGGTCTCGCGCGCGGCAAACACACCCCGGCGCGCGCGCTGGGCCTCGCGCTGCAAGGCGGCATAGGGGCCGCGTCCGGTGCGGTATCTGTAGGCCCAGGCCCAGCCCGAGCGGACCATTTCGGCGCCCACATCCAGCGCGTCCAGCCGCAGCCGGCCCAGCTGGCGGCCGTAGCTGTCCTGGCCCAGCGGTTCCACCTGCACCGTGCGGCGCAGCACCAGCGCGATCAGCGCATCGCGCGAGCGTTCACCGCCCGGCTGGCAGGACTCGGGTGCGTCAATGCCCTGGATGCGGAACTTGACCGGCTCACGCTCACCAGCGGGCAAGAGCAGCACGGTATCGCCGTCCATGACCCAGCTGACCCAGGCCTGCTCGAACGACCAGGCTGGCCCAGTCATCAGCCAGAGCACAATGCCCAGGCACCAGTGCCTCATGCGTACTTGCGCCCGCCACGGCGGCGGTCGGCCTTGGGCAGTTCGGGGCCCATTTCTTAGAGCAGGCGCTGCGCCTGCGCCCGCATCTGCTCCAGCGCCTCATCAAACGCCTGCTTTTGCGCGGGCTCGAGCACCTGCAGGATGCGGGCATTGATGGCCTGCACCTGCGGCATGAGTTCATCGTAGAGTGAGCGTCCGGCCGGCGTCAGGCTCACACGCACACTGCGCCGGTCGTGCGGCAGGGCCACACGCTCGATCAGGCCCTTGCGCTGCAAGGCCGTCAGGGCACGCGAAGTGCGGGCGCGGTCGCGCAACATGCGGTCGGCCAGCGCCGAGGGCAGCATGCCTTCGGGCACGCCGTGCAACAGCGCCACCACGGCCCACTCGCGGCGGGTGATCCCGTAGCCGCCCTCACACAGTCGCACCACCATCGCGCCGGCCTTGTTGGTCAGCTGACCCAGGCGATAGAGCAGCAGATCGTCCAGCGAAGCCAGCCGCTCGGACGGGGTCACGGGTGCGTTCTTGACAGACATCAGGGTTTTCCGGGGGGATGGTTGATTAGATCAATCATGCTTGAACACCCTACATTGTGCGATTGACCGGGAATAACCCGTTGCCCCAGCCCCATCCGAGGAGACAAAACCATGAGCAAGATCACGCGACGCGCCTGGACCCTGGGCCTGCTGGCCTGCATGGCCCTGACCGCCCAGGCCCAGGACAAGCCCCCCCTGAAAATCCTGGTTGGCTTTCCGCCCGGCGGCTCGGCCGACGTCCTGGCACGGATGGTGGCCGATGCGCTCAAGGACGACTTCAGCCCCATCGTGGTCGACAACAAGCCCGGCGCCGGCGGCCGCATTGCGCTCAACATGGTCAAGGCCGCCAAGCCCGATGGCCAGACCGTGATCGTGCTGCCCAGCGGCCCGATGGTGCTGTTCCCGCACGTCTACAAGAAGCTCGACTACGACGCGGTCAGGGACTTCACCCCGATCTCGCAGATCGCCCGCTTCCAGTTCGGCGTGGTGGCCGGTCCGGCCAGCGGCGTGAAAAGCGTGGGCGAAATGATCGCCAAGGCCAAGGCCAAGCCGGGCGCCAGCAGCTATGGCACGCCCGGTTCGGGCACCCTGCCGCATTTCATGGGTGTGCTGATGGAGCAATCTTCGGGCGTGCAGCTCAACCATGTGCCTTTCCAGGGCGGCGCACCGGCCAACAACGCCCTCTTGGGTGGCCACATCGACTTCAAGTTCGACGTGGTCAGCGAGACCGCCGAGCTGCACCGCTCGGGCAAGGTCCGCGTCATTGCCGTGACCGGCAGCAAGCGCGACACGCAGGTGCCCGAGGTGCCGACCCTCAAGGAGTCGGGCGTGGACATGGAAGCCACTGCCTAGTTCGCCATGTACGGCCCGGCCGGCCTGAGCGGTGAAGCGCTTGCCCGCCTGGAAAAGGCCATGATGAAGATCGTGCGCGAGCCGGCCCTGAAAGACAAGCTCGTCAAGCTGGGCTACGAGCCGATCGGCTCGGGCTCGGCCGACCTGGCCGCTGCACAGAAGGCCGACCTGGCCCGCTGGGAAAAACCGATCAAGTCCACCGGCGTGCAGCTCGACTGACAGACCCGATGCCGACTCATCCCGTTTTTGATCGTTCACAGGAGACATGACCATGACGACCTCTTCACCCCTTCGCCGTGCCTGCCTGCTCGCCGCCCTGACCCTCGGGCTGTGCGCCCAGGCCCATGCGCAAGGCACACCGGTCTGGCCGTCCAAGCCGGTGCGCTTTGTCAACAGCTTCCCGCCCGGCGGGCCGTCCGACATCCTGGCCCGCGCTGTGGGTGATGCCCTCCAGAAACAGTTCAGCCAGCCCTTTGTGATCGAGAACAAGGCGGGTGCCGCTGGCAATGTGGGCGCGGATCTGGTGGCCAAGTCGGCGGGTGATGGCTACGCCCTGCTGTGGGGCATCGACACCACCCACACCATCAACCCGCACATCTACAAGGCCATGCCCTTCAAGGACAGCGATCTCAAACCGCTCGTCATCCTGTCGAGCTCGGGCCTGCTGCTGGGCGTCCATCCGGGTACAGGCATCCGCTCGGCACAGGAATTCCTGAAAGCCGCGCGCAGCGAAACGATGAACTTCAGCTCCGGCGGCAACGGCTCGCCCGGCCACCTGTGGGTGAATATGGCCAATATTGGCGCAGCGACTCGACTGATCCACGTGCCTTACCGTGGCAACTCGCCTGCGGTGATGGCGGTTGTTTCGGGTGAAGTGCAGGGCGGCACCCTGGCCACGCCAGGCATGCTGCCCCATGTCAAGGCGGGCAAGATCACGCCTCTGGCCGTGACCAGCGCCAAGCGCTCCCGACTGGCGCCTGAGGTTCCCACCGTGACTGAAGTCGGCCTCGCCGATCTGCAATCCGAAGTGCATTACGTGGTGATGGCCCCCGCCTCCACCCCCGAACCGCTCATGCAGACCATGGCCAAAGCCATTGTCGATGTCATGAAAGGCCCTGACCTGCAGGCTCGACTGAACCAGCTTGACATGACCTATCTGGGCCTGACGGGCAGTGAGGCCGCCGCGCGTCTGAACAAGCTGCACGACCAATACGGCCGCATCATCCGCGCCACCGGCATGAAAGTCGACTGAACCACTTTCACACGCCTTCTTCGCGCAACAGGCAGTACCCATGAGCACCTCCCGTCCCAATATCATCTTCATCGTCGCCGACGACCTCGGCTTTGCCGATCTGGGCTGCTACGGCGGCCGCGAGGCCGAGTTCGGCCCCGTGTCACCCGTGCTCGACCAGCTCGCGGCCCATGGCCTGAAATTCACCCAGGGCTATGCCAATTCGCCGGTGTGCTCGCCCACGCGCTTTGCCTTGATGACCGCGCGCTACCAGTACCGCCTGCGCGGCGCGGCCGAGGAGCCGATCAACAGCAAGAGCAAGGGCAGCACCACGCTGGGCCTGCCCACCGAGCACCCCACCCTGCCCTCGCTGCTCCGCGATGCGGGCTACCGCACCGCGCTGATTGGCAAATGGCATCTGGGCTACCCGCCGGTGTTCGGGCCCCTCAAGTCGGGCTATGAGGAGTTCTTTGGTCCCATGTCGGGCGGGGTGGACTACTTCACCCATGCCAGCAACAACGGCTCGCACGATCTGTACGCCGGCGAAGAAGAACAGCATGCAGAAGGCTACCTGACCGACCTGCTCTCGCAACGTGCGGTCGACTATGTCCAGCGCATGGCGCCGGGCGCGGCTCAGGGAACGCCTTTCTTCCTGAGCCTGCACTACACCGCACCGCACTGGCCCTGGGAAACCCGCGAGGACCATGCGCTGGCGCAAGAGGTCAAGGACAATCTGTTTCACCTGCACGGCGGCAACATCCACACCTACCACCGCATGATCCACCACATGGACGAGGGCATCGGCTGGGTGGTCGAAGCCCTGCGCCAGACCGGTCAGCTGGACAACACCCTGATCGTTTTCACCAGCGACAACGGCGGCGAGCGATTCAGTGACAACTGGCCGCTGGTCGGCGGCAAGATGGACCTGACCGAAGGCGGCATCCGCGTGCCCTGGATCGCGCACTGGCCCGCCGTGATCGCGCCCGGCGGCGTGAGCACGCAGCACTGCCTGACGATGGACTGGTCAGCCACGATGCTGGAACTGGGCGGTGCCAAACCGCATGCCGACTACCCGCTCGATGGCGTCTCGCTCAGCCCGGTGCTGCGCCAACCCTCACAGACTTTTGAGCGCCCCTTGCACTGGCGCATGAACCACCGTGGCCAGCGCGCCCTGCGCCTGGGCGACTGGAAGTACCTGCGGGTCGACGGCCACGACTACCTGTTCAACATCCCGGCCGACGAACGCGAGCGCGCCAACCTCGGCAAGCGCCAGCCCGAACGGCTGGACGCGATGCGCGCGGCCTGGGAAGCCTGGAATGCCAGCATGCCGGCCATCCCCGAAGACGCAACCGTCAGCCTGGGGTATTCGGTCAAGGACATGCCCCAACGCTGAGTCCCCAGGACCCGCAGACACCGTTCGCGCACGGGGGTGCGCTCCCACATGGACGGACACTCGCTGCTCGTCCTGCACAATGGCTGCATGCAACGATCTTCCTGGTCCCGCGCCCTGCCCTTTCTGCACTGGCCCCGCCTGACGCCTGCGCTGCTGCGCCAGGACGGCATGGCCGGCCTGACGGTGGCGCTGCTGATGATTCCGCAATCGGTGGCCTACGCCGCGCTGGCCGGCATGCCGCTGGTCACTGGCCTGTACGCCGCCGTGCTGCCGGCGCTGGTCGGCGCTCTATGGGGCGGCTCGACCCGGGTCTCGGTCGGACCGACAGCCCTGACCTGCCTGCTGGTCAGTGCATCGCTCACCGGGCTGGCCGCGCCGGGCAGTGCGCAGTGGCTCGAACTCGGCGTGTGGCTGGCCATTCTTTCGGGCCTCCTGCAGCTGGTGCTGGGCCTGGGGCGCTACGGCTGGCTGCTGAACCTGATCAGCTCGCCGGTCATGACCGGCTTCACCCAGGCTGCGGCCTTGCTGATCATCGCCTCGCAGCTGCCGGCGCTGCTGGGCCTGCCGCAGGGACTGGCCGGCTTTGTCAGCGGCCCACAGGCCGGACAGTTCGACCTGCAAGCCCTGCTGTTTGGCGTGATCAGCCTGGCCGCCCTGCTCGCGGGCAAGCGCTGGGCGCCGCGCCTGCCGGCCATCATGGGGGTGGTGGTGGGCGCTGGCCTGATCAGCCACTTCGGCGGTTTTGCCGCCGGTGGCGGCGCGGTCATTGGCGCCCTGCCGGCGGGCCTGCCCGCACCCATGCTGCCCGGCTGGCCCGGGCTGGAGGTGCTGTCAGCCCTGCTGGTGCCGGCCATGGTGATCGCGCTGGTGAGCTTTCTTGAAACCGCCGCGAGCGCACGCACCGAACACCAGAAAGACGGCACCCGCTGGAACGAGAACCAGGACCTGACCGGCCAGGGCCTGGCCAAGCTGGCCTCGGCGATCAGCGGCAGCTTTCCGACCAGCGCGTCCTTCTCGCGCTCGGCCATTTACCTGTATGCCGGCGCGCGCAGCGGCTGGGCCGCGCTCGTGACCGCCCTCATCGTCGCACTGGCCCTGCTGGGCGCGGGCGCACTCTCGCCGGTGCCGCGTTCGGTGCTGGCCGCCGTGGTGGTGATGGCCGTGACCGGCCTGCTCAAGCCGCAGGCCTTTGTGCGGCTGTGGCAAATCGGCCGGGTCGAGGCCATGACCGCGGGCGTGACCTTCGTCATCACGCTGCTGACGGCGCCGCGCATTTACTGGGGTGTGCTCAGTGGCGTGCTGCTGACGCTGGGCCACTTTTTGCACACCCGGCTGCACCCACGCATCATCGAGGTCGGCCTGCACCCGGACGGCTCCATGCGCGACCGACACCTCTGGAAGCTGCCGCCGCTGGCGCCCAATCTGTACGCCTTGCGCATGGATGCCGAACTGGACTTTGCCGCCGCCAGCAGCCTGGAGCGTGCCATCACCGAACACCTGGCCGCGCACCCGACGGTGCGGCATGTGTGTCTGTTTGCGCAGCCGATCAACCGCATCGACGTGACCGGCATCGAGACCTTCGGCCAGCTGCGCCGCCAGCTCGCGGCCCGCGGCGTCACGCTGCACATCAGCGGCATCAAGCTGCCGGTGGAGACCGCCCTGCAGCGCGCGGGCGAATGGCCAACAGATCAGCCACAGAACCTGCCCCACCTGCGCAGCTACCGCACCGACGCCGAGGCCCTTCAGGCCCTGCAACAGCTGCACTGAGCCCCTCACTCAGGCCAGGCTTTTTTCAAACTCGGTCAGGCGCTTGTGGATCGAGCGCAGTTCGGTGATGTCGGTCCAGCGTTCGATCAGGTAGGAAAACGCTTCATTGACCTTGCCAAAGGCATTGCCCACCTGCTGGATCACGCCCAGTGTGATCAGGCCCGTGAACAGCGACGGCCCCATGATCAGGTAGGGAAAGATCACCATAGTCTGGCTGTAGAGGTTGCTCCAGAGGTTGAAGTAGGCGTAGTGGTTGAACAGGCGGAAATTGTTGATCCGCACGCCCATGAAGAGCTGCATCACCTCGGCCAGCGTCATGCGGCTGCGCTCGTCCTCGGCATAGACCAGCTCCTTGCGCAAGGCCGCCTCGGTCTTCTGGTTGTTGTATTCCAGCCCCGGCAGACGAATGCCGACAAACCACGACAGAACCGTACCGCCCACAGCCGTGGCCAGCGCCACCCAGAACAGCGAACCCTCGAACTGCAGCCAGCCGATCGCAATGCCCTTGGACAAACCCCACAGAATGGGAATGAAGGACACCAGCGTGAGCACCGCCCGCACCAGACCGAGGCCCAGGTTTTCGGTCTGCTTGGCAAAGCGCATGCAGTCTTCCTGAATCCGCTGCGAAGCGCCTTCGACCGTTTCGCTGGTGCGTTGCCAGCGCGGCAAATACACCTCGGTCATGGCCTGGCGCCAGCGAAACGCATAGTGCGAAGCCAGATACGCCTCGAAACTGCGCAGCAGCATGTAGGGGAATGCGATCCAGGCGAACTGCTGCATGAAGCCCCAGAACTTCTCCAGCCCGCCCGCCTGCTCGGGCTTTTGCAGCAGATCGTAAAACTGGCCGTACCACTCGTTCAGGCGCACCGTCTGCTGCACCGTGATGAACACCAGCGCCACCAGCACCAGCAAACCGCCCCAGGCCCAAAAGGCCCAACGGCGGGAGAGGAAAAAACTGCCGAACATCCTCAGACCACCGGATCGACTTCGTCCACCGTCACGGTCTCGAAGTCAGCGGGCAACACCACCTCCAGCAACTCCACATCGTGGCTGTGGCCCAGCTCGCGGTGGCGGATTTCGGGCGGCTGGTGCACACACGAACCGGCTTCCAGACGCACCACGCCCTGCCCTTCGTACTCGAACTCGATCCAGCCCTTGAGCACATAGACCAGCTGAAACTGCGTCTTGTGAAAATGCGGCTGGCTGGAAAACGCCTGCCCCTCGGCCGCACGGATCACGCTGGCCGTGACCCGGCCGCCCGTGGCCGCTTTCATGCCCAGATCCCGGTATTCAAAAAACGAGCGCAGCCCTTTTTCAAACTGCGCGTCTCTCGCGTGGGTCACCACAAAACCTTGTGTTGTCATCGGTGTCTCCTGAATAGCCATATTTCGCCTTGCACATGGCAGCGGGTTATCGTACCGCCAGCATTCCAGCGGCAAGCAACACCACACGCCATGCAGGTGTTGACCCCTCAAACCGGCGAGTGCGTTTGGAGCCAATCACGCAAGGCAGCATCCACACGGGTCTGCCAGCCCTGTCCCGTGGCGCGAAAAGCGCCCAATACATCCGGTGACAGGCGGATGGTGATGCGCTCTTTGGTCACAGCTGCCTTGGGTCTGCCGCGCAGTTTGCCCTGCAATGAAGCGGGCAACCCCTCCAGGCGAACGGCCTGCTTGAACATCTCGGAGTTCCACTCCGGATTGTCATCGTCCGTCTGTCCAGGAAGCTGTTTCTTGTTCATAGCGTTTCACCTCTCTTGGATTCGCCTTGCGAAAACTGATCACCCGAATGCCGGTGTCGGTCTCGACAAACACCAACGAATGCACACGCCCCTCAAGCAAACCCAGCGCAGCAATCCTTTGCTCGGGATAGCGCTTTCGGGTGTCGAACCAAAACAAGGCAGATGAGAAATCGAAATTCGCCGCTTGAGCGAAAGACAAGTCACGGTCTGCGATGTTGCGCTCGTTTTTGACGGGATCGAAACTGATTTCAAACAGATTTTTTGTATGCACAATATATCAGAGTGCTGTTGACTCCGCCTCCCTGTTTTGCCCGCCTGTGAAATCACAATATACTGTATTAAATTATGGGGTATCCATTTAGCTCCACTTGTGTAGAATTGCTGGATGGATATCCATATGTTATCGCCCGTTGCAGGAGAAGACTACCCTCGCAACTGGAATGAATTCCTGAGCTGGTTTCCGACCGATGAGGCCTGCTCGGCCTATCTGGAGAAGCTGCGCTGGCCCCAAGGGTTTGTCTGCCCAGCATGCGGTGCAGTCGCCGAGCCCTACCGGGCCAGCCGCGCCCGTTTGATGTGCAACGCCTGCAAGCATCAGACTTCCGTGACGGCCGGAACGATCTTCAGCAAGACACGTACACCTTTGCGGATCTGGCTTGCTGCGGCCTGGTACCTGACCAACCAAAAGCAAGGCGTCAGCGCCTTGGGTCTGCAGCGTGTGCTGGGCTTGGGCAGCTACCAGACAGCCTGGACGATGCTCCATCGCTTCCGTCGCGCGATGGTTCGGCCTGATCGGGAAAAGCTCAAGGGAACAGTCGAAGTGGATGAAACCTATCTGTCCATCAGCGACAGAGAGCAGCCCGTTTCCTCTACCGGGCGCAAGAGCAATACCAATAAAGTACAAGTCATCATCGCCGTCGAGATGCTGGAGCCCAAAGGATTTGGGCGCATCCGACTTCGCCGAATTGACAGCGACAACACCGACAACGTGATCGGGTTCGTGCAGGAAATGATTGAACCGGGCAGTGTCGTTTGCACCGACGGCTTGGCTTCCTACAGAAAGCTCAAGGACCTGGGCTATCTGCACAACAAGATCGTGATGCTGGGCTCGGATGTTCCCGCACACGTTTCCATGGCAGGCGTTCACCGAGTAGCCGCTTTGATCAAGCGCTGGATTCTGGGAACCCATCATGGCTCCGTGCAGCCAGGTCAACTGGACGCTTACCTGGACGAATTTGTCTTCCGATTCAACCGACGAACCTCAGGATCGAGGGGCCTGCTGTTCTACAGATTGCTCCAGCAAGCCATGGTGACGGCACCCGTCACATACGAGGATGTCGCCAGTAGAAAAAAGGGGAAATCCGTTTAGTGGATCTAAATGGATACCCCATATTAAATTACAGTATTCTCATGCTCCGCTCCCTCTTCATCGACTTCAACAGCTACTTCGCTTCGGTCGAGCAGCAGCTCGATCCGGCCCTGCGCAGGCGGCCGGTGGGGGTGGTGCCGGTCATGGCCGATTCGTCGTGCTGCATTGCGGCCAGTTACGAGGCCAAGGCCTTTGGCGTGAAGACGGGCACGCGGGTGGCCGATGCCAAGCGCATGTGCCCGGGCATCGAATTGATCCTGGCGGACCATGCCAAATACGTGCGGATACATCAGCAGGCACTGGCGGTGGTGGACCGCATCGTGCCGGTACTGCAGGTGGTGAGCATCGACGAGATGGAATGCGAGCTGACCGGGCGCTGGCGCGAGCGCGAACGGGCCGTACGGCTGGCGCAGCAGGTGAAAGCGGCGCTGTTGCGCGAGGTGGGCGAATGCATGCGCACCTCAGTCGGCATTGCGCCCAACCGGCTGCTGGCCAAACTGGCCAGCGATATGCACAAACCCGATGGGCTCACGGTGATCGAGCAGCACGAGTTGCCCGAGAGGCTGTATCCGCTGCCACTCTCGGCCCTCAATGGCATCGGCCCACGCATGCTGCGTCGGCTGGCGGCCTGCGGCATCACGACCATGCAGCAGCTGTGCACCGCGCCGCGCGATGTGCTGGTGACCGCCTGGGGCGGCGTCATCGGCGCGGACATGTACGACCGCCTGCGCGGCCAATGGTATGGCCCGCGGGAAACCACCGCACGTTCACTGGGTCACTCGCATGTGCTGCCGCCTGATCTGCGCCACCCTGAAGGCGCACGGGCGGTGCTGCACCGGCTGGTGCAGAAGGCCGCCATGCGTCTGCGCCAGCAGGGCTACTTCGCGCGCAGCATGAGCGTGCAGGTGCGTTGCCGTTCGGCCTACAGCCCGCAAAGTTCAGGCGAGCGCTGGGTGGAGGTGGGCGAAACGCAGGACACCGCCTTTTTGCTGCACACACTCGACACGCTCTGGCACAGCGGCCTGCATACCCTGACCAGGCCTGTCGCTGTAGGCGTACAGCTGCACGGGTTGGTGCCCGCCGCACAGCACACACCCGATCTGTTTGAAGCTGTCAACGGCAACGCGGAGCAGAAACCGGTCCGCGACCGCAGCCGGCTGCTGGCGGCCGTGGACGCACTCAACCGCGCGCACGGCAAGAACACGGTGTATTTCGCCAGCGCCCACGCAGGACGCGACCACGCCCCGATGCGCATCGCCTTCAACCGGATTCCGGATCTGGACAGCGAAGCCTAGGCGGTGACGATCCAGCCCTCGAGCGGATCGCATTCGGGCAAGCCGTAACAAGGGTGCCCGGCCGCATGCTGCCCCGCCGCCCAGGCGGCCTGCATCAGGCACAGCGTGGCGTCGAGGGCATCACCGCTGGCGTCTTCGGCCAGACGGTTCATCCAGGCATGGCTGGCCACCAGGCGCAGGCCCAGCCGGGTCTGGCCGCGCTCGAGCGCACTGACCAGTTCACGCCTTGCCATCAAACGCTCGGGGGTTTGCTTGGTCTTGTCGTCGCTCTTGTAGGAGGTATTGCCCAGCACTTCACGCGCCAGCAGGCCGGGGTAAGCCTCCAGCGCCACGCGGCTGCGGTCGCCGTCACACAAGCCGGGCAGGTACACACCGGCCTGGCGCAGCAGCGGCACACCGGCGTGCATCATGTACGCGACGGGCGGATTGACCCATTTCATGGACGGGCTGGAGCCCGCAGGGCCATCGGTGGTGCGGTGGGCAAACTTACCGCCCACCGGGCGGGCGTTGCAGAAGGCGGCAAACTGGTCGCGGATGTCGGCACGGCTGAGGGCCGTGTAATGGTCCATGCAGGCGGCCCAGTCGGTGGACCAGCCCAGCGTCTCGACCAGTTCACGCGGCAGGCCGAACGGGAGATCGAAACCGCCCACCCACTCGCCGGGTTGCGCCAGCCAGTGGCCAAAAGACTCCAGGGTCTCGAAAGTCTGCAGGCCTTGAAGCTGAACCCGGGCAGCCTGCACATGCCCTGAGGCCAGGACGATGGGTTTGCGTCGGGAAGGGCTGCTGGAGAAGTCGCAGCCGATCAGGTTCATGTTTGCATCGCAGCGAGGGCGCCGCACCCATACAGAAAAGGCAGCGGTGCCGTATCAGGCGCGGCCGATGATGCTGGCCGTGGCCATCAGTTCTTCGAGCAGGGCCATCGAGACCTTGCCGGAGACGCTGTAGGGGTCCAGCTCGGCACGCTCGGAATACTTGAGCAGGATGTTGGTGTTCACACGCGAGACATCGACCTGGCCCATGGTCCAGCCGCCAAATCGACGCTCGGTGATTTCTTCGTAGTGCAGCAGCACCACGTCCTTGTGGCGGGCGTCTTTCTGGATGTGGCCATACAGGTCACTGACAGCGGCGCGCCCGCCTTCGATGGCCTGCAGGAAGATGCCGCCGCCGTAGCAGAGGATGCCGGTGATGCCGCAGGTCGGATTGAACTGACGCGACTGCGAAAGGATCGACTCGATGGTGTCGGGCCGCGGGTCCACCGCGCGGCTGGCGTAAAGCAGGCGTACCAGCATGTTCAGGTCCTTCCAGGAATGAGCGAGAGGAATTCACGGCGCAGGTTGGCGTCCTTGAGGAACACGCCGCGCATGACCGAATTGATCATCTTGCTGTCCATGTCCTTCACACCGCGCCAGGCCATGCAGTAGTGGCTGGCCTCCATCACGATGGCCAGGCCATCGGGCTGGGTTTTCTGCTGGATCAGGTCGGCCAGTTGGATGACGGCCTCCTCCTGGATCTGGGGGCGGCCCATGATCCATTCGGCCAGACGGGCGTACTTGGACAGACCGATCACATTGGTGTGTTCGTTGGGCATCACGCCGATCCAGATGCGGCCGATCACCGGGCAGAAGTGGTGGCTGCAGGCGCTGCGCACCGTGATCGGGCCCACGATCATCAGCTCATTGAGGTGCTCGGCATTGGGGAACTCGGTGATCTCCGGGCCCTTGACGTAACGGCCACGGAAGACCTCGTTGAGGTACATCTTGGCCACGCGCCGGGCAGTGTCACCGGTGTTGTGGTCGTGCTCGGTATCGATGACCAGGCTGCCGAGCACGCCCTTCATCTTGTCGGTGACTTCATCCAGCAGTTTTTCCAGCTCGCCGGGCTCGATGAATTCGGCAATGTTGTCATTGGCATGGAAGCGCCTGCGGGCGGCCTTCACGCGCTCACGAATTTTGACGGACACCGGAACGCCCTCGTCCAGATCCGGCGAAGTATTGGAAGTGTTCATGGCGTCTTGGGCTTTCATCAACATCCGGCCATGGTACCAGTGAACGGGCGGCTGCCGGAGAAAGGGACTTTGTCGTGTCCCGGCTTGGGCGGGTTATCCATGGATCACCTCAGTTGTCATTCCCTGGCTTGACCAGGGAATCCATGGATCCTCGGGTCAAGCCCGAGGATGACAAATGCATGCACCACAAGATGACAAATGCATGCACCGCAGGATGACAAATGCATGCACCGCAGGATGGCAAATTCATTCGCCGAGGATGACTGCCCAAGAACCCCGAGGATGGCGGGCCTTGTCAGTACCGGTTACCGGTCAAAAACAGCGCCAGCCGCATCAGGCCAAAGGCGATGCGGTCGCGCAGGCGCTGATGCCAGGACCTGCGTCTGAAACTCTCGATCGAAACCGCCACGCATTGTGCGGCCATGATCTGCTCCAGCCGCGCATGCAGCTGCCGCGCAAAGTGGCGGTCGGCCACCAGGACATTGGCCTCGCGGGCCAGCAGCAGACTCAAAGGGTCGAGGTTGGACGAACCTACTGTGGCCCAGGGGCGGTCATGGTGCGGGTCGACCACCGCGACCTTGGCGTGCAGGTAGCTGGCGGTGTACTCATGGATTTCGATGCCAGCCGCCAGCAGCTTGCCGTACACAGGCCTGACCGCGTGGTACTGCATGAAATAGTCGTAACGTCCTTGCAGAATCAGGCGTACCCGAACTCCGCGACGCGCCGCCATCACCAGCGCCTTGCGCAGCCTGCGCCCAGGCAAAAAATAAGCATTGGCGATCACCACCTCGCTGCGGGCTGCGGCAATCGCCTTTCGATACGCCCGCTCGATCTGGGTGCGGTGGAGCACGTTGTCGCGCAGCAGCAGCCCGGCGCGGGCCACGATCTGGTCACCCTCGGCCTCGTGGTCCTGCGTCCAGGGCAGGTGCAGCCCAGCTGCCCGAAACGAGCTGAAAGCCTCGGGGAAGTTGTGCTGGCGTGCGTGCCGTACCGCCTGCAGGCGCCACCACAGCTGGGTCATGGTCTCCTGCACCTGCTGCACCAGCGCCCCCCGTGCCCGCACCGCAAAGTCCAGTCGCGGTTGCGGCAGCTGGCCATGGCGCGGGTCGTACCAGTCGTCCAGGATATTGATGCCGCCGCAAAACGCGATCTGCCCATCGATCACCGCCAGCTTGCGGTGAAGGCGGCGCCAGCGGCTCGGGATCAGCAGGCCCAGTGCACCCAGCGGCGAATACACCCGGCATTGCACCCCGGCCTGCTCAAACCGGCGCGCCCATTCAGGCGGCAGGCGGCCGGTGCCCACACCATCGACCACCAGCCACACACGCACGCCCCGCAAGGCGGCACGCTCCAGGGCCTCGGCCACTTGCGCTGCAGCGCCATGAAAGTTGAAGATGTAGGTCTCGAGCTGAACCTGAGAGCGGGCCTGGTCGATGGCCTCGATGAGCTGCCGGAAGTACGCCTCGCCCCCCTCGATCAGGCGCAGCTGGTGGCCGTCGGTGAGCACGCGGTTGTAAGGCATGGCTCAGTCCATCCAGCTGAACTCGGCCACCAGAGGCAGGTGGTCGGACATCTGCCGCCAGATGCGTCCTTGCGGCACCATGGTGGAGACCGGTTTCAGCCCTCGCGCATACACGTGGTCGAGCTGCGTCAGCGGCAGACGCGAAGGGTAAGTGGGCGTGCGTGTGCCCACGAATTCACACAGTCCGGCGTGGGCCAGCAGCCGCGTCAGGCGCTTGCCCCAGTCATTGAAGTCGCCAGCCACGATGACCGGATCTGCAGCTGGCACTTCGCGGGCAATGTAGGCCTTGAGTCGCGCCACCTGCCGCTCACGGCTGCCTGGAATCAGGCCCAGATGCACCACCAGCGCATGCACGGTGCGGCCGGCCACCTGCACCTCGGCATGCAGCAGGCCACGCTGTTCAAACCGGTGATCCGAAATATCGTGGTGCTGGTGCGACAACACCGGCCAGCGCGACAGCAGGGCATTGCCGTGCTCGCCATGGCGCGTGATGGCATTGGTGCGGTAAACCGGCTCATAGCCTTCAGGCGCCAGGAAATCGGCCTGCGGCTGCTCGGGCCAGCGGGCAAAGCGCCGCTGCTCGCGGCAGTTCACAAAACGCACCTCTTGCAGGCAGACCAGATCGGCATCGAGTTGCTCGACGGCATGCCCGATGTTGTGGATCTCGAGCCGTTTGGCGGGCCCCATGCCCTGCACACCCTTGTGGATGTTCCAGGTGGCCACGCGCAGCAGCGGGTGTTCGTGCGGTGTCACGCTCATGGGTGCAGCTCCAGCATGCGGGGCAGCATCAGGATGGCCTCGGCGTTCGAGGGAGAAAACACAGTGTCTGCCGCTTCGCGCCAGGGTAGCCATTGCTGGGCCGTGTGCTCCTTGGCGTGCAACGACACCGGCGTGGGCGCTGGCACGCGCAGGCCAAACACACGCTCGGTGTTGTGGCTCACGTGTGGCGGGTAACGCCAGCGCCAGGCAGGGTAAATCTCGTAGATGTTTTCCAGCCCCCAATCGGCGAGCCGGCAATGCGGCTGCAGCGCGTCGATACCCGTCTCCTCGCCCACCTCTCGCACCGCAGTGTCCCACCAGCTTTCGTTAGCGTGGTCCTTGCTGCCTGTGACCGACTGCCAGGTGCCGGCATCGGCACGGCGGATCAGCAGCACGTCCAGCGCCGGGGTGTGGATCACCACCAGCACGGACTCGGGGATCTTGAAGGGGCGCATCATTTCATTTTATGCAGCGGCTGTTTTTGTACTGGATCCTCGGGTCAAGCCCGAGGATGACAATAAAGATGCCGAGGACGACCACACAGGAGCCGAGAAAGGCCACTCAGGAGCCGAGAACGGCCACGCAGGAGCAGAGGATGCCCCCTCCGGATTTGTCATTCCACGGCTTGACCGTGGAATCCACACCTGCCCTCAGCCACCCGCTGTTAGCATCCCGGACATGTGGAATCAGCTCATCAACGCGCGCCATGCCGTGCCTCTGCTGGAATGGAAAGGCCTGCGCATCCTGCCCGGCCTCAATGCCGTCACAGGCGACGAAGGCAGCGGGAAAACCCGTTTGCTGCGCGAACTGAGCGAAAGCTCGGCCGAGGCCTTGTGGCTGGACCTGAGCTTGCCTGGGCACGATCAACAGACAGCCCAGGAAGTATGGGCTGCACTGCAGGCGCGCTGTCCCAAATGGAATGCCACCCTGCAAACCGATCTGACGGATGCACTCCAACTGCAGGACCACCTGGCCAAACGCCTGTTCATGCTCTCGACCGGCAGTCGCCGCAAGGTGGCTCTGGTGGGTCTGCTGGCCAGCGGCAACGCCATCACCTGTCTCGACCAGCCTTACGCTGCGCTGGATCTGGGCTCGGTGCATGTCATCCGCGAATTTCTGAGCGACGTGGCTGACCATCCCTCACGGGCATGGGTGGTGGCGGATTATGAAACCGATCAAAGCCTGGCTTGGAGCAGTGTGATCACGTTAAATCTCAGTGGCGCAACCACTGCACAAGACTGAGTTTGATCTCGACAAGCGGACGGAAATCATTCGTAGACCAAAATATTATCGGGTCGATCCATTTGCTCCAGCGCAATGCCACCGCCGCGGGCCACACAGGTCAGAGGGTCTTCGGCCACCAGCACCGGCAGGCCGGTTTCTTCGGCCAGCAGGCGATCCAGGTCGCGCAGCAGGGCGCCACCGCCCGTGAGCATCATGCCGCGCTCGGCGATGTCCGCACCCAGCTCGGGCGGGGTGTGTTCCAGGGCGGTCTTGACGGCCGAAACGATCTGGTTGAGCGGATCGGTCAGGGCTTCGAGGATTTCGTTGGAGCTGATGGTGAAGCTGCGCGGCACACCCTCGGAGAGGTTGCGGCCCTTGACTTCCATTTCCTTGACTTCGCTGCCGGGGAAGGCCGAGCCGATGCTTTTCTTGATGGACTCGGCGGTGGGCTCGCCAATGAGCATGCCATAGTTGCGGCGGATGTAGCTGATGATGGCGTCGTCAAACTTGTCGCCGCCCACGCGCACACTGCCTTTGTAAACCATGCCGCCCAGCGAGATCACGCCGATTTCGGTGGTGCCGCCGCCAATGTCCACGACCATCGAGCCCGAGGCCTCGGAGACGGGCAGGCCAGCACCAATCGCGGCGGCCATCGGTTCCTCGATCAGGTAGACCTCGGAGGCGCCGGCGCCCAGGGCCGATTCGCGGATGGCGCGGCGCTCGACCTGGGTGGAGCCGCAGGGCACGCAGATGATGATGCGCGGGCTGGGGCGGAAGGTGCTGCGCGGGTGGACCATGCGGATGAACTGCTTGAGCATCTGCTCGGTCACGGTGAAGTCGGCGATCACGCCGTCCTTCATGGGGCGAATGGCTTCGATGTTGCCAGGCACCTTGCCCAGCATGGCCTTGGCTTCGTGGCCGACGGCCTGCAGGGTCTTCTTGCCTTGGGGGCCGCCTTCGTGGCGGATGGCCACCACAGAAGGCTCATCAAGCACCAAACCTTTGTCCCGGACGTAGATCAGGGTGTTGGCGGTGCCCAGATCGATCGCCAGATCGCTGGAAAAGTAGCGGCGGAATGAGGAAAACATGGTGCGGCAGGTTCTGGGAACGACGTGCAAGACAGGGTGTCGGTTCCGGGGTCGTGTGAAGGGGGTGGCCTGTCAGCAAGCGCCCGAGCTGCGGCGCTCGCCTCAAACGCAGGATAATACCCGATTGGCCCGCCCGGACGTCGATGAAACGCTCCGTTACGTCTGCCATTGCGGGGGCCTCTTGACCACTTTTGGATCCGTTTCACACCATGTCCCTGACTCCCCAGGAAATTGACCGCATTGCCAACCTGGCCCGCCTGCAGCTGCAGCCGGCCGAGGCCGAGCGCATGCGCGCGCAGATCAACGGCTTTTTCTCCATCGTCGAGGCCATGCAGGCCGTGGACACCACTGGCATCGAGCCGCTGGCGCACCCGGTGGCCGCCATCCAGGACGTGCAGCTGCGCCTGCGCGAGGACGCGGTGAGCGAACCGAACCACCGCGAGGCCAACCAGCAAAGCGCCCCGGCCGTCGAGCGCGGGCTGTTCCTGGTGCCGAAGGTCATTGAATGAGGCTGGCCATGAAGCAACTGCACGACATGACCGTGGCCGAGTTGGCCGCCGGCCTCAAGGCCAAAACCTTTTCCGCCACCGAGGTGGCGCAGCACTTTGTGGCGCGTGCGCAAGCGGATACGACCGGGAGCTTTCTGACCCTGAACCCCGAGGCCACGCTGGCACAAGCCAAGGCGTCTGACGCGCGCATCGCCGCCGGCACGGGCGGCGCGCTCGAAGGCGTGCCCCTGGGCCACAAGGACATCTTTGTCACCAAAGACTTCCCGACCACGGCTGGCTCCAAGATGCTCGAAGGCTACCGTTCGCCGTTCGACGCCACGCTGGTGCGCCGTCTGGCCGAGGCCGGCATGGTGACGGTGGGCAAGCTCAGCTGCGACGAATTCGCCATGGGTTCGGGCAACGAAAACTGTGCCTACGGCCCGGTGAGGAACCCCTGGGATACCTCGCGCGTGCCGGGGGGGTCGTCCGGCGGCAGCGCGGCGGCCATTGCCGCACGCATCGTGCCCGCCGCCACCGGCACCGACACCGGCGGCTCGATCCGCCAGCCGGCGAGCTTTTGCGGCATCACCGGCATCAAGCCCACCTATGGCCGCGCCAGCCGCTACGGCATGATTGCCTATGCCTCCAGCCTGGACCAGGGCGGCCCCATGGCCCGCACCGCCGAAGACTGCGCGCTCTTGCTGAGCGCCATGTGCGGACCGGATGCGGACCGCGACTCGACCTCGCTGGACGTGCCGGCCGAAGACTTCACGAAGTCGCTGAACGCCGACCTCAAGGGCCTGCGCATTGGCATCCCCAAGGAATTTTTTGGCGAAGGCCTGGCCGCCGATGTGCGTGCGGCTGTCGATGGCGCGCTGGCCGAGCTGACTAAACTGGGCGCCACGCTGGTGCCCATCAGCCTGCCGCGCACCGAGCTGTCGATTCCGGTGTACTACATCATCGCCCCGGCCGAGGCCAGCTCCAACCTGAGCCGCTTTGATGGTGTGAAGTTCGGCCATCGCGCCAAGGACTACACCGACCTGGAGAGCATGTACAAACTCTCGCGCGCCGAAGGCTTTGGCCCCGAGGTCAAGCGCCGCATCATGACCGGCACCTATGTGCTAAGCCACGGCTACTACGACGCCTACTACCTGCAGGCGCAAAAAATCCGCCGCATGATCGCGGACGACTTCCAGAACGCGTTCAAACAGTGCGACGTGATCGCCGGCCCGGTGGCGCCCAAGGTGGCCTGGAAGCTGGGCGAGAACGCCAACGACCCGGTGGCCGATTATTTGGCCGACATCTTCACACTGCCCGCCTCGCTGGCCGGCCTGCCCGGCATGAGCGTGCCGGCCGGCTTTGGTGCGGGCGGGATGCCGGTGGGCCTGCAGCTGATCGGCAACTACTTCAAGGAAGCGCAGCTGCTGAACGTGGCGCACCGCCTGCAGCAAGCCACCGATTTCCACCTTCGCAAGCCGGACGGGGTTTGACGTGCCGACGATTTGCGTCTTTTACGGCATCTTGTTCGCATGTATTGGAATGACCACGCGCCGCCCCATTTCCATGCGAACTACGGTGACTTTGAAGCGCAATACAGGATTGACACTTTGGAACTGACTGTGGGCAAATTGCCTCGTCGTGCACATGCCCTGGTGTTGGAATGGGCGGCAATGCACCGAGCTGAATTGATGGAGGATTGGCATCTATGCGAAACCAAACAACAACCCAAACAGATTTTGCCTTTGGACTGAGCCCCAATTTTCCCAAGCTTGTGTCGGTTGAAAGTACGGGGCCTTTGACTTTGCATGTCAGATTTGCAGACGGGACTACAGGTCAGGTCGTCTTTGAAGAATCACACTTGACGGGTGTCTTTGCCGCTTTGAAAGACCCTCAGCTTTTCAGTCAGGCGCACATTCAACACGGTGCAGTCACTTGGCCTGGCGATCTTGACTTGGCACCTGACGCCATGTACCTAGCCATACGCCAACATGGCGCATGGCATTTGCATTGACTTTTGGCATCAGCCCGTACCCCCAATTTATATGTCCAAACTCATCCAAGGCTACGAAGTCGTCATCGGCTTCGAAACCCACGCCCAGCTGTCGACGAACAGCAAGATCTTCAGCCGCGCCAGCGTGGCCTTTGGCGCCGAGCCCAACACGCAAGCGTGTGCGCTGGACATGGCCCTGCCCGGTACGCTGCCGGTGATGAACAAAGGTGCCGTCGAACGCGCCATCCAGTTCGGCCTGGCCGTCAATTCGCATGTGGCCGAGCGCAGCATCTTTGCGCGCAAGAACTACTTCTACCCCGACCTGCCCAAGGGTTACCAGATCAGCCAGTTCGAGATCCCGGTGGTGCAGGGGGGCGAGGTGTCGTTTTTTCTGGGCGACGAAAAGAAAACCGTGCGCCTGGTGCGCGCCCACCTCGAAGAAGACGCCGGCAAATCGCTGCACGAAGACTTCATTGGCCAGAGTGGCATCGACCTCAACCGGGCCGGCACGCCCTTGCTGGAAATCGTGACCGAGCCCGACATCCGCAGCAGCGAAGAAGCCGTGGCCTACGCCAAGGAGCTGCACAAGATCGTCACCTGGATCGGCATCTGCGACGGCAATATGCAGGAAGGCTCGTTCCGCTGCGACGCCAACGTGTCGGTGCGCAAGCCTGGGGCACCTCTGGGCACGCGCCGCGAGATCAAGAACCTGAACAGCTTCAAGTTCATGCAGCAGGCCATCGACTACGAAGTGCGCTGGCAGATCGAAGAAATCGAAGACGGCCGCGCCATCCAGCAGGCCACGGTGCTGTTCGACCCCGACACCGGCGAGACCCGCGCCATGCGCACCAAGGAAGACTCGGCCGATTACCGCTACTTCCCCGATCCGGACCTGCCGCCGCTGGTCATCGACCGCGCTTGGGTCGAGCGCGTCAAGGCCGAAATGACCGAGCTGCCCCGAGTAATGGCCGAGCGCTTCGTCAAGGACTACGCCCTGCCCGAATACGACGCCACCACGCTCACCCAGAGCAAGGCCATGGCCGCCTACTTCGAGGCCGCCGCCAAGGCCTGCGGCCAGCCCAAACTGGCCAGCAACTGGATCATGGGCGAAGTCTCACGCCGCCTGAACGCGGCCGACATCGGCATCGAGCAGGCACCTGTGACTGCCGCCCAACTGGCCGCCCTGATTGGCCGCATCAGTGACAACACCATCAGCAACAGCGCAGCGCGCCAGGTGTTCGAGGTGCTGTGGACGGAAGGCGCGGATGCGGATGGCACTGCTGGCGCAGCGCGTGTGGACGCCATCATCGAGGCCAAAGGTCTCAAGCAGATGAACGACACCGGCGAGCTGGAAAAAATCATCGACGAGGTGCTGGCTGCCAACCCCAAAAACGTGGAAGAGTTCAAGGCCGGCAACGCCAAGGCCCTCAACGGCCTGGTGGGTCCGATCATGAAGGCCAGCAAGGGCAAGGCCAATCCGGCGCAGGTCAATGAATTGCTGAAGAAGAAGCTGGGCTGAGCAAGGGCCTGGCGGCGATTCGATTTTTCAAGAGTGACTTTGTGGGAGCGATCGGGGGATTGCTCCCACACAGTCAAGGGGTTCAGACGCCGTAGCGGTCGCGGTAGGCTTGTACTTTGGGCAGGTGTTGGCCCAGTTCGCTGCCGCCCTGTGCGGCCAGGTAGGCCAGCAGATCTTCGAGCTTGGCGATCGCACACACCTGCAGGCCCAGGGTGTTGCGCACGTACTGCACCGCGCTGTGCGGCACGTCCTGGGTGGAACCGTCGGGCTGCTTTTCGGTGGCCATTTCCTGTCGGTCCAGGGCAATGGCAACGGCGTGGGCGGTGGCGCCGGCAGCCTGAATGAGGGCAATCGATTCGCGCGCGGCGGTGCCCGCGCTCATCACGTCGTCCACGATCAGCACCCGACCCTGGAGTGGTGCACCGACCAGGGTACCGCCTTCGCCATGGTCCTTGGCTTCCTTGCGGTTGTAGGCAAAGGGCACGTTCTTGCCCAGGCGCGCCAGTTCGACCGACACGGCCGCGCCCAGCGGGATGCCCTTGTAGGCTGGGCCGAAGATCATGTCGAACTCGATGCCACTGGCCACCAGGGCCTTTGCATAGAATTGCGCGAGTCGTCCGAGCTTGGCGCCGTCGTCGAACAGACCGGCGTTGAAGAAGTAAGGGCTCATGCGCCCAGCCTTGGTCTTGAACTCGCCAAAGCGCAGCACGCCCGACTCGATGGCAAATTGCACAAATTCCTGCGCCAGGGCCGAAGCCTCGCCTGCGGCGTGATTCATGGGGACTTCCTTGTTCAAACTCACCAGCCTCAACCTCAATGGCATCCGTTCGGCCACGACCAAAGGTGTCGAAGCCTGGCTGGCCAAACATGCGCCCGATTGTATTTGCGTGCAGGAAGTCAAGGCCCAGGCGCCGGACGTGGCTGGCAAGTTCGAGCAGCTCGCCGGGCTTCAGGGCCATTTTCACTTTGCCGAGAAGAAAGGCTATTCGGGCGTGGGCGTTTACAGTCGTCACGAACCCAGCGATGTGGTGATCGGCTTTGACGGCGGCGAGTTCGACGCCGAAGGCCGTTATGTGGAAACGCGTTTTGACACGCCCTCGCGCAAGCTTTCGATCATCAGCGTGTACTTTCCGAGTGGTTCATCAGGCCCCGAGCGGCAGGAGGCCAAGTTCCGTTTTCTCGACAAGATCTACCCGCACCTGATGGCGCTCAAGGCCGAGCGCGACTTCATCGTCTGCAGCGACGTGAACATCGCGCACAAGGAAGCCGACCTCAAGAACTGGAAGGGCAACCTCAAGAACAGCGGCTTTTTGCCGGAGGAGCGTGCCTGGATGACCAAGCTGACGACCGAAGGTGGTGTGGTGGACGTGTACCGCAGTCTGCAGCCCGATACCACCGACGCTTGCTACACCTGGTGGAGCAACCGCGGCCAGGCCTACGCCAAGAACGTGGGCTGGCGCCTGGACTACCACCTGGCCACGCCAGCGGTGGCCGAGAAGGCGCGCACCGAAGCCATCTACAAGGCCGAGAAATTCTCGGACCACGCGCCAATCACGATCGAGTACGACTTCCAGCTCTGATCAGAAGCGTTTGAGCGACAGGCCGACCGTGAGGTAATGAAAGCGGGCGAAGTTATAGACCGAGTCGTTGTCGGCACCGCCGTCGAGCATCCGCACACCGGCAAAGCCCGAAAGGCCGTTATGGAAATCGTGGACATAGCGCAGCGAGAGGTCAAAGGCCCGACCGCGCGGGCTGGCCAGACCGTCGCCATCGAACTGCAGCCGCGCGCGCTCTCCCAATTGCCGCTGCGCGTGCAGATGCAGCAGGGGCACAAAGCCCGTATCGGTCCGGCTGGCGGTGGTCGCACCCTGGCGCAGCGTGATCTCCGCATCACGGACCTTGCCGGTCACACCCGCCTTGACGGTCCAGTCCGGCGACGTGAACACCGTGCGCCGCCAGGTCGCACGGTAGGAGTCGAAACGGTAGTCAGCAGACGTGCTCCCGGCCGCAAAAGACCGCCCCTCAAACTGCACAGCACTGCCCAGCATGCCTTGCTCGCTCAGGCGCAGGGGGGCCGCCACCAGCCGCAAGTCATCGCGCGGGTTCAGACGCCAGGTGAGTTCCATCCTGGGCGCAGGGAACGGCCCCCGGCCGGTCAGGCCATCGAGCGCGAAGCGGGTCCCCCGCGCGTCGTTGGGCGACTGGACATCGTTGCGGTCCTGCCACGCCGTGCCCCATTCCAGATCGATGACCAGACGGTCCTGGGGCTGGGTGGCGTGGGCACTGCCCAGCGAGAGGCTCAGCAACAAGGCGGTTAAACCGGATCGCGTCATGGTCATGGCTCCTGAGGGTGTTGGGTTGCCAGCTTAAGCAAGCACCAAAAACCCCGCGCACTCAGGGCTTCGAGAGGTGTCCGCGCACGACCACCAGCAAGGCCAGCATGACCAGGGCGCCACCGACCCATTGCCACAAGGTCACGGTCTCGTGCAGGATCAGCGTGCCGGCCAGGATGCCCAGCACGGGAACGCCAAAACTGAAAGGGGCCACCCGGTTAGCGGCATAGCGCCCCAGCAGACTGGCCCAGAGCCCGAAGCTCACCACGTTGCCGATCCAGCTGACATAGACCACCCACAGCCACACATCCCAGGGGGCTTCGGTCCAACGCCAGCGGTCGATGGGGGCATCGAGCAGCAGGGAGAGTGCGCCCAGGCACAACGCCGAGATCACGCTGCTCCAGACCACCAGTGCCAGCGGCTTGTACTGGGCGCCGCGGGCCTGCAATTGACGCACGACGATGTTGGAGCCCGCCCAGCTGCTGGCTGCCATCAAGGTCAGCACGATGCCGGCCAGGGTCACGCTGGCGCCGCTCTCCGGCGACAGGGCATTGACCGCCAGGCAGCTCAGGCCCAGCGCGGCGCAGGCCAGGCCGATCTTGAGCGGTCTGCCCAAAGTCTCGCCCAGCACGATGGCGCCCAGCAAGGCGGTGACGAACACCTGCATCTGCATGACCACCGGTGCCAGCGCGGCGGTCATGCCCACCTTCAGGGCCAGGATCAGCAAGCCAAATTGACCCACCCCCTGCAGCAGTCCATAAGCGGCCACCCAATTCAAGCCGATGCTGGGTGGCCGCACCAGCAGGACCATGGGAAAAGCCGAGAGGATGAAGCGTGCCGCCGCCAGTTGCAGCGGCGTGAAAGACTGCAGGCCCTTCTTGAGCGCCACGAAATTCATTGCCCAGATCAGGATCACTGCGAAGGCGGCGATCAGGTCCTTACGGGCGAATGGGGTGGGCGTAGCGGGGGGCATGGAAGCGTGGTGTCGGGTCAAAGGGCTTGAGCCCTCATGTCTGTGCAATGCCGAGTGTAATCAGCAAACTTTTCAGTACATCGATGAATTCCTGCGCTGCTGGCGAGAGTGATCGACCTTGTTTGTAGACCAGGCAGATGTCCCTGGAGACCTTGGGTGACGACAGCTTGCGAGCCACCAGACTGGATGATCGCGCAGCCATCAGGTAGGCTGCAGGCATGATCGCAGGGCACATGCCACTGCTGGTCATCCACAAGGCGGTGGAAAGAAAAGTCACCTCATGGGTGATGTTGAGCTTGATGCCAGCCTGGGCGGCAGACAGTTCGATCAGGGGCCGAATGCCATAGCCAGGTCGAACCGTGGTGACGGGCATGCCCTCCAGGTCTTTCCAGCGCACACGACTGCGTCTGGCCAAGGGGTGATCCTCGGTACAGACCAGGCTCAGGTGATCGCGCAGCAGTGTTTCAATTTCCAGCCCGGGGCCTACGCCTTCAGGCGTGCCAATACCAAAATCCGCGTGTTCACTCAGGACATGGGAAAAAAACTGGTCTGGTGCGCAATCGGCAATGGCCAGTTGAATATGCGGGTGAGCTTGCTGAAACGCCTGGACCACCTTGGGCAACAGGATCTCGCCCAGTGTGGGTGTGACCACCACACTCACTCGCCCTCTGCGCAATTCGGTGAGGTCCTGCAAGCCTGAGCCCAGCGAGTCGATGTCGCGCAATATGCGTTGAGCCACCTTGAGCGCTTCATGGGCTGCGGGGGTGGGCTGCAGTGAGCGCGTGGTGCGATCAAACAGCCTCACGCCCAGACCCTCTTCCATCTGTTTGATCAGTACGCTGACGGCCGATTGCGTCAGAAAGAGTTGTGTAGCAGCGGCGCTCAATTTCCCCAGCTGATAAACAGCGACGAAAGCCCGCAACTGCTTGAGCGTGGGAGAAAACTGCCTTCGCTGATTCATGAAGTAAATGAATAATTCATTGTGGAAATATCAATTTACTAAAGAATGGTGATTGATTCAAATCAATGGCGTCAGGCGTGTGACTGACCCACAAGACAAGGAGACAAAATGGTTCGCATCACCAAAAGACAATTGTTGGCAGCAGGCCTGTCTGCTGCTGCATGGCCCGCAACTTCGTGGGCACAGAAGGCAGACTATCCAAACAAGCCGCTGCGGATCGTGGTGACTTTCCCTCCCGGGGGCAGTTCCGATGCGATGCTGCGCTTGCTGGCACCGCGTTTGTCCGAGAGGCTGGGTCAGCAGATCGTCGTGGACAACAAGCCTGGCGCGGGTGGAAACATCGGCCTGTCCCTGGTCGCCAAATCCGCGCCGGATGGGTACACCCTGGGTGTCGGTGCTGCTGGAGGCCTGGCGGCCAACGCCAGCCTGTATCCGCAGATGCCGTATGAGACGCTCAAGGACTTTGTCCCCGTGACCATGCTGGCGGCCATCCCTTTCGTGATTGTCGGGTCTCCCAGCCTGCAAGCCAGGAATCTCCAGCAACTGATTGCGCTGGCGAAAACCCAGCCTGGCAAGTTGTCGGTGGCGCATGGCGGCAACGGTACGGCCATGCACTTGTCGACAGCACTGTTCGAGCAAATGGCCGATATCAAATTGACGCAGGTTCCATATCGCGGTTCCGGTCCTGCAGCCATGGATGTCCTGTCGGGCCAGGTGCCCCTGGGCCTGGTGGATTTGCCTGCTTCCCTGCAGCACATCAAGGCCGGCAAGTTGATCGCTTATGCAGTCACCAGTTCCCAGCGGCTGCCGATGCTGCCCGATGTGCCCACTGTGTCTGAAGCCGCCTTGCCAGGCTACGACTCGACGGGCTGGTTTGGCCTGGTTGCTCCGGCGGGCACCCCTGCTGCCATCGTGGCGCAATTGAATACCGAGTTCGTGGGCGCGCTGCGTGACGAGGCCATACAGAACAGCATGCGCAACATGGGCATGGAGCCTCAGCCCAGCACGGCAGAAGCATTCGATCGCTATCTGCGCGCCGAGATCCAGAAATGGGCCGGCGTGATTCGCAAGGCCCAGATCAAGCTCGACTGAAATCCAGGAGTCCATGCATGTCGCTTGATGCACAAGTCCTCATCATCGGGGCAGGGCCTGTCGGCCTGACCATGGCCATGGATCTGGCCCAACGGGGTGTTCCGGTCACAGTCCTTGAACAGCGCAGATTTGGTGAGCCCCCGTCTGTCAAATGCAACCATGTTTCGTCCCGGACCATGGAGCAGTTCAGAAGGCTGGGTGTTGCCGCCAAGCTGCGAGGCGCGGGACTGCCTGAAGACTACCCCAACGATGTGGTGTTCCGCACCAGCATGACCGGCATGGAGCTCACGCGCATTCCCATTCCCTGTCGTCGCGATCGCTACACCGCCACAGAAGGACCAGACACCTGGTGGCCAACGGCTGAGCCGCCGCACCGGATCAATCAGATTTACCTGGAGCCCATCCTGCTTGAGCATGCCGCCAGCCTGCCTGGTGTCAGCCTGATGAACCGAACCGAACTGATGGGGTTTGAGCAGGAAGGGGAAACGGTCAAGGTGACCACCCGAAACCTGGACACAGGCCAGGAAAAAGTCTTGAGCGTTCGCTATTTGATCGGTTGTGATGGTGGCAGCTCCATGGTGCGCAAGCTCATGGGCTCCAGGCTGGAGGGAACGGCGGTCATCCAGCGGGTCCAGTCCACCTACATCCATGCGCCCGGCCTAAAGGCATTGCTGCCTGGCGAGTCAGCATGGTGCTATTACGCTGTCAACCCAAGGCGCTGCGGCACGGTCTTTGCGATCGATGGTGAGGAAAAATGGCTGGTCCATAACCATTTGCATCCAGACGAGCCCGAGTTCGATTCGGTCGACCGCGATGCCTCTATTCGGCACATCCTGGGGGTGGGTGAGGACTTCCAGTACAGCGTCCTTTCCAGGGAGGACTGGGTGGGGCGTCGTCTGGTGGCGGACCGATTCCGCAATGGCAATGTCTTTATCGCAGGGGATGCCGCCCATTTGTGGGTTCCCTATGCCGGGTATGGCATGAACGCCGGCATTGCCGATGCCCTCAATTTGTCATGGCTTCTGGCCGCCAGGGTACAGGGCTGGGCGGAGGAGTCGATTCTTGATGCGTATGAAATCGAGCGACAGCCCATCACGGAACAGGTTTCACATTTTGTGATGAACCATGCGCAGAAGATGATCAAGGCCAGGCGCGCGGTACCTCCGAACATCGAAGACCTGGACACCGAGGGCGAGGCTGCCCGCGCCCTGATCGGTCAGGAGGCCTACGAACTCAATGTCCAGCAATTTTGCTGTGCCGGCCTCAACTTCGGTTACTTCTACCAGGGGTCACCCATCATTGCTTATGACGATGAAACGGCTCCGGGCTACACGATGGGTGGCTTTACCCCGTCAACTGTGCCGGGGTGCCGCGTGCCTCATTTCTTCCTGGCCGATGGACAATCCCTCTACGATGTCTTGGGTTCGGGCTATACCCTGATGAGGTTCGACCCCGGGATCGATGTGAGTGCCTTGATGAGTGAGGCGAAAAAGTGGCGTGTGCCGCTGGCATTGCTTGACCTGCATGACCAGCCGGAATGCCCGGATGTTTACAGGCACGCCTTGGTGATGTGCCGCAGTGACCAGCACATCGTCTGGCGTGGGCAGCAACTCCCCCCTGATCTGCCTGCCTTGCTGACGATGTTGCGTGGTGCTGCTGTGGCTGGCAAATCCGGCACTTCAGAGCAGACCGGGCGCCTGAGCCTGGCCCATTGATGGGCTGGTCAGTGGCGCTTTCCGTTCAGGGCGCCTAGGCATTGACCACGGCCACAGACCGCACGTTCAGGTACGCCTCCAGGGCCTCCGGACCGCCTTCGGAGCCATAGCCAGAGTCCTTGAGGCCACCGAAAGGCATTTCCGCGCTGGTCACGGCGGCTGTGTTGACCCACAGCATGCCGACTTCCACACGGCGTGTCAGCAGGTCGGCGTGGCGCAGCGAGCGGGTGAAGGCGTAGCCGGCCAGGCCAAACGACAGGCGGTTGGCCTCTTCAATGGCTTCTTCCAGATGAGTGAAGCCACGAATGCCGGCCACAGGCCCGAACGGCTCATCGTTGTAGACCCGGGCATCGAGGGGAACGTCCAGCAGCACCGTGGGTGCCCAGAAGTTGCCCACATCGCCGATGCGCTGGCCGCCCGCCAGAACGGTGGCGCCCTTGCTGACCGCATCGGCCTGAAGCGCGGCCATTGCCGTCAGCCGCCGCGGATTGGCCAGGGGGCCCATCTGTACGCCTTCATCGAGCCCGTTACCCACTTTGAGCCCCTTCGCGTACTGCGCGAGTGCCTGCGCAAATTCGTTCTTGATGCTTTCATGCACCAGAAAACGCGTGGGGGAGATGCAGACCTGGCCTGCGTTGCGGAACTTCGCTGCTCCGACGGTCTTGACGGCAAGAGCGATGTCCGCATCGTCGCAGACGATGACCGGTGCGTGGCCGCCGAGCTCCATCGTCACCCGCTTCATGTGCAGGCCCGCCATGGCGGCCAATTGCTTGCCGACCTGGGTGGAGCCTGTGAAGGTGATCTTGCGGATCGTGGGGTGCGGCACCAGGTATTCCGAAATCTCTGCCGGATTGCCGTAGACCAGTTGCAGCACACCCGCGGGCAGACCGGCATCGGCAAAGGCCTTGACGAATGCGGCCGGACCGGCGGGTGTTTCCTCGGCGGCCTTGACGATCATGGCGCAACCTGCAGCGAGTGCAGGGCCGACCTTGCGCACCACCTGGTTGATCGGGAAGTTCCAGGGCGTGAAGGCGGCCACCAGGCCGACCGGGTCTTTGAGCACCATCTGGCGCAATTCGGGCTTGCCGCGCGAAGGCACCAGACGACCATAGACCCGCAGGCCTTCATCGGCGAACCAGTCGAGCAGATCGGCTGCCGCCAGTGTCTCGCCCTTGGCCTCGACCAGCGGCTTGCCTTGCTCCTGCGTGATCAGGGGTGCGATGTCGGCCGCGCGCTCGCGCATCAGGGCAGCCGCCTTGCGCATGATCCTGGCGCGATCGGCGGCAGGCATGTCCCGCCAGGCCAGAAAGCCCTTGCGGGCAGCGGCCAGGGCGCGGTCCAGATTGACCTTGGAAGCATGAGCTACACGGCCGATTTCCAGACCGGTCGCAGGATTGAACACGGCAAGCGAACGGCCGTCTGCTGCGTCTTGCCATTGGCCATCGATGAAAAGCTGGGTGTCTGGATACGTCATGGTGCGTGGATGCGCGTGGGCTGGGGCTGGGCCCCGAGGTTCAGGACTTGCCGGCCTTGAGTTGCTCCTGCCGGAACTCGCTGGGGCTGGTGCCCACGTGTTCCTTGAAGACCCGGCTGAAATGCGAGGAGTTTCCGAACCCCCAGGACTGGGCGATGTCGGTGATGGGGCGTTTGAGGGCGTCGCCACTTTGGAGGTCCCGCACGCAGGCCTCCAGTCGCAGGCGCTGGATGTAGCCCGCCAAGGACTCGCCCTGCCCCTCAAAGGCGTTGTAAAGGTGACGTCGGCTGCAGTTGAGGGCGCGGGCGATGCTGTCCACGGTCAGGTCCGGATCGCGCAAATGCTTGCGGATATGGTGCCGGATACGGTCCAGCAGGGCCTCGCGCTGGGTCAGCGCCGTTTCCTGGCCGGAGAGTTCGAGCAGCGACAGGCGCACCAGGTCGACGATCAGGTCGCCAGCACCCTGAGCCGCTGCATCGCTCATGTAAGGCAGTTCGAGGTAGGTGTTGCGCATGGTCTCCAGCGCCACGCGGGAGATGCCACCTGCCCCCAGTCGCCGGGCCATCAGCCCGTCGAGCCGCAACCCGCGCTGGCTGGCCAGATCCTTCGGCACCATGACCACCAGGTGTTCCACCCGCTCCGGGTTGGCCACTTCGTAGGCCGTGGTCGTGTCGTAAATCACCCAGCCACTCCGGTCGGCATGCGCCTGGCGCTGCATTTGCTGGACTTCCGCAATGCCCTGCCAGGGGGCCACGAT
>Ga0255165_1000127_pt1 | contig 31668 bp, 30 predicted proteins | sample Atl_Cont_RepB_8d_FD_183182 | JGI IMG/M metagenome (GOLD analysis project Ga0255165, IMG submission 183182) | Freshwater microbial communities from Altamaha River, Georgia, United States - Atl_Cont_RepB_8d | ecosystem: Environmental > Aquatic > Freshwater > River | place: USA: Georgia | collected... | reverse complement strand
GCTGGGCGAGGCCCTGCGCGTGTGCCACAAGGACTGGGACGCCGCCCTGCAGCTCTACCAGAAGAACCGCATCACCCGCACCGCCCGCATCGTGCTCTCGGGCCGCGAAATGGGCCGCCTGTACCATGCCGCAGGTGTGGAGCGCCTGATCCGCAACAGCCTGTGGAAAGGCCGTTCGCAGGAGCGCTTTTATGATGCGATCGAATGGCTGTACGGCTGGAACGTCAAGAACTGTCTGGAGCAAAGTTGACCACCCCCGAAGCGCCTTCGGCGCTTCCCCCTCAAGGGGGCGATCCCACCGGCTCGGCCGAGCCGAGCCAAGGGATCACTCACCGAAATCCCGGAGATGAAACATGAATGAACTTGGCAAACTCGAAGACCTGCCGCAGCAGTACCGCGACGAACTCAAAAGCCTGAACCTGGTGCCCCTGTGGCCCAGCCTGCGCGCCGTACTGCCCCCGGGTGTGCCGACACGCCAGACACAGCCCACGCACTGGGCCTACAGCACGCTCAAACCCCTGCTGCTGCAGGCCGGCGAGCTGACGCCGATTGAAAAGGCCGAGCGCCGCGTGCTGGTGCTGGCCAACCCCGGCCACGGTCTGGAAAACATGAAGGCCAGCCCTGCCATGTACCTGGGCATGCAGCTGCTACTGCCCGGCGAGTGGGCCCCCAGCCACAGGCACACGCCCAATGCGGTGCGCATGATCGTCGAAGGCGAAGGCGCCTACACCACGGTGGACGGCGAGAAGTGCCCGATGCGCCGCGGTGACCTGATCCTCACGCCCACCGGCCTGTGGCATGAACACGGCCACGACGGCACCGACCCGGTGGTCTGGCTTGACGTGCTGGACCTGCCGCTGGTCTATTACATGGAGGCCAGCTACCACATCAACGGCGACCGCCAGACCGTCAAGAACGGCAATGGCGACCAGCAAAACGTGCGTTCAGGGGTGGCACCGACCCGCATGTTCGAGCGCAACAGCCGCGCCTACCCCATGCTGCGCTACCCCTGGGCCGACACCAAGGCCGCGCTGGAGTCCCTGGCCAAGGATGACCCCACGCAGGACTGCGTGCAGGTCACCTACATCAACCCCGAAACCGGTGGCGATGCCGAAAACATTCTGGGCTTTTACGCGCTGATGCTGCGCCCCGGCCAGACCTTGCGCCTGCCCGCACGCTCGCCTGCCCAGGTGTTCCACCTGATTGAAGGCCATATCGAAGCCCAAATCGTGGACAAGACCTTCCATATGGTGGAGGCCGACACCTGCTGCGCGCCGGGCTACGAAGCCGTGACACTGAAGAACCTGCGCACAGACCAGCCGTCCTACGTGTTCATTGCCGACGAATCCCCGCTGCACCGCAAGCTGGGCGTTTACGAAAACCGCGGCTGAAACTCCCCTCTGTCGTCCTCGCGCTTGACCCAAGAACCCCCCCCCATGATCTGTCATCCTCAGGCTTGACCCAAGAACCTCTCATGATCTGTCGTCCTCGGGCTTGACCCGAGGATCCATGGATGGTCGGGTCAAGCCCGACCATGACAACCCGAAAGCAACCATGACCTCTTACCTCTTCACACCCCCCGCCGTCCAGTCCCTGCCCATTCGCGGCAAGCAGGAGCGTTTCCCGATCAACCGCATTTTCTGCGTCGGCCGCAACTACCACGCGCACGCCGTCGAGATGGGCCGCCCGGTCGACAAAAGCGTCGAGCAGGCTTTCTATTTCACCAAGTCGCCGCAGACCCTGGTGGAAAGCGGCGCCACCGTGGCCTACCCGCCGCGCACCAGCAACTACCACTTCGAGATGGAACTGGTGCTGGCGATTGGCAAAGCAGGTTTCCGCGTGAGCGAGGCCAACGCGCATGAGCTGGTCTACGGCTACGCCGCAGGCCTGGACATGACCCGCCGCGACCTGCAACTGGTGGCCCGCGACAAGGGCCGCCCCTGGGACACCGGCAAGGACATCGAGCAAGGCTCGGTCTGCTCCGAGATCGCGCCCATGCCGGGCGTGGTGATCGAAAACGGGGCGATTGCACTCGAAGTCAACGGCGCCACCAAGCAGTCGTCCAACGTCGACAAGCTGATCTGGAACATCCGCGAAATCATCGCCGACCTGTCCACCTACTACCACCTGCAGCCCGGCGACCTGATTTACACCGGGACGCCCGAAGGGGTAGGTGCCGTGGTGCCCGGCGACAAGATCACGGGTCGCGTCGAAGGCGTGGCCGAGATCGCGCTGACGGTCGGCGCCGCTGAATGAACCGACAATACGAGCCATGAAACTCTACAACTTCTGGCGCAGCGGCACCTCGCACCGCACGCGCATCGCACTCAACCTCAAAGGCCTGTCGGCGGAGTATGTGGCGGTGCATCTGGGCAAGGAAGAGCACCTCAAGGATGCCTTCAAAACCATCAACCCGCAGCAGCTGGTGCCTGCGCTGGACACCGGCAGCGAGGTGCTGATCCAGTCACCCGCCATCCTGGAGTGGCTGGAAGAAAAATACCCCAGCCCTGCCCTGCTGCCTGCCGATGCTTCTGGCCGCGCCCGCGTCCGTGCACTGGCGGCCATCGTCGGTTGCGACATTCACCCGATCAACAACCGACGCATTCTCGAAACCCTGCGCAAGACTTTTGGCGCCAATGAAGAGGCCATCAATACCTGGTGTGGCACCTGGATCAGCGCAGGTTTTGACGCCTACGAAGCCCTGCTGACAGCCGATACCGGGCGCGGACCATTCAGTTATGGCCATGCCCCCACTCTGGCCGACTGCTACCTGATCCCACAGGTGGAAAGCGCGCGCCGCTTCAAGGTGGACCTGAGCCGCTGGCCCTTGATCATGGGCGTGGAGAAGGCCTGCATGGCGCTGGAGGCCTTTCAGAAGGCAGCACCGAGCGAGCAGCCGGATGCGGTCAGGTAAATATTTCGGTGTCGACTTCGCTGTTGGCCTGGGCGTTGTAGCGATCGCCCTGCACCGTGCGCTCGTTGATCAGGTCTTCCACGCGCGCGATCAGGTCGGCTGAAAGCTTTACATTCACCGCCCCCAGATCGTCCTTCAGGTGCGCCACCGAGGTGGTACCCGGTATGGGAATGAGGTCTTCGCCCTTGTGCAGCAGCCAGGCCAGCGCCAGCTGGGCGGGGCTGCACCCGGCTTCCTGGGCCAGGGCGTTGTAGGCCGGCAGCAGTTTCTGGTTGGCCGCGTAGTTCTCGGGCGCAAAGCGCGGCATGGTACGGCGAATGTCCTTGGCGTCCAGACCAGGGATGTCCAGCGGCCCGCACAGAAAGCCCCTTGCCACCGGGCTGAAGGGCACAAAGCTCACGCCCAGTTCGCGACACGCGTCCAGCACGGCGATCTCGGGGTTGCGGGTCCACAGCGAGTACTCGGTCTGCAGCGCCGTGATCGGGTGCTCGGCATGCGCCTTGCGCAAGGTGGTGGCCGAGACTTCCGACAAACCGATCGTGCGGATCTTGCCTGCGCGCACCAGGTCGCCAAGGGCGCCCACGCTTTCCTCGATCGGCACCTGCTTATCCCATCGGTGCAGGTAGTACAGGTCGATCACATCGGTCTGCAGGCGGCGCAACGCGTCCTCGCAAGTCTGGCGGATCGTCTCGGGCCGACCGTCGATCACGCGGACCTGGCTGCCATCGGGCTGCGTCACGCCCTGCATGCCGCACTTGCTGGCCAGGATGAATTTCTGCCGGTGCGCCTGCAGCACCTCGCCGACCAAGGTCTCGTTGGCACCAAAGCCATAGAGCGCAGCCGTGTCGAAAAAGGTCACACCCGCATCGAGCGCGGCGAGCAATACACGCTCGCCTTGTTCACGGGAAACGGGTGCGCCATAGGCGTGGCTGAGGTTCATGCAGCCCAGGCCGATGGCGCTCACTGTAAAGGGGCCAAGTTGTCGTGTTTGCATGCCGACATCTTAGCGGCTCGACTGTCACCTGCTGGAGGCCGCGGACGGTTGCAGACGCCGCCCCGGAGTGCTTGAAGCAGGACCGATCCACCAGTCCGGACTGTCCACAATGCCCTGCCCCGGCAAACCCTCGTGCTCACGGAAATACTGCAGCTGCGTCAGCTGACGGTGGCTGTCGGTCACATCGATCATCACCATGCGACTTTCTTCACCACTTTCATCCACCACTGCCTCGAGTCTGACGACAGCCGCTGCACGATGTGACCCTGGCTGGATCCCCAACTCGCAATGACGTCGGCATTTCCCACTGAGAACTTCTTGGTGAAACTTGTCAAAGACGTCGCGCGATGGCGACTGAAGAAAATCGACAAAACGGTATTCACGACACTGGGAACGCGAAATGCCCAACAGAATTGCCGCCGACATGTTGGCCTCGATCAGTTGCCCCTGACTATCGACACTGAGCAAACCCACAGGGGCAAAATCATAGATATCGGCATACCGTGCATCTGCCCCCCCTCCGTCCACGGCATAAGGCTGTGCAAGCGGGCGTTCGGCGCCCGTCCACCCGCCAGGCACGGAACCGCAGGTGTTCTGTCCCTGGGGTTCATGCCAGAGCTGCCGATGGTCATCCTCGACCAATGAAAAACACTCACACACATGGGCGCGCAAACCCTGGGGGTCGTGGAGGGTGATGCGCCCCCGGCTGGTTGACAGGCATCCCGCCTTCTGCAGCAACCCCGCCGCCTGCGTCACGGATTCACGACGCACACCCAGCATATGGGCAATCGTCTCGTGAGTGGCCCTGACCTGATCCGAGTCTGTCACTGTGTGGTGGTACAGGAGCCAGGAACTCAAACGCTGCAGCACGGAATGGTGCAGGCTGCAAACCACTCCCTGCGCCATCTGGCGCATGATGTTTTGCACATACCGCATCGCCAGGGCCTGCATCATGGCAGAGTTTTGCAGCAGTTGCACAAAGATGGCAGCCGGCAGCCGGTAGGAACGCCCTGGTCTCAGAACGACAGACTGCAAGGCATTCGTGGAGGCACCCAGCAGCGCCGGCAGACCCACGACCCCCTCCCTGCCGATCAGGGCGAGTTCCGACATCTCACCATCGCGCGTCGCCGCCACCAGCGTGATCGCGGCGTCCACAGGGAAGTACGCATGTGTGCAAAGGGAGCCGGCCGATTGCAGGATGTCACCGGTCTGCAGTTCTATCGGCTCAAGATGAGGCGCCACCGTCAGGAAATCGCTCATGGGCAAGGCGCCCAAAATGCGGTTGGCTCTTGCCAGTTGTTCGTCTGTTCTGCTCATGACCGCACTCCTTTGCGGGCCACAAAGGCCACCTTGGCGTCGGGAATCGGCAACACAGACCCTGGCCATGGCCATTTTTCCGGGTCCTGGATGCACCGGATTTTCCCGGGCGGAATCTGAATGCGGCATGGCTCTGAAGCCAAAAACTCAGTCACTGTCTGCTGCATGGACGTACCCCTTATGGATCATCAGAGGTATCGATGCTCGTCGCCTGCTGCCAGTCCGTCCATTGAACTGTCGATCAGTTTTTTTCTTCCTTTCGGTCTATATCCAGAGAGCTGTTCCTGCCGGTCATCAAAGTCATATTGCCACCCCGGAAACGTCTCCAGCATCGCATCGGCCATGGCTGACTGCTCCCCGGATATCCGACAGACAGCACTGAACCTGGAATGCGCCTCCATCCAAGGAAATACAACAAGAGAACGGTCAAAACAGACCTTCTGTTGGATGCAGCCATCCACGAAAAGTACGACCATGCCTTGGCTGAAGACCAGAAGTTTTCAGCTCCTGAAAGGGATGTCAATCCATACAACTCAGCCATCGCCGTGGCTGCAACCGGGAGTCCAGCATGTCCAGAAAAGCATCGGTCGGGAAGACGCCGACTTCACGTGAAAAGATCAACCACGATGGCATCGACGATGACGCCCTGCTTTACGGCAATCTCAACGCCGTCAGCCATCCTGGCAACCCAGACATTGGGCCCACCCATGGGGCAGACAGGATCGCCAGTCCTGTCCATGAAAAAAGTGCCTCTTATCCAACTGATCCAAGCACACCCAACAGCTTGGCCGTTCAGGATGCCGCGATCCAGGTCGCCGTCACCACAAGCAGCGTCAGCAAGGTCTATCAGCACTGGGCCGATGGTGACATGGCCAAGGGCACCTCGGCGGAATGGAACAACAACATCCTCTCCGATGGCAAGTCGGATTATTTTGAGGGAGAGGTGGTCCCCCATGCCTACTTCTACAAAGCCAGTAACAACACACCTCTGGTCAACGGACAGAGCTATTCGTTCAATGTGACCTACAACTACTACCAGAGCAACACCAATGCAGGCGGCTTTGTCTACATGACTTCGCCTGATGTGGATCGCAACACTGCGGGCCTGACAGGCCTGACTCAGCCTGATGGCAGCTTCAGCAATGGCGGCGGCATACAAGGTCAATTCCATACGGTCAACGCCGACATCACAGCGGTCAGTGAAGTACGCTATGACTACAGCACGGGCGGCTCGGTGAACGGCCAAGTGACCATCACATTCACCTACACCGGGCCCACCACCACGACAGGTGGCGCAGAAATCCAGTACGGTCTGATGATCGCGGCCCCAGGCGATGTGCCCGACCAGGGCAAAGGCATGACCGATGGCGCCAACGCCTGGACGGGCGGTTCGCTCCAGACCACGGTGGACATCAATGGCAGTGGGGCGACCTCCATCCAGCTGGCCCCCTCGGCCATCATCGTGGGCGAAATCAGCGGCATGAAATTCAACGATGTGGACGGCAACGGCGTACGCGATGCCGACGGTGCCGACAACACACCGGGCACTGACGATGACGAAGTGGGTCTGGCCAACTGGAAAATCTTTCTCGACACAGATGGAGACAATGTCTGGGATTCAGATGAAATCTTCGTCCTGACGGATGCAGAAGGGATGTACACGTTCTCGGTCACGCCGGATTCAGACCGATCCGACCCGGACAACGACCCCTACCTTGTTCGCGAAGTGCAGCAGTCGGGCTGGATGCAGACCACCGCCAGCCCGCCTCCCGTCCTGATCACATCACTCGATCCCACGCAGTCGAATGTCGACTTTGGCAATATGCAGCTCCAGCCAGGTCTGAACATTGTCAAGGACGCAAGCATCGATGGCGGCTATGCCGATGCGGCCGGCGACGTTATCTCCTACAACATCGCCGTCCAGAACACCGGCAATCAGACCCTGACCGGGGTCAGCGTCACCGACCCCTTCATCGGCAACCTGAGCCTGATACCCGACGCTGCCTCAGCCGACGGTGAGCTCGATGTCGGCGAAACCTGGTATTACACCGGCAGCCACACTGTGACACAGAGCGAAATCGATGCCGGCGGCAATATCACCAACATCGCTACTGCCGATTCCGACCAGACAGCACCCGACACCGACGACGCCAGTATTCCGGTCGCCCAGGCACCTGCCCTCGCAATCGATAAGGCCGTTGCAAGCGTGAGCGGCGGCAACGGTAACGGCTCTCTGGATGCGCCCAACGATGTGGTCAGTTATCTCATCACCGTCACCAACACCGGCAACATCACTTTGCACGATGTGACCGTCATGGATCCGCTGACCGGCCTGACCGTCAATGGCGTCACACTGGCTCCGGGTGCCAGTGAGTCTTACGAGACCAGCTACACGCTGACACAGGCAGATCTGGACAGCAATGCAGGTGGTGATGGATATATTGAAAACACGGCCACCGTCGACAGTCTGGAAACAGACCCTGTCAGCGACACCGAAGCCATCGAGATTTTTACCAGCAAGGCCTTGTCCATCGACAAGAAACTGGTTGGCATCAGCAACGGCAACGGCAACGCGACTGCAGATGCGGTAGGCGATGTGCTTGACTACAGCGTGACGGTCAGCAACCTGGGGATGGTGACCCTGACCAACGTGACGGTGCTCGATCCCAACAGTGGACTGAACATCAGCGGAGAGACTCTGGCACCGGGCCAGAGCAAAACGTATCAAACCAGTTACACACTGACACAGGCGGACCTGGACAACAACGGCGGTGGAGATGGCTATATTGATAACACCGCCACCGCCGACTCCGATCAGACAGGCAGCATCAGCGATACGGAATCCACTGCACTGCTGCGCAGCGTGGGACTGGGCGTGGACAAAAGCGTCACAAACATCAGCGGGGGCAATCTGTTTGCCGATGCGGCGGGGGAAATCATCACTTACCAGATCAAGGTTTACAACGCAGGTACGGTCACCTTGACGGGCGTGGTGGTCACGGATGAACTGACGGGCATGAACCAGAACATCGGCTCCCTGCCACCCGGTGAAACTGTGAGTTACACGACCCAATACACCCTCCAGCAGTCGGATCTGGACGGCAACGGAGGGGGCGACGGCGACATCGACAACATCAGCATTGCCGACTCCGACCAGACCCAGCCGGTCAGCGACGATGAGGCAGTGCAGTTGCTGATCAACCCCCTGTTGTACGTCAACAAGACCTTTGTCAATGTGAGCGGAGGAAACGGCAACAATCTGGTCGATGCCGCCGGTGATCAACTCAATTACCAGATCCTGGTGGCCAACCCCGGCAACGTGACCCTGACCGATCTTTCAGTCTACGAGGCACTCACGGGACTGAATCTGAGCGGCATGACCCTGGCCCCCCAGGCGGTACTGACCTACCAGACTTCCTACACCTTGTCACAGGCCGATCTGGACAACGATGGCGGTGGGGATGGCTACATCGACAATATCGTGCTGGCAGACAGCAAGCAGACCCTGCAAGTGAGCGATGCAGAATCGGTGCCCGTTTTGCGCACCATTGGCCTGTCATTTGACAAGGCGTTCACAGGCGTCAGCGGTGGCAATGGCAATGCACTGGCCGACTTCGCCGGCGATGAATTGAACTACAGCATCACGGTCAAGAATCTGGGCAGCGTGACCCTCACCGATGTCTTGGTGACCGACACACTGACCGGACTGAGTGAGACACTGGACTTCCTGGCCCCTGGTGCTGAGAAAACCTACACCTCCAGTTATATCCTCCAGCAGGCTGACCTTGACAGCAACGGCGGAGGCGATGGACGCGTTGAGAATCTGGCATCGGTTGACACGAATGAAACCGTTGCCCTCAGTGACAGCGAGGCTGCAACGATCATCTACGACGCCCAGATGGACCTGACCAAATACGTTTCAGTTGACCAAGGTCTGACCTGGGACGATGCCAACACGCCGACAGGTCCCACGCTGTTGTCGACTGCGGGCTACAACCCGCTGTTCAAGTACACCGCATTGAACAACGGTACCGTGACCCTGAAGGACGTCACTTTGAGCGATCCGGACTACGACCTCAATGGCGAGGACGCCGGGACTGACTGGGACTGGGGAGATGTGGCTCCGGGACAAATGGTTGAATTCATCTTCGAAGCGCCCTATGTGCAAGAACAGAACTCAGGCGATGCAAGCGTCACGGCCACAGCTTTGACACCAGTGATCGACATCGACAACGCCTACTACCTGGGCGCCTGAAAGCAGGCACCAGCCGCAGGCCTACCTGAAATACGGGGCAAAGGGCCGCTTCAAACGGGCAAGTCTTCGGACTTGTCCGTTTTTCTTTGCGCCTACCCATTCGGCAGTACACGCACTATCGGTTTCAGGGGATGCACAGCCACACCCGATTTTCTTAAGCTCCATTGCAGGTGTTCAGTGGACCTTGGCCACATTGAACTTGCACAGAGTGAATTAGAAAATTGCCGGAGTTCCATGACCCCCAGGAGCACACGCATCGCTGGCCTGCTGACCATGCTGCTGCCGATGGCCTCTCAGGCCCAGAGTCTTCAGCAGACTGTACTGGCCGCCTTGGCCCATTACCCCGCCATCGTTTCATCGCAATACAAAACCAGGGCGGCCCAGGCTGACATCACACGCGCCCAGGGTGCGCACTGGCCCCAGCTGTCCTGGTCCGGGACCTACAACGACTACCAGAGCAGCACCCTCTCAGACCGATGGATCCAGACCCCCGTACTCAGTCTGAACCTGTGGTCGGGAGGACGCATTGCATCGGACATCGAACGTGCGAAAGCCTTGAGCCAGGCCAGTCAACTGCAGGAACACCTCACACGCGATGAGGTGGCGCTGCTGAGCAGCGAAGCGTATCTTCAATGGGCCCATCACAGCCACATGACCTCACTGGCCGAGGAAAACCTGGCAGCACATGAAAAGATCCTGAGGGATTTTCAAACCATCAGCCAGGTGGACTCGGGCCGCCGCATTGACCTGAGCCAGGCCCAGGTACGTTACGAAAACGCCAGGATCGCCGTGATACGCAGCCAGACCGACATGCGCGTCTCTGGAGAACGTGTTTCACGCATGCTCATGGCCCCCGCTCCCGCAGCGCCCAGTGGTTTGGACAGTACACCAGGGGTACCGTTCACAACCCTGGATCAGGCCCGGACACGATTGAACGATCAGCATCCGGCCATCGCGCGCCTTCTGGCGCAGTGCGAAGCCGCACGGGCCAGCATACGTTATGCCCAGGCTCAAAGCGCACCAACCGTCAACCTCACGCACAGCAAATCGGTGGTTCCGGGCTTGGCGCAAGGCCAGTTCGTCACGCAGCTGCAATTGAATCTGCCGCTGTTCGATGGGGGCTCAGCACGCGGTGCTGTCGGTGTGGAGAGCGCCAATTTGCAGGCACTGCAAGCTGACCTGGCCGAAATGCGTTTGCTTCTTCAGGAGCAATTGAGCGCATCGTGGACCAGCTGGCAGCAATCGAGAATTCGCGCTGATATGGGGCAGGCGCAAGTTCATACAGCACAAATCCTGGCCCGAGGCTATGAACTGCAGTTTCGGGCCGGTCGGCGTTCCCTGCTGGATCTGCTCAACATTCAGAGCGACCTCTTCACCTACCAGAGCAACGCAGCCACGGCTGCGCATGAAGCACGCCTGTCGCAAGGGCGCGTGCTGGCCCATCTTGGGCAACTGGCCCAAGCCTACGAAACAGCCACACCACGTTCGGCCAGCGTCAAAGTCACGGAGTAAATCATGGATCCCATTGCCCATCCCGACCCGGATGCACCTGAGCAGCACAAGCTGACCACCGTGACTGCCTCTTCAGGCGGAACCGCCGAGCGGGATCCTTTGCTGCTTTGCCTGACCCTGCTCGCACGGCGGATGGACCAAGAGGTGCACCTCTCGGCATTGCGTTCCGGATTTGCGCTCGACGAAGCAGGACGCATTGCCTTGATCGACTACCCGGAACTGGCCAGGCAGCACGGCATGCTTGCGGTCTGGTCGCGCTACGACATCAGGCAAATCCCTCCTTATGTTTTGCCTGTCCTTGTTCCCTTGGTGGATGGGCGCGCCGCAGTCTTGCTGTCGCTGAGTGGGACTGGCGCGCAGGTGCTGATGGCCGAAACCGGCATGACTGAAATCAGCATGCCTCTCGATGAACTCCAACGCCTCAGTCAGGGGGAAGTTCTGGTGGTCAAGCCCGCCACGCAGAAAACCGGACAACAGCTGGTGCCATTTAGCGGGGAAGCCCTGGTCTGGTTCTGGAATACCGTCTGGCGCTACAAGGGTTTTTACGTCGAGTCGATGGTGGCTGCTGTCGTGGCCAACGTATTGACACTGGCTGCTGTATTTTTTGCCATGAACGTGTACGACCGCGTCGTACCTACCCAGGCCTATACCTCGCTGTGGACTCTCGCGATCGGCACCACGGTAGCGATCCTGCTGGAATTCGGGACACGCTGGCTCAAGGCCCGTCTGGTCGACCTGGCCGGACGCAAGGCCGATCTGAATCTGAACGCGATGCTGCTGCGCGAGATCATGACCATCCGGCTGGAACACCGTCCGCAATCGATCGGGATCTTTGCCAGCGCCATGCGCGACTTCGAATCGCTGCGCGACTTCATGTCGTCGGCCTCCATGGTCATGGTGGTGGATCTGCCGTTCGTCCTGATGTTCCTGGTGCTGATCGGTATCATCGGCGGTCCCCTCGCCTGGATACCCACGGCAGCTGTACCCGCGCTCCTCATCGTGGGCCTGTGGGCACAAAAGCCATTGAGGCGGGCAATGCGTGAAAACATGAAGGAAAGCGGAGACAAGCAAAGCGTGCTGGTCGAATCGCTGCTGAATCTGGAAATGCTCAAAGCCCACAACGCCGAGGGCTATCTTCAAAGGCGCTGGGAACACGCGAATCTGGCCGCCACTGGTTCATACAAGCAGATCCGCTCACTGACGAACCTCATGCTGGGGCTGACCGCCACCACAGCACAACTCGTGACTGTAGGAATGGTCGTCTATGGTGTTTACCTGATCGGCGACAACAGCCTCACACTCGGCGGCCTGATCGCCTCGGTGATCCTGGCAGGACGTGCCATTTCACCGCTGGGCAGCACCATGGCCCTGGCAGCCCGTTTCCAGCAAGCCCGCAGCTCGCTGGACACACTGGATGCGCTGATGAAACGGCCTCGCGATCGGGACGGTTCCAGGCGTTATCTGGTACCGGAAAAAATTGCAGGCGGCCTGAAAGCCGAAGAATTGCAGTTCGCTTATCCGGGAGAACACCCGCTCCCCGTGATTCGCAGCTTGTCCATGCAACTGGCTGCGGGCGAGCACCTGGCCTTGCTCGGCCGCATCGGCAGCGGAAAAAGTACCCTGCTGCGTCTTCTGGCGGGTCTGTACACACCACAGGCTGGGCGCGTTTCGATCGATGGTGTGGACATGCAGCAAATCGAACCGGCCGAATTGCGAAGCCGCTTGGGTTATGTCAGTCAGGATGCACAGCTCTTCCAGGGCTCCTTGCGTGAAAACCTGGTCCTGTCAGACCATTGGATCAGCGACACACGGGTCATCGATGTACTTCAAAAACTCGATCTGTACAGAATGGTCGCTGGTCACCCTCGAGGGCTGGACATGCCGCTGACCGAGGCGGGTGGCGGTCTCTCGGGCGGACAGCGCCAGCTGCTGGCCATTGCACGCATGATGCTGCGTGACCCGGCACTGGTGTTTCTGGATGAGCCGACATCCATGATGGACCAGACGACAGAAACCAAGGTCATTGAAGTGCTGGGAAACTGGCTCCAGGGCAGAACCCTGGTGCTCTCAACCCACCGGCTGCAGTTGCTGGTTTGGGTCGAACGCATCGCCTTGATGGATCAGGGACAGATCGTGCTCGAAGGCCCTCGTGACGATGTCCTCAGGAAAATCTCCAGCAGAACGCGCAGCCATGCCGCCAAAAGCAAGGGCGTTCGGACAACAAGGCAGACCCTGACGCCAGAGCAGGCATCGGCAAGTCATCCGCCCCTCGCCCCGGCAGCCCTTTGAACCCCACTGGAATGCGCATGTCATTGTTCAAGTCATCCCCCAGGCCCCAGCCCCCCGCAAGCAGCTGGAGCATCGACGACGACGAGCGACGGACCAGCCGCAAGCTGGTCTGGACCATGGGCATGGCCGTGGCTGTGGGCCTGGTATGGGCAGCCACCTTTGATCTCGACGAAATCACACGCGGTACCGGAAAAGTGATTCCATCCAGCCGCGAGCAGGTGATCCAGAGCCTGGACTCGGGCGTATTGGCCGAGCTGCTGGTGCGCGAAGGCGATGCCGTGGTCAAGGACCAGGTGCTGCTGCGCATAGAAGATGCGCGAGCAGGACCGTTGTTTCGGGAAGCGCGGGAAAAATGGATCGCCCTGTCCGCCTTGTCGGCTCGTCTGGAGGCCGAGACTTACGGCACGGCGCTTCGTTTTCCCGAGCACGTCTTGAATGAGCCTTTGGTGATGCAACGCGAGACCGTGGCCTACCTGGCCCGAAAGCGCGCCTTGAACGAGGAAACGGTAGCCATGCAGCAGTCGCTCGATCAGCTCGCCAGGGAACTGGCATTGACCGAGCCCCTGGTCGAGCAGGGTGTCATGTCCGAGGTCGAGTTGCTGCGCCTCAAGCGTCAATATGCCGACATGCAATCGCGCCTGGCAGAACGACGCAACCGCTATTTCACCGATGCCAGCAGCGAATGGACACGGGTGGCGTCTGATCTTTCTCAGGCCCGGGAGAACACACTCGCCCGTGAGGACGCTTTCAGGAAAACTGTGATCCGGGCACCGATGGACGGCATCGTGAAGAACGTCCAGCACACCACACTGGGCGCGGTCATCCAGAGCGGTCAAACCATTCTGGAAATCGTGCCAGTCAACGATGACATGGTGGTCGAAGCCTATGTCAAACCCTCTGAGGTGGCTTTCCTGCGGGTCAAACAGCCCGCCGTGGTCAAGCTCACGGCCTACGATTTCAACAGGTACGGCGGGCTGGAAGCGGTTCTGGACCACATCAGCCCGGACACCCTGCGCGATGAAAACAAGCCACGCAAACCCGGCAATGCGCCCGTAGACCTGGAGGAAGGGTATTACCGCATCCTCGTGCGCATTGTGGACAAGCGCCTGGACCGGCATGGCCTGCGCATGAACGCCACACCGGGCATGACCGCCACCGTTGAAATCAAGACAGGCCAGAAGACCGTTCTGGAATACCTGCTCAGGCCTCTGCAATCCATGACACAGGCCTTGCGGGAGCGCTGATCCGAAACGCAGGCAACACATGAGCGGGATCATCGGCATCGCATCGCGTCACAACGCCGTTCCTGGCTTGCTGCAAGGTTTGCGGCAGATGGGTCACACCATGCACAACAACTGCGGTCTGGTGGTGTATGGCCGCCAGGGTCAGACGGCCAGTGCCCCCCGGCTGCACAGACACCGGCGGGCGCAACCGATTGCAGGGTGGATGGACCCACTGGACATGCTCGATGGTCGGGTGGGTATGGGCCACATCGGCCAGAATCGCACACAAGGTCCGCAAGGCCTGCAAGCGGTTCTGCCGCATTTCAGCCATGGACCCAATGATGATCTCAACAGTCCGGCCAGAGTCGCAGTGGTTGCTCAAGGGCAACTCCAGGACACCAGAGGTCTGCGCAACCTCCTGCAAGAAAGAGGTTACCGTTTCAAGAGCGACAGCGACAGCGAACTTCTGGCCCATCTGATCGACGCCACCCACCCAGGCAATGCCCTCCAGGCCCTTCATCGCACCTTGGGCCTGGTCGTCGGAAACCTGGCCATGGGCGTGATGTTCCATGACCAGCCAGGTCAGCTGTTTGCCGTGCAGCGTGGCGTGGGCTTGTACTGGCACTTCGACGGCGAAAGCATCATCTGGACCAGTGCAAGCGTGGCCTTGTCCTGCTCTGCAGAGGAATTGAAGCTGTTGCCCGATGGCCTCATGCTGGAAATTCAGTCCGAGCACGACCGCATCAGGTATTGCCTGCATGAATGAAAATTCAGGCGGTACGCTCAGAAGGCAAGCGACCCGTCTGTTGGCATCATGAATCCGGCAGTCAGAGTGCGCCAGCTGTCGTGCACCCGCCCACGTCAGACATCAGCTGTGGACCAGAGGAAAAAGATGCTGTGTGATGCTGATCACCACGGGCCCCAGCAGAACAGTCATCAATGCAGGGAAAACACAGAAAATCAGGGGAATCAAGAGTTTGATCGGCAATTTGGCAGCAGCCTCCTCTGCGATCAGTCGGCGCCGGGTCCTGAGGGCATCCGAATGCACTTCCAGCGACTCCGAAATGCTGGTGCCAAACCGGTCAGCCTGAATCAGCATCGCCACCAGCCCCTCCACATCCGGCAAACCCATGCGCTGCGAGAGGTTACGCAGGGCTTGGGCACGTGAAGAACCCGCGCGCAATGCCAGCCCGGTCAATGCAAACTCGTCGGACAGCTGGGGACACGACAGGCGCATCTCCCGCCCCACCCTCTCGATGGCTGCATCGAGCCCCAGACCGGCCTGTACACACAAACGCATCAAATCCAGTGCGTCCGGCAGGGCGTGAAAAAGGATTTTCTGCCGCTGCCTGACCAGCTGGCGCAAAACGAGATCGGGTATGTAGTAACCCGAAGCAGCGGACACCATCAGCACCGTTCCATCGAGCAACCCGGACCCTCTGGCCTGGAACACCCACATGAGCAAGGCGACACAGGCTGGCAGCCCCAAAGTCAGCAAGGTTTTCAGCCCCAGAAAAACCGACACGGCCATGCCGGAGCGCAGCCCGGCGTTGAGCAACCTGAGCTGCAAGGGACCAATCTGTGTAGCCCCATGGGCATCGGCTGATCCAGCCCATGGGGCCAGCGCCAGAAGCCATGCAGTCAACTTGGACTGCATGCGATGAATCCAGTTATGGGAAGTCGCACGGCCGGGCTCGATCAGACCCAGCCGCCGGTTTTCGAAATCATCCGGAATCCAGCGCCACAAGACCAGATAGGCCAGTGAGGCCAGCAAGAAAAACAAGGAGACCAGCAAGACAATATTCAATATCGACATGACGGCCTTCAGACCTTGATTTGAACCAGACGGGACATCCAGAACACGCCAGCCAGCATCAGGCCTGACGAGATGCCCAGCATGACCCGGCCGATCTGCTCTTTCCACAGCACCGAAATGAACTCGGGATTGATGAGGTACAGCGCAAAGGCCAGCAAAAACGGCATGACAGAAAGGATCCACGCCGAAATCCGGCCTTCAGCAGACAGGACCCGAACCACGCCGGCCATTTTTTGACGCTCCCGGATCAAGGTCGCGGTTTTGCGCAACACGTCGGCCAGGTTCCCGCCAGTCTCGTTCTGGATCAGCACCGCAACGACAAAATGACCAATTTCCTTGCTCTGGATGCGTGACGCCAGGTGCCCCATGGCCAGCTGAACACTCATGCCCAGATTGATTTCATCGAACACCTTGCGCAATTCCACGGCCATCGGAGGGCGTGACTCCGATGCGGTGATCTGCAATGCACTGACGAAGGCATGTCCCGACTGCAGCGCCCTGGCCATCAGATCCAGGGCATCCGGCAGTTGATGCTCCATCGCCTTGATCCTCTGTCCGATGCGGTACCTGATGTATTGAATCGCGCCCAACAGAACGAGCAGCATCAGCATGGCGATCAAGAGCACGTGAAAACCCAGCACCGCACCCAGCAATGCCGATAGGCTGAGCAGCAACGCGCCGAGCAGCATGGTTTGTGACACATCAAAGGGCCAGTCTGCCTGGGAGAGAAAACGGTCAAGCGCCTGCAAGCCAGGCACCCGGGCGAGCCACCGGTCAATCCGGCCGGATCGGCTCAGAAAGCGCTGCTGAACGATTGCCGTGGATCCCTCCTGCGGCCCATGCACAAGCATCTGCTGTATCCGCTGATCCAGCCGCCTTTGCCGTGGGCTCCAGTACAGGCGCCAGACCTCATACACCCCCAGCAGGCTCAGGAAGGTGGCCAGACCCCAGGCAGCCAAAATGAACCAATCCATGCGCCCCATCAGGTCCCCCGGAATTTCAGGGGATCAAACAGGTCCTCACGCAAGGCGACACCACGTGACTGGAGTCGCTTGACAAATTTGGGGCGGATGCCGGTGGCTTCGAAACGGCCTTGTACCCGACCATCCTGCGCCACACCTGTCTGATCAAACCTGAAAATTTCCTGCATGGTGATCACATCACCCTCCATGCCGGTGATCTCCTGAAGGCTGGTCAACTTGCGCCGGCCATCAGACAGACGCGAAACCTGGACGATCACGGTCAGGGCAGCACTGATTTGCTGGCGCATGGAGCGCACATCCACATTCAGACCTGCCATGCCAAGCATGTGCTCCAGCCGGGTGAGGGCATCGCGCGGTGAATTGGCATGGATGGTGGTCATCGAGCCATCGTGACCTGTGTTCATGGCCTGCAGCATGTCCAGAACCTCTGCACCACGCACCTCACCCAGAATGATGCGGTCCGGCCTCATCCGCAAACTGTTGCGGAGCAAGGCACGCTGGGTCACTTCGCCCTTTCCTTCGATGTTCTGGGGCCGCGTTTCCATGCGGACCACATGGGGCTGCTGCAACTGCAGCTCTGCGGCGTCCTCGATGGTGACAATCCGCTCGTCGTGCGGAATACTGGCCGAAATGACATTGAGCAAAGTGGTTTTGCCACTGCCTGTCCCCCCTGATACGAGCAGATTGACCCTGGCCCTGACCAGACCGCCGATCAGCTCGGCCATTTCGGCATTCAGTGTGTGAAAACCCAGCAGATCGACCATGGTGTAGGGAATCACCGAAAAACGCCGGATCGACAGCAAAGGGCCATCCAGGGCCAGAGGTGGAATGACTGCGTTGACGCGGGAGCCATCGGGCAATCGGGCATCGACCATGGGGTTCATTTCGTCCACACGGCGACCGATCCGTGAAACGATGCGGTCAATGACCCGCATCAAATGTGGCTCGCTGTCAAATTCAATGTCGGTCGACTCGATCTTGCCTCTGCGCTCGACATAGACACTGTGGGGTCCGTTGACCAGAATGTCCGACACGACAGGGTCCGCCAGCAAGGGCTCGATGGGACCCAGACCCAGCATTTCATCCTGAATGCCCTGGACAACCTGCCGGCGCTCTGCCTCGTTGATGGCCAAGCCACTCTCGTCCAGCAGCCTCTGCGTCAAGGCCTTGAGCTCCGAGCGCAAGGCCTCAGGGGACATGGTCTCCATGCGACGCAAGTCCACCTGCGCCAGAATTTCCCGGTGCATCTGGGATTTGATGCTCTCCAGTCGCACTGCCGTAGCCCTGTTGGCAGACAAGGCTGCGCCCAGAGCCATCGGAACCGGTGTTTGTGACTCGAAATGCTGGCGAATGTCCAATTTCAAAGCGGTCTCCTCATCACACAGGCCTTCAGGCCGCTTTGCGAATCCAGCGGTCAACCCAGCTTCGACTCTGCGGCAGAGGTACATGCAGCAGCACGGACGTCATCTCGCGCAGCGCCGCAAGTACACCGTTCGTGTGATGGAGCAGCTCAAGCGGTTTGCCCAGATTGAATGCCTCACTGACAGCCGATGCCTGATTGGGAATGAGTTGGTGGATCTGGATGCCCACCGCCTGCTCGATGCTTCTGGGATCGAGCTGACCGTCTGGCTGGTATTTGTTCACCAGCAGTTTGAGCTTGTCATCGTCGTAGCCCAGCGAGCGGAAAAGCTTGACCAGCTTCTTGGCGTTGTGCAGCACAGGCAGGTTGCACTCCATGGCCACGTACACAACGTCCGCCATGTCCAGGGCCTTGAGCGTGAGTGCATCGATGGTCCCATCCAGATCCAGCAGTACAAATTCATGCATGCGTCTGGCCAGATTGAGGACCTGCTCAAGCTGACTGGCCGTGATGGCCAGTGCAACACCTGGCTCATCGGGCGCTGCCAGCAAATGGAGCCTCGGACCGATGCTGTGCATGCAACTGCTCAGCAGCTGGGGATCCAGCCGATCGATTTGCTGCGTCAGATCACTGATGTTGTTCTTGACCTGGTCCTGGCTCAGGTAATACGAAGCATCACCATATTGCAGATCGAGGTCCACGAGCACGCATTGGCGGTGGAAGGTGTTGGCGATCAGGTATGCCGTGTTGGCCGCCAGAAAGGTGGAGCCGCTGCCTCCCTTGCAGGAAATGAAAGCCACGATCTTTCCGGATTCCGCGTGTGCGTCATCTGGAGTCCTCGTCATTTCGTGGTGCACCATGACGCGACCCAGCGCCGCCGACAAATCGGCCTGCGTGGGAGGGGCCACCAAAAATTCACGAACACCGGCCCGCATCGCCGAGATGAGGTCTTCCCTGGTGTCCGTGTCACTGATCATGACGACACCCAGTCGGGGATGGCTGTGGCTGAACACCTCCAGCGTACTCAGATCCTGCGATCTCTGCGACTGGCTGCTGCACAGCAACAGGATGCCCGATTCCATTTTCTGGAGCAGCGGCTGCAAGACCTGCCCCTGTGCCCGCACCATTGCAGATGTGACAGCAAGGCCCCGCGACTCCACCGTGTTGCGCAGCAGTTCGAGCAAGGCCGCATCCCCAGCCAGCAAATAGGTATTCATGGGTCGGACCTCTCACTGACCTGCCGAGCCGACAGCACCACCCAGGCCGATGCTCATGACATTCACCGGAGCAGGTGGCTTGTCAAATGAGTTCTGGTACCGATCAATCGCTGATTTCATGACGACGCCGTCGGCACCCGGCGGCTCCGGATGCTTCTGTGCTGCCTCGGGATTGAGAATCTGTGTCCTGATGGCATGACGTACCGACTGCCCCCATTGCGGCGCCTCAGCGTAGGGACTGTTCGCGCACCCCATGACAGACAGGCTCAACATCAAACTTGCACTCCAGCCAAAGACTTTGCTTGTGTTCATTGCGGACATTTCGTGGCTCCTGTGATCAAGGTGGGGGCATCTGCGGTGCATCGGCCCTGGGTCCGTCTGCCTCCATCTGGCCGCCCAGCATGAACTCAGTACGCGTGGGGGGTCTGAAGCTGTCTGTGGGCAAGGCCAATGGCACATCGGCCACCTTGGCCAGTCTGGGGGTCACCACAAACAGCAATTCGGACTTTTCTGTCTGAAAGGCATTGCTGCGGAACAAGGCCCCCAGAACAGGCAGCTCTCCCAGCACGGGCAATGCACGAATGGCCTCTGTCACGTTGCTCTTGATCAGTCCGCCAATCGCAAAGCTTTCACCATCGCGGAGCTGTACCGTGGTCGACGCCCGCCGTGTGGAGATGGATGGCAAAACACTCACTTGTCCATTGAGTGCCTTGACCGTCGTTCCGAGCTGCGAAAGTTCGGACACTTCGGGTGTCACTTTCAGATTGATGAGCCCTTCCTCGAGCACGGTCGGTGTGAAGCTCAAGCCGACGCCGAATTCCTTTTCCTGCAGCGTGATGCTGTTGCTCGTCCCCCCCTGTGGAACCGGAATGAAAATTTTTCCACCTGCCAGAAATGAACCTTCCTGGCCGCTGATGGCCGTGATGGTGGGCTCGGCCAGGATCTTGACCAGACCTTTCTTCATTTCGGCGGTCAATGTGATAGTGGTCGCGCCATTGGCACGGGCTACGGTCAGGGCCGTGGCACCACTCGACAGGAACTGGGAAAGCAATGACACAGAGGTACTGCCGGCTGTCCGGGTGAGGTTCATGTCCACCCCCAGCTCATCGAGCAAAGTGCGGGAGACCTCGGCCACTTTGACTTCCAGCATGACTTGCTGTGAGCCCTCGACACGCAGCATGTTGATGACTTTCTTGCCGCCCGTATAAGCCTCGGCAAGACTGACAATGCGATGCGCCTTGGTGGCATCAGGCACATGACCACGCAAAACCACCGTATCGGCCATCACATCGACCCTCAGGGGCTGGTGCGTGGGCACCCATTGGGCCAGTCGTGACTGCAGCATGGCGGTATCCAGACCGACACTCACATCTCGCACAGAAGTCTTGCCATTGGTCGACCAGACAATCAAGTTGGTGACGCCGGTTTTCTTGGCCAGGACATAAACCTCTCTGGCGTTGATGAGGATGACATCGGCCACATCCGGGTTTCCGATGGAAACGCGCAACGCAGGTTCAGGCAACTTGAGCAAGGTGGATTTTCCAGAGCTGAGGTCCAGTCCTGGCAGCAATTCAACCGGTCCTTGGGAGACGGGCAGCTGGGCAACAGTGGCAGCGCCTGCTGTTTTTCCCTTCGCCTTGAGGCCGGACATATCGCTTTCTGCCGCCCACAAAGGCATGGCGAAACCCATGACGACGACCCAGACCTGAGCCATCCGGATGGTGAGGTTGTTTTTTTTCATCTTGATGCGATCCATGGACTCCAGGCTGTTCATTCATGTGCCTCTTTCGATTTCGTCATCCCGCGAATGACTTCGGTGCTTTCATCCGGCCTGGGTGGTGGCTTGAGGCTGACGCGCTTGACTGTGCCGCCCGACTTGGCTGAACCCGCAGGGCTGGATGTCACCCGAACTGCAGGATGTCCAGGCGACTGCAGCGGCGGGTTCAGCCGTGCCAGGAGATCCGCCTTGCGCGAACCCTGGGTTTGCACGCGCGAGATATCTGCCTGATTGCGCAAGACGAGCGACAGGGATCCGACACTGCGGGCCAGATCGATGATTTCTGCTTCCTCAGGCGTCGCCTCCAGCGTCACTGCGCTGACCACGCGAGGCTTGTTTTCTGCGCTGGCAACGTCCTGGGCAACCGCCAGCACCTGAATCCGCTCCAGGACAATCTTGGAGACAGGATGGTTTTCCCTGTCCTGGATATTGGCCATGACATCCACAAAATTGCCCGGCAAGGCGAAGCCGGCGACACCCACGATTTCATTGACTTTCACCGTGACCGCGCGTTTGCCCTCCTTGAGTACTGAAGAAAGCCCGCCTTGTTGACCACGTGCAGCCAGTTTGCTGTCGAGGATGGGCTCGCCCCGCAGGATCGGCAGATTGATCACACGGTCATAAGCCTGCTCGGTGGAGTGCAATGCCAAAGGGACCGGCACGGAGGCTGGCCAGCTCACCGTCTCCAGCATGGCCGGCTGCAAACGTGTTCCGGCCTGCAGGTCTCTGGCCGCAACAACCAGCTCAATGGTGCTGACCTCTTGTCTTTCCTGCAGCCAGATGGCCGCCATGGACACTGTCATCAGCGACAGCGCTGCTGCCGCCGCCATGATCCACACTGGACGTTTATTCATCATGCATTTCCCGTTCGATGTCCGCGAAAGACCCGACTCAACTTGTCACCATGTAATAGCCCACCGTCCCCATTCCCACGGCCAGGGCATAAGGCACACGTTCGGCGCTGACCTCATGGATCAAAGGTCTTCCGGGCGATGGCCACTGCCCGCTGCCGATGTACCGGAGCAATCCGGCATGCAGGTTTTTCAGTACGGTCGTCACGTTCGATGTGCGGAATGCCCATGCGACAGACATCAGCCCCCCTGCCAGCAGGATCGCCACACAGACGCTGGCCATGTCGGGCCAGCCGACAAAGAGCCCCACAGCCGCCGCCAATTTGACGTCACCGGCACCCACCATCCTGAACAGATACAAAAGCAGGAACACCAGAAAACCACTCATGCCACCAAGCAGTGCTGCATCAAGTCCGATTCCGCGAGGCGTCAGGGACAAGCCCAAAGCTGTGAGTCCCCCCCAGAGCACCAGAGTGTTGGGAATTTTTCGCGAGCGCCAGTCGTGCCAGATGGCCAACAAGAGCAACACGCTCAATCCCAGTGCACTGACCAGCTCCAGGGGCACGGCGGACATGATGGCTTTCCGGGTTCAGCCAGCAAGGTTCAGGGAAAAACAGCCCCTTGCAGACGGGTAGCGATCCTGCCAAACAAGGCCCCCAATTGCGTGCCCAGTGCCGTCGCACCGACGGCGATGCCCAGCGCAACCAGGGCGGCCAGCAGGCCATATTCGATCGCGGTCGCACCCGACTCGTCCTGGATGAATTGCTCAATCTGATTTCTCATGGTCACTCACTCCTGATAAAGATGAAATAAAACTTCAAACCGTTTTCATCGACCCGTCACACAGATGAAACCTGGTTTTGCAACGGCGATGACTTGTCGATCACCGTGAACGGACTTTAGATAGGCGACATGGCGGCGTCTGTTAACCCCCATACAGGCTGCAAGGGCTGATGGATAGATGCAGCACAGACGAACGCTTGCCTCATGCGGCGGTGGACAGCCGTGTCGCGATGCGGCCAAAGAGCAAGCCCAGCTCCGTCCCCAATGCAGTGGCCCCCACCGCAATTCCCAAAGCGACCAGGGCGGCAAGCAAGCCATATTCAATCGCGGTAGCGCCACTCTCATCATGGATAAATGTTTTCAATTCACGGATGACATGGTTCATGACAAAGACTCCTGCTGGATATGAAAAATGAGCCATCTTTCGGGTTTGCCACAGCATTGAGTGAGCGGTCGCAAGCCTGAATGAGTGCCCGTTGAACGCAGGCAAATTGATGCACTGCGTGGCATCAATGTATGAACTGAGATCGCGGACGTCTGTCGGCCAATTCACAGACCAGGCGCACTCCTCAGCGCAAAGCTTGTCTGCAAAGGTTCGCCAGCCAGCGGTGACTGACTGGCTTTTTCCATATGTTTGGCATCTGCACACGCCAGACATTTGAAAGTGTGCGAATTCGTACCGAACCAAGGAATCCGCCCATGACCACCACGACACCTTTTCAGGCCCTGCCATTCTTGCGATGCGCACCCACTGCCACTCCTATCCGGTCCCGAAGCGCTGAGCAGGGCACTGCCACAGTGGAATTTGGCCTGCTGCTGCCCTTGCTGCTGTTGATCGTTTCCGGCATTGTTGAGTTCGGCATGGCCCTCTACGACAAAGCCGTGATCACCAACGCCAGCCGGGAAGGTGCGCGCGCCGGCATTGTGCTCAGGGTGCCTGCGGTCAGTCCTGCCGAGATCGTGAACCGCGTCACGCACTACACCGACAACGCCCTGCTGAGTTTGGGAGCCCCCAGTCCGGTCACGGTGGAATTCCCGCCCCAGACCAACCCCTCACAGTTGGCCGTTCGGGTCAGCTACACCTTCAGGGGCCTGGCGCTGGGGCGCCTCCTGAACGCCATGGATGCCCCTCTGGTTTTGACATCCACCACGGTCATGGTGAGGGAATGATGAAAAAACATCCACATACCGAACGGGGTGCAGTCACCTTGCTGGTGGCTTTGATGATTCCCGTCCTGCTGGGCATAGCAGCCCTCGCGGTCGACGTGGCTTATATCCAGATTGTTCGCAACGAATTGCAAAACGATGCCGATGCGGCCGCCTTGGCGGGTGCCCGACATTTGCGCAGTACCACTTCGGCTCAACCGCAGTGGTCTGTGGCAGAAAAAATGGCACAAGACGCCATCGCCCTGAATTCAGCCGACGGCAGGATGCTCCTGACCGGCACAGTGCAATCGGGCTACTGGAATCCGACCCAGGCCCATTCGAGCCTGCAAATGCTGCCGATGGTCCCCGGTTCCAACGATGTGCCTGCTGTTCAGGTCACCCTGCACAAAAGCCATGGACTCAATGACGGGGAAGTCCCCACTTTCTTTGCCCGCATCTGGGGCATGGTGTCCACCCCGGTCACGGTGACAGCCATCGCGGGCATGAGCAGCCCGGGCACCATTGATCCGGGTGGCTTGTTTCCACTGGTGGCCAGTCAGTGTGTCTATGACACCTTCTGGAACAGCAGCGCATCCCCCCCGGGCCCCACCCTTGATCCGGCAACAGGACAGGCGTTTTTGCTCGAGCTCAAGGCCTTTGATGACAAGCCCGGCGATCCTTGCAAAACCTTCCAGTGGTCATCACTGCTGACCGACAAAAACGATGTCCAGACCTTCAAGACCCTGGTCGAGGAGAGAAATCCAGTGGCCTTGAGCATTGGAGAAAAAATATGGATAGAGCCCGGCTCCAAGACCACCTTGTTTGACACCGTGGAAGCCTGCAGTGCCGTGGGCAAAAAGTCGTGTGAATATGTGACTTTACCGATGCTCAGCAGCATCGCGGCGCATGCCGATCTGCCCATATCCGGTTTTGCCTGCGCACGCATCATGAGTGCATCCAAAGCCAGCAAAACCATCACCATTCAGCTCAGCACCCAGTGCCCTCAACCCCCTTCGGGCGGCATCGGGCCGGACTTTGGTGTGCTGTCTCCGCCCAGCCTGTTCAGATGATCGACCGCCGCAGGGGAATGTGCAGCGGGACATCCCTGGTCATGTCCCGGCCGCGTCGTGCTCCCACTGTCTGGCTGTCGGTCAAATGAGGCGCCAGCTCACGGGTTTTCCTTCACGCTTCTCACCTGCTGGGCAGCGACGATCATCTTGATCGCATCAAAAGGACAACGACGCTCGCATAGCCTGCAACCCGTGCACTGCCCAGCGTCATGCAGAACCGAGCTTTTGCGTCCATGACGGGACTGCAGGCTCAGCACATGGGGCGGACAGATGGCCACACACCAGCCACATCCGGTACAGCGCATCGTGTCGATCTCGGGCAGACGCATCCCGGGATTGTGCGCCACAGGGCACGCCGGCGCGCGGGCTGCGCGACAATGGGCAACGAAGGAACCCACACCATGCTGATCCGCGATGCTGTCCCCACCGATGCCGAGGGCATCATGGTCATCTACAACGATGCCGTCGCCCACACCACCGCCATCTGGAACGAGGTGCAGGTCACTGCCGAGAACCGTCGTCAGTGGATCAACGAGCGCCAAGCCACAGGCTTTCCTGTGTTGGTCGCGACCGATACCCCAGGCCATGTGCTCGGCTATGCCAGTTTTGGCCCCTGGCGGTCTTTTGACGGCTACCGGCACACTGTGGAGCATTCGGTCTACGTGGCCCAAGGCCACCGCGGCAGCGGCATCGGCAAGGCACTGATGCACACCCTGATAGAACGTGCGCGCGCCATGGGAAAGCACGTGATGGTGGCAGCCGTTGAAGCCGGCAACACCCAATCGATCATGCTGCACCAACGGTTTGGCTTCGAGCAGACCGCCCTCATGCCCGAGGTGGGCACCAAGTTCGGACGCTGGCTGGACCTGGTCTTTCTGCAGCTGCGACTGGACTACCAGCCGCCACGATAAATGCTCTGGTGTCAAGTGCGCTACCGGCTTACAGCCCAGGATCCGGGATGATGGCGCTTCAATGCCCTCACACCCCAACGCCATGACTCCCTCCCTGTCTGCAGCACACTTCATCTGGCAGCACTGGCAAAGCGGCGAAAGCTTTGACCAGATCCCAGCCGACATTCGCCCCCATACTCGAACCCAGGGCTACGCGGCCCAGGCCTGGCTGCCTCAAGCCTCCGGGCGCGAGGTACTGGGCTGGAAGATCGCTGCCACCAGCACGGCAGGGCAGCAGCACATCAACGTTGGCGGTCCGCTGGCCGGGCGCATCCTGTCCGGACAGGTCCTGCCGCCTGGCGCCGAAGTCCCGGCTCTGGGCAACCGCATGCGGGTGGCCGAACCGGAAATGGCTTTCGTGTTCGGGTGCGCGTTGCCATCGCGTACGCAGCCCTACAGCGAAGCCGAAGTGATGGCTGCCGTCGCCAGCCTGCACCCCTCGATCGAGATTCCGAACTCGCGCTTCGCGGTGTTCACCGAGGCGGGCGAAGCCCAACTGCTGGCCGATAACGCCTGCGCCCACCAGTTCATGCTGGGGCAGGCTGCGCCCGATGCCTGGCGCAGCCTCGATCTGAGTCGGCATGCGGTGCATGCCACAGTGACCGGCGCCAGCGGTCAAACATGGCAACGCACAGGCAGTGGCGCTGCAGTGCTGGGCGATCCGCGCACCGCCCTGACCTGGCTGGTCAACGAGCTGTCAGCACTGGACATAGGACTGCAGACGGGCCAGTTCGTGACCACCGGAACCTGTATGCCGCCACTGGCAATCAACGAAGGGGATCAGGTGCTGGCCGATTTTGGCGTGCTCGGCCAGATCGGCATGCGCTTTCGCTGACTTCGCTGGCTGTGCCCGACTACTGAGCGCTTCTGCGCATTGAGGGTCTCAGACCAAAGGCACCGTCAGCTGGCGGATGACCTGCGACGTGTCCGGCCGCACACCACGCCACCACAAGAACGCCTCGGCTGCCTGCTCGGCCAGCATGCCCACACCATCGTGCAGGCGCGTCACGCCCGCTTGCTGCGCCAGCTTCAGGAAAGGTGTGAGCCCCTTGCCGTACGTCAGGTCGTAGGCCATGGCATCCGGTGCAAACACCGAAGCTGGCACCGGCGGCAGCTCAGCCGAAAGGCTGGACGAAGTGGCATTGAAGACCACATCAAAGACCTTTCCGGCCAGCCCCTCGTAACCGAGGCCCAGTACCGGCACCGAAGCGTCCTGGTACTGGCATGCCAGCTGTGCCAGTTCTTCGGCCTTGGCCACCGTGCGGTTGGCAATCACCAGCTCGGCGGGTTGCTCGGCCAGCATGGGCAGCAAGGCACCGCGCGTGGCACCACCTGCGCCCAGCACCAGCACGCGTCGCCCCTGGAGCGAACAACTCAGGTTGTGCACCACATCGCGCACCAGGCCCACACCATCAAAGTTTTCGGCATGCACGCGACCCCCCTCGAACTTCATGGCGTTGACCGCACCCGCCATCTGTGCGCTTGGCGCCAGGTCAGTCGCATAGGCGAAGGCGTCCAGCTTGAAGGGAGCCGTCACATTCATGCCCTTGCCGCCGGCCGCACGGAAGGCCTCCACCGTCTGCGCAAAACCACCCAAAGGACCCAGCACCTTGGTGTATTCGATGTCCTGCCCCGTCACCTGCGCAAACGCGGTGTGGATGAAGGGGGACTTGCTCTGTTCAATGGGGTTGCCGATCACGGCGTAGCGGTCTGTCATGAGCTTGGATCTGCAAACGAAAACGGGGGCCCAGGCCCCCATGTACATGGCTGGGCAGAGTGTAGCGCGACCGCGCTGACACCTGCGCACGCAGATCACGCGTTCAGCTGCTGCTCCAGCTGATGCAGCACCTGGTAGCAGGGCAGTACCTGGGCCACGCTGGCGTTGGGCTCGCGGCCTTCGCGGATGGCGGCAAAGAATTCACGGTCCTGGAGCTCGATGCCGTTCATGCTCACGTCCACCTTGGACACATCGATCTGCTCGTCCTTGCCCGTGAACAGGTCATCGTAGCGGGCAATGTAGGTGCCGGTGTCGCCGATGTAGCGGAAGAAAGTGCCCAGCGGACCGTCGTTGTTGAAGGACAGACTCAGCGTGCAGATGGCGCCGTTGGCGGCCTTGAGCTGGATGCTCATGTCCATGGCAATGCCCAGATTCGGGTGGATCGGGCCCTGGAGGGCGTTGGCCTGAACGATGGGGCTACCGGCCTGGTAGGCGAACAGGTCCACCGTGTGGGCCGCGTGGTGCCACAGCAGGTGGTCGGTCCAGCTGCGGGGCTGACCAAGCGCATTCATGTTGGTGCGGCGGAAAAAATAGGTCTGAACATCCATCTGCTGGATGTTGAATTCACCGGCCTTGATCTTTTTGTTGACCCACTGGTGGCTGGGGTTGAAGCGGCGGGTGTGGCCACACATGGCCACCAGCCCGGTCTGCTTTTGCAGGGCCACGACTTCTTCGCCTTCCTTGAGGATGTCACACAGCGGGATCTCGACCTGCACATGCTTGCCGGCTTCCAGGCAGGCCCTGGACTGGGAAGCGTGCATCTGGGTGGGTGTACACAGGATCACAGCATCGAGTTCCTGGATCTTCAGGCTCTCAGCCAGATTGTTGGTCACATGCTTGATGCCATATTTGTCGGCAACTTCCTGGGTCTTGGCCAGATCGCGGCCGATGAGGGAGATGACTTCGACATCGGCAATATTCCGGATGCCGTCAAGGTGTTTGATGCCAAATGCGCCGGCACCGGCGAGAGCGACTTTGATCGTCATGGTGTTCTCCAGTAACTGTATGTTGGTGGTTGGCTGTCATCCCGGGCTGGGCCCGGGATCCATGGATTCCGGCTTTCGCGGGAATGACAGAAATGCGATCAGCTGTTTTCCAGAATAGCGTGACCTACAGCCGTGTTGCTGGCAGGCACATGGTAGAAGCGGTGAGTCACCCTGGGCGGCTTGCCGGTCACCTTGCCATCATTGACATCGGCCATGGCGCCACGGGCGATCAGCCACATGACGAGTTCGATGCCTTCGCTGCCGGCCTCGCGCACATAGTCGATGTGTGGCGTCTGGGCGCAGGCCACCGGGTCATTGATGAGCTGGTCGAGCCAGGCGTTGTCCCACTCGCGGTTGATCAGGCCTGCCCGCGCACCCTGCAGCTGATGACTCATGCCCCCCGTGCCCCAGATGTGCACGTTCAGGTCTTCGTCGTAACTTTCCACCGCCTTGCGAATCGCCTGGCCGAGGTTGAAGCAGCGCAGGCCGCTGGGCACCGGGTACTGCACCACGTTGACCGCAAACGGAATCACCGGGCAAGGCCAGGCATCCTTCACCGGATCGAGTTCGCCACACATGAGTGAGAGCGGTACCGTCAGGCCGTGGTCCACATCCATCTGGTTGACGATGGTCAGGTCAAAGTCCTGCTGGATCACGCTTTGCGCGATGTGCGAAGCCAACTCAGGATGGCCCTTGACGACCGGTACCGGGCGCGGGCCCCAGCCTTCGTCGGCAGGTTTGTATTCGGCAGCGGTACCAATTGCAAAGGTCGGGATCATCTCCAGACTGAAGGCTGTGGCATGGTCGTTGTAGACGAGGAAGATCACATCCGGCTTGTTGTCCTTCATCCATTGCTTGGAAAAGTCGTAGCCCGCGAACACGGGCTTCCAGTAGTCTTCTTTGGTCTTGCCCAGATCCATCGCGGCGCCAATGGCGGGGACATGCGAGGTGTAAACGGATGCGGTGATGCGTGCCATCTTCAATTGCCTTTCTGTGCTGCTTGGCCGGCGCTGCCTTGCGGTTGGCGATGGGCCTGGGCGTCGCCGTCTTCGCCGATATAGCGGTTGCCCTCGACCGAACGACCACCGTTGACCATCATGTTGCGGTACTCCTCCTCGGTCATGCCGGTCATGGAGCCGGCCATCTGCTGGAAGCTCTTGCCGTCGGTCGCACCGATCTTGGCCAGGAAATAGATGTTGCCGCCGGTGCGCATGCACCAGTTGAGGTCACGCGCCAGCACGGCCTGCTTCTGCTCCTCGGTCATCGGCCATTCATCGAGGTAGGCACGCTCGTTGGCCTTGAATTTCTCGCGGTTCCCGGCCTTCATCAGTGACATGCAGAACTGGTTGAGCCAGTAGCCTTTGCGTGATTGTTCGGCGTCAAAAATGATCGTGCCGGGCACATCGGTGTAGGGTTTGTCTAAAGCCATGGAATGCCTTTCTGAATGTTGTCATTCCCGCGCAAGCAGGAATCCATGGATCCCGATCCCGGAGCAGGCTCGGGATGGCATAAAAATCAATTGAGTTCCTCAGGCCAGTACAGCCGCATCGGGTTGTCCACCAGCAGTTTCTGCTGCAGCTCGACCGTGGGCGCGATCTGTGGAATGAAGTCGACCAGCAGGCCGTCGTCGGGCATGTGGTCTTTGAGGTTGGGATGCGGCCAGTCGGTGCCCCAGAGCACGCGGTCCGGGAACTCTTGCACCACACGGCGGGCAAAGGGCACCACGTCCTGGTAGGCCGCCTGTTCGCCGTTCAGGGCCTTGGGGCCGGTGACGGAGAGGCGCTCGGGGCAGCTCACTTTGCTCCACACATTCTTGTGCTCGCGCATGAACTTGAGGAACAGTTGAAACTCAGGGCCATCGATGGGCTTGCTCACATCGGGTCGTCCCATGTGGTCGACCACTACCGTGGTCGGCAGCGCGGTGAAAAAGTCCCACATCTCGGGCAGGTCCACCGCCTCAAAGTAGATCACCACATGCCAGCCCCATTTCGCGATGCGGCCGGCAATCTCCATCAGCTCGTCCTTGGGCGTGAAGTCCACCAGGCGCTTGACGAAGTTGAAGCGCACACCGCGAACGCCGGCGTCGTGCATGGCTTGGATTTCCGCATCGCTTACGCTGCGACGCACTGTCGCCACGCCGCGCGCCTTGCCGCCGCTGGTAACGCAGGCATCGACCATAGCACGGTTGTCGGCGCCGTGGCAGGTGGCCTGCACGATCACATTGCGGGCAAAGCCCAGGTGGTCGCGCAACGCAAACAGCTGCTGCTTGCTGGCGTCGCAGGGCGTGTACTTTCGCTCGGGCGCATAAGGGAACTCGGCGCCCGGGCCGAACACGTGGCAATGGGCATCCACGGCACCGGCCGGGAGTTTGAATCGGGGCTTGCTCGGGCCGGCGTACCAGTCGAGCCAGCCGGCGGTTTTGATGAAGTCACCTGTCGTAGGTTTTGT
>Ga0255165_1000122_pt1 | contig 32624 bp, 45 predicted proteins | sample Atl_Cont_RepB_8d_FD_183182 | JGI IMG/M metagenome (GOLD analysis project Ga0255165, IMG submission 183182) | Freshwater microbial communities from Altamaha River, Georgia, United States - Atl_Cont_RepB_8d | ecosystem: Environmental > Aquatic > Freshwater > River | place: USA: Georgia | collected... | reverse complement strand
ATTATCAACTACTACTTTCATAAAGATAGTGTCATTCTCATCTATATCTATAGATACTCTGTCGTCTTCATAGTATCTAAACCATTTGGCTGTGTTAACTGGTGGGTGTTTAGCCATTACTCTTGCTGCCCTCTCATTTGTATCTGAAATTCTACCATTGCTACAACATCTTCATGTCCTAGTACGGCATCTTCTTCAGTGTGATACCGTGCTTGATAGTTAGATAACGAATCGTTATCGTCATCAATAAATATCATTGTTTCATATGCTTCTGCACCATATGGATATGGTAATTGCACTGTTGAAATTGTATAGTTTTCTACATCTGTTTTGAGGTCTAACATTAGAACGGTCTTTCTACGTGGCTATACATGCAGTTGTCTCTGTATTCTTTGAAGCGCTCTCTAGTTCTGCGCTCCTGTTTAATTAGAACATGATTAGCAAACAGTAGTATGCCTACTGTTGATAGCATTACTGTAGATGCAATGATGATAGCAATCATATCTATCCAAGATAGAATCATATTGGTTTCTCCTTTTAAATATAAAGATTAACTTGTATATATCAGTTAAGTTTATTACTTAATCAAATAAAAAGAAAGGGAGTGAGTAGCCTGGTAACTACCCACTCCCTAACTATTATACGTGTACTTCTACAGAATGTACTTCAACCTGTGGAAATGGAGCACGACGTTTGCTTTCGTCAATATTTTGACGACGGTCAAACTTAGTAACTAAGCGACCAGTAACTGTAACAGGTAGTGAAATCTCTGTACCTGCTTTGGCTGTACCAAGAATTTCTGCAATTGTAGAATCATCTAGAGCGATAATATTCATACCAACTACATAGATTTTACGGTCAGCAGTTCCATCTGAAGTACGACTTACATCACGTTGGTCAAGCCAACCTGTAAGTAGAGTTCCAGTTGCATTCTTATATGTCTTTATATTCTTGATAGTACCTGTGATACTTACTTCGTTTTTCATTTGTCTTACTCTCTCTCTTGATTAGTTTCTGATTAGTTTATTTACTTGTTGGCTGGTAGCCCAGCCGAAGGCACTGGGCTACCTGCCTATTTATTTTATTCAGTTATATCATATGACAACCAACCATTACAGAATTTATCTATAGTTTTTGGATGCCAATTACTAAGGTCATAGTGTGAAAAGAATTTAGCCATTAATTTATGACCACACTTATGACATAAATGAAATTCAAACTCTTTACTATTAGGATTCATTGTATCAACATACTCATTGTATCCACCTTCAACTCGGAAATTGAGCATATTCTCAAACGTACCATAATATTTATCAGCATATACTATGAGATTACATGAATCGCAGCGTTGACTGAGATTAGCATTGGTTTCGATAATCTCAGCACGTGTTGGTTTACGAGGCATTTATTTCACCAACTTTCTTACATTTTGTTCTAGTGGTTTATCACAATCTGTGCAATTAGGAAAGATTTTAGGAGTCAGTAAGTGGCACCACATACATTCAATTTCTCGATTGCGTTGACGTTCGTCATCTAATTCCCATAGTTCATCATATACACCACCATCAATTAATTGCACAATTGGTGGTAAGAATTCATTGCGTGTTAGCGGTTCATCTTCATCTATAAACTTAACTGATAACTCAATTAGTTTACAATCATCACTCCACTTTTCAAACATGATGGCTCGTTTACGCGGTGGTGCAATATAGGTTTGTGATGAGACCCAATCACTACCATTAGGTTCATCTATGTCTACCGACATACCTTTACCTTCACCTAACCTATCATCTTCATGTAGATTCCATGCATTTCTGGTGGACTTGGCTTCATCTGTTTCTATACATTCTTGGCACTTGCCTACTGGTAAACCTTCAGCAGAATCTCTAGCGATAATCATACATTCATAGCATTCGTTTGTTATTGATATACCAACTGATTCAGTCACTTGCTTTCTCCTTTTCTGTACTTTATGTGAAGTCTGCTATCGCTTGCCGTAGCAGACTGAACTACTTTATTGTTCTTCATCTCTAATCCACATAAGCAATTTACCTAAGTGGTTTTCACCTTTACCATTGCAGACACCCCAGAAAGTATCTCCCCAGGTATTGCCTTCAACTATTTGTTCGTCACCTGTAGCCATTAACTTGGCATTTAACTCAGGGTTTTGAGCAAATTTGGCTCGTAATACGGTAAGCATATAACTTAATTTAGTTTCATTCCAATCATTAATTAAAGTTATACGCTTACCTAATTGCTTAGCCTCAACTCCAGATAGGTTAGAGAACTTATCCATATCAGGTAAGTATTTACATTTACCAGCCTGGAATGCGGCTTCAGCATTTCTATACCGTTTGCCATATACAACAACAGGACTTTCATAGAAGTTAGAAAGCCATGCATATTCACCACGAAATGAAGTTATCATTTCTTTATCCTTTCCATACATCATTAAGATGCACATATTCGGTTGGACATGAACCACCCATAAAGCATGGACATGACTCACTGTCAACGAGTTTTTCTCTGTTTCGTTTACATTTTTCTTCATCTGTACAGGCGTATCCATTTTTCCATAAATCCATTGCAACGCCTTGCTTACCACATAATGAACATGTTGTTATTGACATGTTATATCCTTTCTTTACGTTGGGTGGAAGTTCTTACTTACGACATTAGGCGAGAACACTTCCGAAACTGCCTATGTTTCGAGTTAGTTTAACGACATAACTAGGTCGTAGACTTGTATATATCGGTTATGCTGACATAACTGGGTCTCCGTACTACTATAGAAACCAGAATATCAAGCAAAGAAAAACCCCCTATTTCTAGGGGGCTTTTCTAACGGTCAGATACCTACGGCATCTACCATGAAGACCGTTTCCCAGGTCTTATCAGGTAACTGACTGCTTCGTAACTTGCCCGAGACCGAGATTGTTGGGCGTAGCGTCGCCTTGGCGACGTTGCGCTCTCTAGTTTCAGTGCTCTCAGGCTCGCCGTCAACGAAGGCGAGGTCTCCAGCGGATGTATCTGGTTGCGCAGACTCTTTGGCAAAGTACTGCAACTCCAGGCTGTGGAAGGCATCCACTGCGTCGAAGGAGCGGAACCGTAGCGACGCTTCGAATTTGCCGCTCGCATCACGCAGAATAAGGATGCCTTTAGCGTAGGCATTGCCCTTCTTGGAGGTGCGAGTCTCGACGTATGCGAGTTCGGCGTTGTCATAGGAGATTTGAGTGGACATTGGAACCTGCTTTCACTTTGTAGTTTTCAAATTGCGCGGTTGCGCGGAACGCATGAGCGCACAGGTTCTGTAGCAAAGTCAAGGCGCTTGCGCCGTAATCAACACGCGGAGCCTGCGTAGCGTGGGGATTTGACTTGCTAACAGGTTCTGTGCGAGATTGCATGGAGCAGCACCGCAGCATGCAGAAAACTGCATAGTAGAAAGCCGTTCCCTGTCCGCCAAATCCCATGACCGCTGAACCGCTAGTCGGGCGAGCCTCCAAGATTGGCAAGCACGGAGCAAAGGTATTCTGCGTGATGGCAAATTCGTGCTAGCGAAGGTGAGCCCTTGACTGCGTGGTGCCGACACCCTGGGTTGCGTACTCAGCAAAGAGGCAAGCCCAGATGCAGACGCTCAGACATCGCCGTAGTGCGAGCCTACTGAAACTGGTGAGCGCAGGTGCATAGCACCAGCACAACGATTGAGGTAAGGGCTGTTCGAAGCCCAGTTACCATAAGACCAGAAACGGGCATAGAACAATATACTGTCTAGTTAGAATACGCTCCCAGAAATAGGGAGGTAGTCTGCGCAGATAGAACCCAGTCAGAAGCCCAGACTAACTGTACAGGCTGTCGTCAGACTAACAGTTCTGGGGTCTAGATGACCCCAGACTGTTAAAACGGTGACCCAGTTAGTATGTGTATCTCTACAAAAAATATTTCTGTACAATAGTATACCCCCAGTCTGACCTGCAGTTTTATAAATAGTTCTATAAAAAGTGTTCGTTTGACCTGTTTGAACGGATTAAGTATATATAGAGACTATAATAGATTCGCAAGTCTTTTTAATAGCCTTGCTCATCCTGTACAGTAGTCTGTATATAACTGTTACAAGGCAGGTGAATACTGCCTATTTTAGGGGAGCATATGACATTCGAAAAGGGGGCTGAGAACCCCAACCGTGCAAAGGCTAATGCTGATAAGCAGAAGGTTCTAGACCTGGTATCCGAAGGTATGTCTGTAGCCACGGCTATGACTAAGATGGGGAAGAAGCCTGATACCGCCCGCATCTGGATAATGCGAGACCCAGATTTTGCTCGTAGGCTAGAGCAGGCTAAGGAAGACGCTAAGACCAACTCCATCAAGGCGCTGGGAATTCCGAAGGATGAAATATCCTTTGCCCAGTTTTCTGAGATGTTCTTGGGGTCTAAGGTGTTTCCACACCACCAGGACTGGATTGATATGATTGAGGGGCGCGACCCCTCCTGGCTCCACCCTGGTATGACCTATGAGCCTGGGGACAAGACTCGTATGCTCATCAATGTTCCACCTGAGCATGCCAAGTCAACCGTAATCACGGTCAACTATTCGACCTACCGTATCGCCATCAATTCGAATGTCCGCATCATTGTGGTTTCTAAGACGTTGAACAAAGCGCGTGAGTTTGTATACTCAATTAAAAATAGGTTGTCCCACCCTCGTTACGCCAAGATGCAAAACACATTTGGTCCTGAAGGCGGCTGGAAGGGTGATGCAGACACTTGGCGCGTAGATACCGTCTACCTTGGTGGCGATGCGCGTGATTCATCTGAGAAAGACCCAACCATCCAAGCCCTAGGTATGGGCGGTCAGATTTACGGCGCTCGTGCTGACCTGATTATCCTAGACGACTGCATCACTACGGCTAACGCCCATGAGTATGAGAAGCAGATTAACTGGCTACAGAAGGAAGTTATTACTCGTCTTGGCAAGAACGGCAAACTGCTTATCGTAGGAACCCGTATTGCAGCAACAGATTTCTATAAGGAACTTCGTGACCCGAAGTACTGGTCTAACGGCAAGTGCCCCTTTACCTATATGGCTATGCCAGCGGTATTGGAGTATGCAGAGAAGCCAGAAGAATGGAAAACTTTATGGGCTAAGTCCGACATCCCTTGGGATGGAGATGATGACGAGCCTGATGAGAATGGGTTATACCCCAAGTGGGACGGGCTTGCTTTACATAAACGGCGCGGTGAGGTAACTGCCTCTACTTGGGCGCTGGTCTATCAACAAGAAGATATAACTGAAGATGCAATCTTTTCACCAGCACTGGTGCAAGGCTGTATCAACGGCATGCGAAAGCGCGGGCTTCTTGACCCTGAGAAACCTGGACACCCAACTGTTGTTCGTGGGTATACCATCATTGGCTTTGACCCTGCTATGGGTGCTGGGCATGCAGCATTTGTGGTTATTAACTATAACTCTGCTGACAGTCGTATCTATGTACTTGACTGTGTAAACATGTCTGAACCTACACCAGGAAAGATTCGGGACACAATTGAAGACTTGGTTACGAAGTACCGCCCTAATGAGTTGCGTGTTGAGATTAATGCTCATCAAAAAGCGTACTCGCTAGATGATGATTTACGTAACTGGCTTGCTCAGTATGGCTGTGATTTAAAGCCACACTTTACTGGTAAGAACAAGTGGGACACAAACCTTGGCGTTGCTTCTATGTCTTCCTTTTTTGGAACGGCAATAGATGGCAAGTTCCAAAATAACAACTCAATAGAGTTCCCATCTACTGATGGTTCAGAAGGCATTAAGTCCCTACTGCAACAGTTGATGACATGGAAACCAAATACACGCGGTAAGACCGACTGTGTTATGGCTTTATGGTTTGCCGTCTTACGTGCAAAGGAATTAATGCAGGCGGCTTCGTTTACGAACCGATATAAAGAAAATCGTTGGGCAACTCGTGCTCAACTTAAAAAGCGACAGTCCATTAATCTTGACGAAGCATTCCAAGAGCAATGGCAAGAAAACTATGGATAGGAACTATTATGGCTCGTTCAATTAAAATTGAAAGCATTGGTGGTGGAACCCGTGGAGTAGGTGGTTCTGTTTCTCGACCAGTAAAAAAATCTGTTAATAAAGCAATGTTAAAAGCAAATGCAGAAAAAACTGGTCGTAGAACAATTGGTTCTACAACTTTAAATAAAAAAGGACAAGTTGTTGAATACATGTCTGGCAAAAAAGTTACGGGAACTGCTCGCAAAATTAAAGATAACTCTCAACGTACTGAACTAGAGGCTAAAGGATATTCAAAACGCGCTTCGCTTCCAAAATATCCAAGTAAAAAAAATATTGGAAATCCAGACAAATTAACTACACCTAAAGTGCCAGTAAAGCCAAAGGCTTCACGTACTCGTTCAGGAAAGAAGTCTAAGTAATTATGGCGCGTTCAATTAGAATTGAAAGTATTGGTGGTGGCTCACGTGGAGTCGGCGGTTCTGTTTCTCGAACAGTTAAAACAACAAAGGGTAAGGCAAAAGTAAATCGTAGAGTAAATAACATTAATGACGAGGCTGACAACCGAACTGGTGGAGCATTTGGCTATACTTATAACAAAAGTAAACTTAAAGAAGTTGTTGATAATTCTGGCACTACAAAAGTAAAACCACGTAATCTTGGTAAAACATTAAAACAAATTGCACCAAGTCGTAAAAAAGAAGTAAAAATAGTTAATAAAATTATAAAAAATCGTGGCGAAGCAATTAAACCAAATGTTAAAGTAAATCCAAGAAATGTACCTAAAGTACCAGTAAAGCCAAAGGCTTCACGTACTCGTTCAGGAAAAAAGTCTAAGTAATTTTTAATCAATCGTTAGGACACAAATGTTAACAATTAAGCAGATTGCGGCGCGTGTTGAGTCGCTTAAACACCGCGCCCGCGAGCGCGATTCACGACATGAAGATGTTCTAGCAGTACGTCGTGGTCAGATTTCTAGCGTATATCCTGATTTCTTTCCAGATGGTGTTGATGCAAACGTAGTTGCAAACTTTATTGACATTGTTGCACGCGACCTCTCTGAGGTAATGGCTCCGCTTCCTGCTATTAACTGTTCTGCAATTAACCAAGTAGAAGATAAATCACGCAAGTTTGCTGACAAGCGAACTCGTATTGCTTCTAACTACTTCATTAATTCAGACCTGCAAGTGCAGATGTATACTGGTGCAGACTGGTACATCACATTTGGTTTCGTCCCATTCATTGTTGAGTTCGACGAAGAAGCAAAACTGCCGCGTATCCGCATAGAAAACCCTGTAGGTGCTTACCCAGAGTATGACCGCTATGGACGCTGCGTTGCTTTTGCTAAAAAATACCGCATGACAATGGCAGAACTTTGTGCTCAGTTCCCTGAACACGAAGAAGGCATTCTTGGTGATGATGGTTATAACCAAGATATGAATGGTTACCTAACTGTCATTCGATACTATGATAAAGAGCAGTCTGTAATTTATATTCCAGAGCGCAATAACTATCCAGTATCTGTTGCGGAAAACCCAGTCAAGAAGATGCTAGTTCACATTGCACGTCGCCCATCTGTTGATGGCGAGATGCGTGGACAGTTTGATGACGTACTCGGTATTCAGTTGCTTCGCAATCGTTTTGCATTACTTGCAATGGAAGCAGCAGAGAAGTCTGTTCAGTCACCTATCGTCTTGCCTAGTGACGTTCAAGAGTTTGAGTTTGGTGGAGATGGAGTAATCCGCACCAACAATCCTGCTGGCGTTCGCCGTGTAGAACTTCCTATCCCTGCTGGTGCATTCAATGAACAGCAGATACTTCAAGGTGAACTACGCACAGGAACACGTTATCCAGAGTCACGTACTGGTAACGTAGATGCTTCGATTATTACGGGACAGGGCGTTCAAGCCCTTATGGGTGGATTTGATACGCAGGTTAAATCTGCTCAGGCTATCTTTGCTTCAGCACTTAAGAATGTTATTTCAACATGCTTCTGTGTTGATGAAGTTGTATTTGATGTTAAGAAGACAGTTCGTGGCGTAGATGCTGGTTCACCATACGCTATTGAATACACTCCATCTAAAGACATTAAGGGTGACTACTCTGCAGATGTCAGATATGGAATGCTTGCTGGATTAAACCCAGCACAGGGACTTATTTTTATGTTGCAGGCTTTGGGTGGCGACTTAATCTCAGTTGACTTGGCTCAACGAGAAATGCCGTTTGGTATTAACGTCACACAAGAGCAAGAGAAGATTGAAGTTGAAAAACTTCGCAAGGCTCTCATTGGCTCACTGCAAGCATATACACAAACAATTCCACAGTTAGCAACTCAGGGACAAGACCCATTGCCTATTATTCAAAAGATTGCTATGGCAATCAAGGGACGTAAAGAAGGCAAGTCTATTGAGGATGTTATTGAGGAAGTGTTTACACCAGAGAATCCTCCTGCTGGGGCTGCAGTTGAGCAACCCGTCCCCTCTGCTCCTGGCGCTCCAGTAGGAGGCGCTCCTGCAGAAGGACGACCAGATTTACAGATGCTGCTTAGCCGTTTAAATTCTAGCGGTGAAGCAACAGGTTCGGCACAAGTTAGACAGCAACGAGTAATTTAAGGGGGATAGTCATGGCTCCACGCAAGAAACCAACAAGAGTACGTACTGTTAAAAGTGATGACTACACTCCATTAGAAAAATACTGCATTGCTGTAAATGAATATTACAAAGCATTACGCACTGCAGGTTTTTCTGAAGGTGTTGCTATAACAATGATTCAGGATAGAAATTCATATCCAGACTGGATTATTCCAGACCTACCAAATAAAATCGATAGTATTCCATATGATGATGATGAGGATGAGGACTAATGGCACAGCAAGGCGGTTATCGTAAGCCAGAGAATCCTGCACCTATGTCAGGACCTGGTGCTTTATCACAACGCACAGATGGTGGACCAGCGCAAGGCGCTAGATATATTTCTGGACTTCCATATGGACAGGGACAAGCAACATATGACCAGCAAACTGCTGCTCCTATGGCTGCTGCATCACCTATGCCATCTGCACCTGCTGCTGCACCAATGGAAATGCCAACACCATTAATGGCTCCAACATCAAGACCTAATGAACCAATTACTGCTGGGATTAATATGGGTGCTGGTCCAGGTTCAGAAGTTATGATGGATAGACCATCAGAAACAAAAACTATTACTGATACATTACGTGAACTTATTCGCTTTGACCCTAGTGGAGATACGGAACTTATTTATAGAACTCTTGTTGACGAAGGATACTAATGACAACAAAAGTTAATTATATTGTAAATAGGTTAAGCCCTAATATTTATGCAGCAGCACAACAAGCAAATTTGCCTGCAAATCAAGTATCTCAATTAGAACAACTTGGTTGGACTGTTGATAAAAATCGTAGTTTAATGAAACTTCCTTCTGAGGAAGCACGTAAACAATTTTCATCACTTGCACCAGAAGTACAAGAAAAAATTAAATTTCTTTATCCAGATGCAGATTATATAAAAGAACCAGATACATTAGGCGATAGAGTTATTGGTGCATTCGGTAAAGTTGCAGAAACGGCAGCATCACCATTAATTGGTATATTTAAAGCAATGGGTGTATATAACCGTGTAATTAATACACCCTACCTTGTTGCGCGTCAAGTTTCACAAGGTAGAGATTTATTTAGTATTAAAACATTTAAAGATGCATGGGATGGTCGTCGTCTATATGATGATGGAGCATTAAAAGAAACTATTGCAGTATTTGGTGATGCAAATGTAAAGGTTGCACAAGGACTTCTTGCTGGATTAAAACCAGGAGAAATTGTTGAACAGTATGGAACTATAGATAATAATTTATTAAAGGCTTTGCAAAAAGCATACAATGACCCAGATTCATTTAAACAAGTAATGGATGGGGTAAAATATTCACAAGTTTCATTTGGTAGAGATATAGCACGTATTTTTGACACAAAACCAACTAAGGGTAACTTGCATCAAGACTATATTGATGGAAAAACAAAAAATATTTCTGGTACTCTTGATTTTATTTACCAGTTAGTTATTGACCCACTTACTTATGTAAGCGGTGGTCTATCTAAATTACCTATTCTTGGTAATAAATTTATGTCACGCGGAGATAGACTTGTTAAAACAATTGAAGAACGTGGCACTGCTGGAGTACGTGAGATATTTCGTACCGAACCAGATATTGTTAAATTATGGGACAATGGTATTGGCAAGGCTGTAAAAAAGATTGCAGATGCCCCAACTACTACAGAAAAAACAAAGGCTCGTCGAGAACTAGGTGCAAACTATCCTGGTTATAACAATGATGAAGCCATTGATATGCTTGTACGTAATGAAATTTTTGATGCAAAGGCTGCCGTTGATTATTTTTCTAAGGCTGAAAATGTCCCACTATTACTATCTGGTCGAGTAGATGGTATTCAGTATTTCCGTAATGGTATAGCAACTGCTAGAAATCAACGCCGCATTGCGTCTGGTATATCTAGATATGTTGATTCATTCTTTAATCCTACCAAGTCAACTGAGGAAATTGAAAAAAGCGGTAAAGATGCTTGGGAAATCTTTACTAAAGTAGGAAAAGATGAAAATGCAATTGTTCCAGAAGAAATTACTGAGGTTAAAAAGTTCTGGAATGAAATGTCCAGACGAGAAAAAATTGCTCAGAAGTTTGGAAAAAGCACTCAGGGTCGCTATATTCTTCTTGGAGAAGATTCATTAAAGACTGCTGATGTTGTGCGTGATACATTCCGACAGATTGTACCTAGAGATATAGCAGATTTTCTTACATACAAGTTTGTTAATGCAGATGCAAACGACCAAGTAATTATTTTGCGTAATACTTATTATGCAATTATGCAAAAATATGGTCTAGATGGTCACCCAAAGGGTAAAGAACTTATTGAAAAAACACTTCAATCTAAGTTTGGTGACAAAGAAGGTCTAGCAGTTGTATCTAAATTGGAAGTAAATCCAAAGTTTGCTGACGAAATTGGCGAAGTTGGATTAAAGCGCAGCGACTCTGGTCTTGAGTATGAAACATCTGGAATTATTCATCCATTCCAAGAGGCAAAAGGTGTTGCATCTTTGGACTTTATGGAAATTGCTGAAACAGTAGCCAATATTAAGAGCAAAAAGAATTTAATTATGGCTGCAGGTGGAGCCACCCAGTCACATACTGCTGGAGAATTTGTAAATGCTTGGTCATTACTTACTCTTTTCCCACGTTTAGGTATTCGAAGCGGTATTGATGAAGGCATTATGTTCCTTTTAACTGCTCCAGGTTCTGACATTATGAAATTTGCTTTACGCAAAGGTCACAAAATGGGTAAAATTGCTACTGCATATACTGGTAGTAAGTCTGCAGAAGGCTTGCGTTCAAGCCTTGCTGGTCTTTATGGTACTAGAGCATCAGAAGCAATTTCACTAGAAGCCCGTCTTGCGATTCGCGCAAAGGCTGCTAAAGATAAAGGCATAAGCGAAGACCTGCTTAGCAAAGTAGACGTTGGTACTGCTACTGCTAAAGAGGCTACCCGTATATTCCATGGGACTAGAGAACCTGATGCAGAGTTTTTGATTGAAGCACTTGCTCATGGTGGTCATATTCTGGCTTCAAGCGCACGTTCTATTGCTGGTGCTGCTTCTTTAACTGGTCGTCAAATAGATGAAGTTGTTCAACTTAACATTAATCCAAATAATTATGATTTAATGCTTAAGGATTTAGACCTTGTATCTGGTAGAACAGATAACGTAGTAAGCACATATGATTTAGATAGAGCATCAATTCTTAATGGACGTGGAATTGCTGTTGTTCATTTTGAAAACTTTATTAAAAGATTCTACGGTAATAAAAAAGAACTTACTGGAACTAAGGGTAAAAGAACTTTTGACCCTGCTAGAAACTTTCTTGACAACAATGCGCTTGAGACAACTGCTGATTTTCGTAAGGCAAAAGAAGAAGCGCTGTCAGCAATTGGTATTGAAAGAAATACGGAACTTGTTCAAGAAATTGGTGATAAAGCACTTGATGGTGTATCAAAAAGCGTAGCCTGGGTAATTAAAGACCTAGATGCGGTTAATGAGTTCATTAAAATGTCATCTCGTTCAAGTGAATTAATGCAGCGTGGTATTCCACGCGCAGAAATAGTTGCTGACCAAGTAGACCGTATTCTTCTTGACCTATATCAAACATTCCACGGCTCATCAAGCAATTTTAATAAGGGATTGTATGATTTAATTAAGTCTCGTCAAAAAGAATTAACTGATATAGAAATAGAAACATTAGTAGATATACCAGATAAACTACGTAGAGCAACAAAGTCATTAACATTTGATGAGTTTGAAAAGGCTACAAAGGGATTCCAGCCTAAAGGACGTATGTATACCCAGTTAGATATTGAGGGTATTACAGATATGGAAAGTGTTTATGCTAAGTTAGGCAACAATGCTTTTGAGTTTATGGACCGACAGGTTACTGAAATGTTCCGTCAACCAGCAGTTATGCTGGCGTATACCCGTATACGTAACAATCTTAAGAAGGTTCAGCAAGAAGAAGAAGTTGCACTCTACAATAAGTTTATTAAAGAAAATGGTGGCACGGGTCGTCGTGACCCAGATACACTAAAGGCAGACATTAAAGAACAAGTTACTCGCAAATATGTAGAGATTGCAATTAATCAGGCTGCGGATACTGTTCTTAAGTATGCTGATAATCCACAGATACGCACAAACTTTGCACTATCTATCCGCAACGTAGGTCGTTTTTATCGTGCAACAGAAGATTTTTGGCGCAGAACATATCGTTTAAAAGATGTAGCCCCACGTGCTTTATATCGTATGCGTTTAGCGCATTTAGGTTTTAATTCTGCTGGCATGATTTATACGGATGCTAAGGGCGACCCATATGTCATGATGCCAATGGATGATATTATTTTTAAAACAATTGATGGAACTGTCCGTACATTAACTGGTAATGATGCATTTAAACAACCAATTTTTAATGACTTTACATTAAAGTTAAAACTTGCTAATCCATCATTCTCCCCAGATGCTGGTGTTCCAACATTATCTGGTCCAATTGCAGCACTTGGCGTACTTGGAATGAAATCTATTCTTGGTAGAACTGGTGCAATAGGTCAAATAGGAGCAGAAGAATTAGATAATATAGCGCTTGGTAATATTGGTGAAGGTATGGATATTACTAGAGCATTAGTTCCAGCATCGCTTCAAAAAGCATGGAAAATTTTAGATTCAAATGAAAAGGATAAGCAAGAAACAACTGCTGCTATGCAGGCTATTGCTTATAATGCATCCCAGGGAAATATGCTTAGCCCAAATGCAACCGAAGGAGAGAAATACGAATACTTAAAAAATATTCGCATATCAGCCCACAATATCATTGCAATGAAATCTATTCTTGGTTTATTTGCTCCAGTTGCACCATCAACACAAGAAAGTGTTGGGGTTCCAGACTATCTAAAAGAGGTAGGACTTGTAAGTTTACGTGCTGAATTTTTTGATTTAGTTGATGCAGTAACAAAGAAATATAATGGAGATGTTCAAGACCCGTATGAACTTGCATTAGCAACTTTTATAGGTAAGTATCCTGGCAAACTTGTTTATACAATTGCTAGAGATGAAAAGACAACTAAGGTTCAAATTGCAAAAACTAAGGCTCTTAAAAATTGGGCTATAAGTAACAAGCAAGTAATTGATAAATATGGTCAAGCAGCATTTATTATTGCTCCTAGAATTGGAGAATTTGATGCTGGTACATATGCTTGGTTAGAAGCAGCAGATTTACTTCAAGATAAAAGTCTTGAAAAGTATTTTGTTGATGTAATGGTTGGAAAAGATAAGCAGGCTTATTATAATATTGCCCGTGATGAGAAGCGTTTGTTGTCTCAGACCGCAAGTAGCACAGCACGTAAGGCTATTATTGAATCATCTACTGCTAAACGCCAATTATTAAAAGGTTCTAATCCAATGTTAGAGGCTGCTTTAACTGCTGGTGGTAATGAAATTGCCACAGAAGAAAGTATGCTTAGAAGCCTAGAAGAAATGCTTGCAAATACAAATATTAAAATATCTGCTGGCACACGCTATAAGTTGCTTACTTTAACAAATCAAATGCGTTCATTTGTAAATATGTCAAATGACCCAGCAGTAAGAAATGTAGAAAATTTTGTTCAATTAAAAAGAGACCGCAAATTATCTATTGAACAAATGATTGCAGAATTTGCAGAACAAGACCTAACGGTTAAGGAAGCAAACCGCGCTATATTTAGTGCAATTCTTGATTACTATTCCCGCGATTCATATACATCATAAGAGGACTAAATGGCAAATATATCTAAAGAGCAAGCCGCTGCTTTACTTAGATGGGCTGATAAACAGTTAGCATCTAATGGTGGTAATAGCCGTCCCTCAAATTGGGATAAAGCAACTGCTCCTTTTATTATAAATAAATATGAAACTTGGCAAGATGTATATAATGCTGCTTTAAAAGAATATAAATTAACTGGTGCAACAGAAAAAGAAATTGCACAAAATGCTCCAGTGAAAACCAAAAAAGATATTGCTGCAAAAAATAAAGCAGATATTACTGCTGCTGAAACCAAAAAAGCAGCAGACCCATTTGGTTTTGAAATTGAAAAATATACATTAACAGTAGATACTGATGAAAATGGTAATCAAAGTTTACGTGGAATTTTACCTGGAAGTCAAAATGCTGTACCAATGTATATGTACACATCAAGTGGAGTTGAATTTAATAAACCTACTGGACTTGGTAGACCAAGCAAAACAGTAAAAACTGAAAATAATTTACAGTTTTCAGAAAATTACAATTCTATTAGAGAAAAAATCTTGCAGGATGCAAGAGTAACTCCTGGTGGATTTGATGCTTTATTTTCTAAACTATATTCAACTGGTGTTATATCTAAAGAAACATTTAATTCTAAAAATATATCAGCCCAAGATTTTAGTAAAGGTCTTAAGTATTTAGTAGACCAGTATTCAATTAGGGCTTTGAATGACTATCAAGTTTATGGTAAGAAAGAACCACTTACATTTAATAAATTTCTTGATACTGAATTTAAAAGTGGTAAAGAACCTAAAACAACATATGATATGGTTCAGACAACACGTCAAGATGCAGCAGATGATGCTAACCAATTTTTTATGCAGTATCTTGGTCGCCCTGCAAGCAAAGAAGAACAAGACCAATATTATAAAGAACTTCGAAATGCCGAGAAAAAGGCTATTCGATATACAACAACAACAGATGGCAATACTGTAGTAAAAGGCGAGTTACTTAACGAAACAGACAGAATACTTATTATGGGTAAGGTTGCTGGCTCTGCTTTAAAGGGTACTAGTATTGATGAAATTATGAAGGGTGGCGCTGGTGCTGCCCAAGATGTTGATTTTATTCTTGCAACTGCACGTGATTACGGTGTAAAAATTACACGCGAACAGGCTATAAATTATGTTGCAGATAATCTTCGCAATGGTTTAAATACAAAAACAACTAAGCAAAAGATTATTGAAATTGCTAAATCAAATTATAAAGGTATTGGCGATAGAATTAATGAAAATGTAAGTACAAAAGAACTTGCTGGAAATTATCTATGGCAAAAATCTCAGATACTTGAACTTAATCAAGACAACATGGATGTATTTGATGCAGATATTCAAGATGCAATTAATGGCAATATGACAATGACAGAGTTTAATCAAAAATTACGTAAGAACCCTTTGTGGTCTAAAACAAAGAATGCTAGAGAAGAAGCGGCTAACTACGCAACCGATATTCTTAGGTCATTCGGATTGATGGCATAATGGCTAGAGCAACTATGGAAGGTGGCAGCAACGCTGGCTCACCAAATGCTGGTAAAACTGCTGCACAGATAGCATCTGAAGCCGCTATTAGAACGTATCAAAATGCTGCTGCTGCTGCAGAAAAAAATCCAACAGCAGCAAATAAGGCTAGATTAAAAGATGCATTTACTGCAAAAACTGCTGCTGCTGCACCCGCTATTGATTATGGTCAAGTTGCTAAAGATGCAGAAAGAATTGCTGCAGAGGCTAATAAAACAATAGAAGAAATTCAACAAAATATAACTGATGTAAATATTGCTGGCGCCGAGGCTGGTGTAATCGCTCAATCTATGGGTTCATTACCATGGACACCAATAAACAATGTTCCATCTAATAAAGAAAGTGAAGTTGATAAAGATGCATATGCGCTTCTTGAATCAATCTTTCGTTCATATGGTCTTGAGAGTTTAGTTCCAGTTATTCGTGGTTATATGGAACAAAATCTTGGTGTAGAGCAGGCTAAATTAAAACTTAAAACAGAACAGGCTTATAAAGATAGATTTAAAGGCAATGAAATTAGGTTAGCAAAAGGTCTTAATGTTCTTGATGAGGCTACATATCTTGAATTAGAAAATGACTATTCTGAAACTCTTCGAGCATATGGTCTATCAGATTACTTTGGTATTGCTACAGATGCTACTTCTCGCTTGGCTCGCCAACAGAAGATGGCTGATGTAATAGGTAACGATATATCAGCAGTTGAATTTAAAACACGTATCTCTACTGCAGTATCACGTGTAAAGAACGCAGATGCAAATACTAAAGATGCCTTTAGAGCACTTTATGGAATTAATGACAGCGACCTAGTCAAGTTCTTCCTTGACCCTACAAAGGGTTCAGAAGAACTCAAGACTAAGGCAGCCGCTGCAGAGATTAGCGGTGCTGCAGTATCTGCTGGACTTTCTGGAACATCACTTGGTACAGCAGAAGAACTTGCAAAACTAGGCGTAGATAAATCTACAGCGCTAGAAGGATACGCAAGCATTGCTGGCTACTTGCCACAGGCTGAGTTCCTTAGCCAGATTTATGATGAGAGCGGTATCAAGTATGACCGCGCAGCAGCAGAAGCAGAAGTCTTTAAGGGAACTGCATCTGAAAAACGCAAGCGTCAGCAACTTGCTGCAATGGAAGAAGCATCATTTGGTGGTTCTTCAGGACGACAAAGAACAGGACAAGCATCAGGTAATACTGGCTCGTTCTAAATAAGAATCCCTAGACGGACCGACTAGCCCCGTCAGGCGTATAAGACTAGGAGTAGAAGCCAGCCAGTTTCCCCGAACTGTTACTGTGGTCTGCGAACTAAACAACAATAGAAGGGTGAGGTTGCTATGAGCAACAACGACTGGGATAACGACGAAGACCTTGATTTTCTACAAGGTGCTAATGATGAGACGGATGGTATTAAAGACCTTCGTAAAGCAAAACGCGCTAATGAAAAACGAATCAAGGAATTAACTGAACGACTTGAAAAGTTCGAACGTCAAGAACGTGAAGGAACCGTCACCAAAGTCCTAGAATCTAAGGGAGTCAACTCCAAGGCTGCCCGTCTAATCCTTAAGGATTTAGATGAAGTCAGCGAAGAATCAGTTAATAACTGGCTTCGTGAAAATGGAGATATTGTCGGGTACACACCACAGACAGAGCAACCTGTTGCACCAGAATCTGTACGAGAGTTCTCTCGTCAGGATGGCGCTACACAGTTTGCTGCGACTCCCGACGTTTCAGATGAATATGTTGATATGTTACAAAACTATAACGGAAACTCTGAAGAAGAATTACTGTCCATAATCCAAAACATCTCTAACAAGATGCAAAACTAGAAAGAAGGTATCGCCAAATGGCAGATGTCTTTACCACTACAACCACTGGATATGGTACTAACCTTGTAACCTTAGCATACGATAAGTTGATTGAAACCAACCTCCGCGTATTGCCAAAGTTCCGCGAGATTGCTGACAAGAAGGTCGGCTCACTCACACACAATGGTTCGTCCATTCGTTTCCAGTTTAACAATGATATTGCTGATACAACTGTAGCAGGAGCAACACTCTCAGAGACTGTTGACCCAGATTCAGTTGCAATTCCGCAAACATCATACATTGACGTAGCACAACTTGAACTTGGTCGTTCAGTGCTTCCTGTCAAGAAGATTAACCTTATGTCAATTGCTAACATCGACCCATGGGTTGCTAACGCAATTGGCTTCAACATGACCAAGACACTTGACAACGCAATCGTTGCTAAGTTGGATGCAGGAACAAACATTGTTCGCGTTGCAGGCGGTTCAGGCGCAGTATCTGGCACATATGAAAGTGTTGGAACTGTTGCTGCTAAGAACACAATTGCAGGCACAGATACAATGAAGTCTGCTGCTATTCGTTATGCAGTTACCAAGATGCGTGCTGCTGGAGTTCAGACAAAGGCTGCTGGAATGTATGTTGCATACATCCACCCAGAAGTTTCTAACGACCTCCGCACTGAAACTGGTAACAACGTATGGCGTACACCACATGACTACCAGAACGCTGCACCACTATTTGGTGGAGAACTTGGTTCATGGGAAGGTGTTCGCTTTATCGAAACAGCAAACGCAACCAACGCACAGGCTGGAACTGGCGCTGGCGCATCACAGATTCGCGTTTACCACACATACGTCACAGGTGCTCAGGCACTTGCTGAGGCTGTATGGAAGGAACCAGGAATGGAAGTTGGCGTTGTCCAAGACCGTTTCAACCGTTTCTCACCAGCAGGATGGTACGGAATCATCAACTGGGCTCTCTATCGCTCACCATCATTGGTTCGCATCGAGACCGCAGCATCAGGTCGTCAGACTGTCTAATCAGTAGATTGACGGGTAGGCAGGGGCTTTGCCCCTGCTTATCAGTAAACCTATTGGAGGAACAATGGCATATAGATTCACAACACCTACAGTGCTAGAAGAATTTGATGGTGAATATCATCCATTGTTTTCTAGAATTAAAATTCCAAAAGGAATTACTGTATTAAAGATTGATGGAGATTACTTTGAAGTTAGGTATCCATCAGCAGAAGAAGTAGCAGATGCAGATATTGCATATATTGGTGGCTACTCATATGAAGTAACAGCAGGAGAAAAGGCTGACCTAGAGGCAGCAGGTTACACAGTGGAGACGGTATGACATATTGCAATCATATTAGCAGGGTAAAGACATGGGGCTTTAGTGAGAACCATGACTTTGAGGTGACAGAGTATGACTGCCTATTATGTGGATTAACATCACCAGTTCCTTTTAAGGAAGAAGAAAATATCGACATTGACCATGTTGATTGTGATGATGATTGTTTTGGGTGCAAGGTACGGACACTACAACTTAATACAGGTGATGCCAATTCAAGCAAAGTAATGAGCAATAAGAAATGGCATGGCGAACTGGATGCATATCGGGAAGCACGTGACCAAGGTATTCAGCCAGAGGGTACAAGTATGGATGCAATCCAAAGAGCAGTAGAAGCATCAGAAGCAATGGGTAAAGCCTATGATGCTAATACTATGACAAGCGCAAGATTTATTGACAAGAAGTCAGTAAACGACCTAAGTGAAGTTGGAGTAATTTAATGTCTGCAAAAGGCGAAATGTATAAGTCAAAGAAGTCAATGATGAAGCATGAAATGTCTGAGTCACCAGCAATGCGTAAGAAGGAATATGGCTCTGCATCTGGTGGACTATTTGGCAAGAAGCCAATCAAGAAGGCTGCTAAGAAGGCTGCACCTAAGCGTATGGGAAAGAAGAAGTAATCATGGCTGCTAAGAAACCAACACCAAAGAAAAGCCCAGCACCAAAGAAATCAAATCTAGATGCAATCATTAAAGAATATCAGCGACAAGTTTCACCTAAAGGTGTTGCTTCTGCTTCTGCTGCTGCCAGCAAAGCAATGGACAAGAAGTATCCAGGGTTATATAAGAGTGCTACTCCAAAGGCTACACTTAAAAAGATGGGCAAGAAGAAGTGAAGAAGTCAGCCAAGCATCCAGGATTCAAAGCAGCACAAAAAAAGATTGCTGCAAAGCAAGGTGTCTCAATGGAGAGTGCGGGTGCAATTCTTGCTGCGGGTGCGAGGAAAGCATCGAAAGCAGCAGTTAAGGCTAACCCACGCTTGAAGCGTGTTAGTGGAGTTAAGAAGGGCAAGTAATGTCCAAGACATCTAAGCACTATCTAAAGAGTGGAAAAGAATATAAAGGACCAATTCACAAGATGAATGGTCAAATCCATACTGGTGCAAAGCATACTGATGCAAGCAAAGTGCTAACACACAAGAAACCAAAGAAGGCAAAGTAATGGCATATACCAAGGCAAGCACACGTGAGCGACTCAAGAACCAGATTATGGCTGGGTCTAAAGGTGGCAAGCCTGGTCAATGGTCTGCTCGTAAAGCCCAACTTCTAGCCCAAGCCTATAAGAAGGCAGGCGGTGGCTACACAGGTGGCAAGACTAAGGCTCAGAAATCTTTGTCCAAGTGGACTAAGGAGAAGTGGGGCACAAAGTCAGGTAAACCCAGCACACAAGGTCCAAAGGCTACTGGTGAGCGTTACCTTCCTAAGAAGGCTAGAGAGGCTCTATCAGCCTCTGAATACGCTAAAACCACCGCTGCAAAGCGGGCTGGTATGCGTCAGGGCAAGCAGTTTGTAAAACAACCTAAATCTATAGCAAAGAAAACAGCGAGATTCAGATGAAGAAGAAAGACTCACGCCTAGCACGGGCTGGCGTATCAGGCTTTAACAAGCCAAAGCGTACTCCTAACCACCCTAAGAAGTCCCATGTGGTTGTTGCCAAAGAAGGCAATGTAGTAAAAACCATTCGGTTTGGACAGCAGGGTGTATCTGGTTCACCCAAGAAGGCTGGTGAGTCTGCTGCATACGCAGCACGTCGTCGTTCATTTAAAGCACGTCATGCAAAAAACATTGCTAAAGGCAAACTAAGCGCAGCATACTGGGCAGATAAGGTTAAGTGGTAATGACCGCAACACTAGACGTTTTAACTGACGAAGTTATTATGAACCTTGCTGGCTATACGCTGCAGCAAGACCGCACTACTCACTTGACTTCTAATATAACTACAACTACATCTACATTAGCAACACCTACCACATTCTCACTTAATGCAGATGAGATTGGTTCTGGAACTATTGAAATTAATAATGAGTTGCTATGGGTAGATTCATATGACCGAATCTCTAAGACTGCAACTATTCCGCCATATGGTCGTGGATTTATGGGCACAACTGCAACTACACATGCTGCTGGTGACCGAGTAATAATTAGTCCTACATTTCCACGCTCATCTGTTAAGCGTTCTATTCAAGATACTATTCGAGCCATTGGTTCTAGTATCTATGCTGCTAAGAATACTTCATTTATCTACAGCCCATCTACAGATGTATATGAATTTGAAAATCTAAATGTGCAGAATGTTCTGCGTATGTCTTGGCAGGATACTGGTTCTACAAAGCGCTGGGTTCCAATCACACGTTTTACATTTGAACCATTACCAGATGCTGCTACATTTAGCGCAAACTCACAGACAGTAACAATTAACGATAGATTTATTCAGGCTGGTCGTAAGGTAAATGTTACCTACGCCACAGCACCTTCAATATTAAGTACATCATCTACAGATTCTTTTGCAGACCAAACTGGTCTATCAGAATCAGTACGAGATGTTGTAGTACTAGGGGCATCATATCGTTTGCTTTCATTCCTAGACCCTGCTCGCAATGCAATCACTAGCCCACAGGCTGATGAGATTGATAGCAAGCGTCAGTATGGTTCAGGCAATGCAGCAACACGTGCACTATATCAACTCTATGCTTCACGTTTGGCTGAAGAAGTACAAGCACAGCAACAGCAATATCCACCACGCATTCGCTATAGCCGATAGGAACTTGAATGACAGTAAGAAAATATTCCTCCCGTTCGCAGAAGACAACACTATCTGCGTCACTAACATCTGTTGCTACATCAGCAAATGTTGTATCTGGTACTTCACTGCTTGGTGGTATAACACTATCTGCTGGTGAAACCTTTACTGTTGTAATTGACCCAGATACAGCAATTGAAGAAATTGTAGATGTTACGGCGGTATCTACAAATACTTTAACAATCACACGTGGTGTCGATGGCTCATCAGGTCAGGCTCACTCTGCTGGTGCTGTCGTAAGACATATGGCAATTGGTCGCGACTACCGCGAAGCCAATACTCATATCGAAGCAACCACAGGACACGGTGCAACAGGCGCTGTAGTCGGTACAACAAACACCCAGACACTTACAAATAAGACACTTACATCACCTACTGTTTCAGGTTTAACTCTTACTGATGCAAGCATTGTATTTGAAGGTGCTACTGCTGATGCGTTTGAAACAACCCTTACGGTCACAGACCCTACTGCAGACCGTATAGTCACAATTCCAGATGCAACAACAACACTTGTTGGAACTGATACAACTCAGACACTTACCAATAAAACTTTAACTAGCCCAACCATTACTGGTACTGGTGCTATTGCTGGTACATTTACAGGAAATCTTACGGGCAACGTAACTGGCAATGTTTCTGGCTCATCTGGCTCAACCACAGGAAATGCTGCTACCGCTACAGCCCTAGCGACAGGACGCACATTCCAACTAACTGGAGATGTTGAGGCATCTGGAGTTACATTTGATGGAACTGGCAATGTAAACCTTACAACATCAATTGGTACTGGTGCAATTGTTAACGCAGATATTAATACATCTGCTCAGATTGCTTATAGTAAGACTAACCTTACCAACAGCATTGTCAATGCAGACATTAATGCATCTGCAGCAATTGACTGGACAAAGATTGCCCCATCATCAACAGTATCTGCTACAGAACTTGGATACCTTGATGGCGTAACTTCTGCTATTCAAACTCAGATTGATTCTAAGTTAGGCACATCTACAGCAGCAAGCACATATGCTCCGCTTGCAAGCCCAGCGCTAACTGGAACTCCTACTGCTCCAACTGCTGCAGCAAATACTAATACCACTCAGATTGCAACTACCGCTTATGTGCAAACTGAAATTAATGATTTAATTGCATCTGCCCCTGGAGCACTTGATACCCTTAATGAGTTGGCAGCAGCACTTGGCAATGATGCTAACTTCTCAACAACAGTAACCAATAGCCTTGCAACTAAGTTGCCTCTTGCTGGTGGCACCATGTCTGGTGCTATTGCTATGGGAACTAATAAGATTACTGGTATGGGAAATCCTACTGCTAATCAAGATGCTGCAACTAAATACTATGTAGACAATGTGACTGTTGCACCTAGCAACTTAACTGGTCCTATTACATCTGTAGGTTCTGCAACTAGCGTTGCAGCCCAGACTGGTACTGGCTCAACATTTGTTATGCAGACAAGCCCTACGCTTACTACACCTAATATCGGTGTGGCTACTGCTACAAGCATCAATGGAACCACAATTCCATCATCTAAAACTTTGGTGGCTACTGACTCAACAGCATATGTAGTACCATCTCAGACTGGTAACTCAGGTAAGTACTTAACCACAGATGGAACTACCTCATCTTGGGGAACAGTTAATGCGCTACCTAGCCAGACTGGAAACTCAGGAAAATATTTAACCACAGACGGAACAACCGCTTCGTGGGCAACAGTAACTACAGACCCAACAGCCGACATCTTTATGATGATGGGCGCTTAACCAACTACAGGGAGAAATACAAATGGCAAAGAAAGTACTTGGGCAAGTAAACCCATCAGCAACAACAGCAACAACTTTATATACGGTCCCATCTGCTAAGTCAGCAGTTGTCTCATCATTGACTATCTGCAACCAAACTGCTACTGCAGCAACATTTCGTATTGCAGTGCGCCCAGCGGGTGCAACATTAGCAGCAGTACACTATGTGGCATACGATGTAACAGTCGGAGCATCAGATACAACTGCTCTTACTCTTGGCATTACTCTTGCTACAACAGATGTAATTACTGTGTATGCTTCAACAGCAAATCTTTCATTCCACGCTTACGGAGATGAATCCTAACCAATGGCAACCTCCCTCGTAAAGACATCATCTATACTGCAGGGATTTCCCAAAAGTAGAAGTTTGCTTGCGGGGAATGCTGCATACAATCCTGGTGCTACCTTTCTGATTGACAGCGTGACTGTTGGTTCTGGTGGAGCATCAAGCATATCTTTTACATCCATTCCTAGCACCTATCAACATTTACAGATTCGCGGAATTGCAACTACTACAAGTAGCACAGATGTTGGTTGCAGATTTGGAAATGGAACGATTGATTCGGGCAGTAATTATGCAAAGCACGGATTATATGGAACAGGGAACGGAAGCGCAGGAGCGGCTGGATATACATCTCAGTCTTATATGAACGTTCAGGGTTATGTTTCTGGAACAGATTCAACTTACCCAATGGCATTTGTAATTGATGTTTTAGATTATGCAAACACCAGCAAAAATAAAGTAATGCGCTCATTGGCAGGTATGGATAAAAATGCTGCTTATGGAGAAATAGGTTTATATTCGGGTGTATGGCTTAACACATCAGCAATTAATACTATTAGTATAATTGCAACTGGTACAACATTTACTCAATACTCAAAGTTCTCACTTTACGGATATATGGGGTCATAATGCCAACGTCTACAGAAATTCCTATTGCAACGACTACGCTGGCAAGCGATACAGTTTCTTACACCTTCAGTTCAATCAGCGGTTCATATACTGACCTTGTTTTGGTTTGTTCTACAAAAGCCGCATCAGGTCATTCAGGAAACGATGTGAGAATTGACCTTCGATTCAATAGCGACACAGGCACTAATTATTCAGACACTTATTTACGCGGTAATGGTACATCAGCAAGTAGCGGTAGAGATTCCAATAGAACTCAAATTGACGAAGTTTCAAGCATCCCGCCAAACAGTTCTAGTGAATATGCGCTTTTTACTTATAACATTATGAATTACTCAAACAGCACGACTTACAAAACTGTATTGTGTCGCGGTGGAATGACTGGGACTTTTGCTGGTGGTTATAACAATGTGGGCGCACAGGTTGGTTTATGGCGCAGCACTTCTGCAATAACATCCATCACCATTTTTGCTCAAGGTGGCAATTCTGGAGTTGGCTTTGCATCAGGTTCAACCTTTACCCTCTACGGAATTAACTAGGAGATAACAATATGCCAGCAGCAAGATATTTTATCGCCTCGACAACCGTAGGTGCAGGTGGCGCTAGCAGTATTGACTTTACAAGTATTCCTAGTACTTATACGGATTTGACTATCAAATATTCGTTGCGTTCCAGTTCGACAACTGACGATTATTTAGGCGTTAAATTATCTTTGAACTCATCCACAACGTCATTCACAATTCGACAACTTTACGGAACAGGCACAACCGCTAGTTCAGCAAACTACAGCACAAACAATCCAAGCGGCTATATGCAAGCAGGATTAACAACAGCAAGTACCTTTGCTAGTGGCGATATTTACATTCCCAACTATTTGGTTAGCCAGAACAAATTTTTCAGCACCGATTCAGTTGCAGAGAACAATGCTGCAACAGCCAACTTCTTAAGCCTTTTGGCTGGTTTATGGAGCAATACTGCCGCAATTACATCTATTTCATTAACACCAGCAACAGGTAATTTTGTTCAATACTCAACCGCAGTTTTGTACGGCATTAAGAACTCATAAGGGGGAACAATGGCAGTCACACGCATAGCAACCAGCAGTCTTAAGAGTCTTAACAAGTATGACAGTTTCCTTGGTGGAAATGCTTACTATGTTCCGCCTTCATTTGAGTCTATTGCTACCACCACAGTGGGCGCAGGTGGCTCTAGCACAGTATCATTTTCGTCAATCCCTAGCACTTACAAGCATTTGCAGATTCGCGGATTAAGCCGAGCAACAGCGGGTGGAATTGGCGCATTTTTTATACAATTCAATTCCGATACTGGCACAAATTATGCAGACCACCGCATTGAAGGTAACGGCGCTACTGCTTACACAGACAGAAACACAAGCGCAATTAGGGCGCTGTCTGGATTACAGGCAGGTTCAACAACAGGAGCAAACATATTCGGCGGTTCGGTTGTGGATGTGTTGGATTATCAAAACACTTCTAAATATAAAACTATTCGCGCATTAAGTGGAATAGATAACAATGGGTCAGGCAATATTGCTTTTGGTTCGGGTCTTTGGATGAGTACCTCAGCAGTTACTTCAATAACACTAATACCAGAAAATACCGCTTTTGCTCAATATTCATCCTTCGCCCTCTACGGAATAAAGGCTTGACCTATGACCAACTTTAGAAAGGTGGCAATCTAATGCCAGCAACATACGAACCGATTGCGACTACCACGTTGGGAAGTGCTGCATCTTCTTATACTTTCAGTTCAATTCCTAGCACTTACACGGATTTAGTTTTAGTTATGAACACAAAAGGTTCTACATCTAATTATTGCCAATTAAGATTTAATGGCGATACTGGCACAAATTATTCGCGTACCGATTTGAAAGGCAATGGAAGTACGGCAGCAAGTTCTAGAGATTCAAATAGAAGTATTATTGACATTGCTTCTAATGCTACAAACGACACAAGCAATTTCAATACAAACATAATTTTACATATTATGAATTATGCAAATACTACAACTTATAAAACAGCAATTTCTAGAGCCAATAACGCCGCAACTGGAACTGATGCGATTGTCGTTTTATGGCGTTCTACTTCGGCAATTAACAGTATTTATATTGCAGTAAATACTGGAAACTTAGAAGTTGGAACTACTTTAACCCTCTACGGAATCGCGGCGGCATAATGGCTAATACATACACACTTATTGCTTCTTCTACCGTTGGTGCTGGTGGGGCAAGCAGTATTGATTTTACAAGTATTCCCAGCACTTATACAGATTTATTGTTAAAAGTTTCTTCAAGAAGTTCTGATGCTTCTGTTGTTGCAGGAATTACAGTTCAATTTAACTCTGATACTACTTCTGGAAATTATACTTGGAAACGTCTTTATGGTGATGGTTCTTCTGCCCCGGGAACCGATAGCAATTTCAATTTTGTCCTTATATCTGCTGCAAATAACACAGCAAATACTTTTGGAAATGGTGAAATATACATTCCAAATTATGCTGGAAGTTCAGCCAAATCTATTTCGGCAGATTCAGTATCAGAAAATAATGCAACTAATGCTTATGCAATTTTAGGAGCAGGTAAATGGTCTGGTACTTCAGCAATCACTAGCATTAAACTTGTTATATCAGCAGGAAACTTCGTTCAATACTCAACCGCCTATCTATATGGAATTAAAAATTCCTAAACTACATAACAACTAAGGAGCAACACAATGTCAGACGTACTAACAGCAATTGAAGTAAACTGCGAGACAGGCGAAGTTACAGAACGCCCACTTACAGCAGAAGAAATTGCTCAGCGTGAGGCAGATGCAGCAGCAGCGGCAGCACGTAAGGCAGAAGAAGATGCAGCAGCAGAAGCACTTGCTGCACTCAAGGCATCTGCTAAGGCTAAGTTGGTAGCAGGAACACCACTTACCGAAGAAGAAGCAGCAACTCTAGTTATCTAATCAGTTCCCTGGGTATGGACTTAAACTGCCCATTTAATTTTCTATCTAAGGAGTAACGTGGCTGGTCGTGATATAACCGAAGGTGGTGGAATCTACGATTTAACAGTAGATATTGGCATTGCATCTACCAATGCTGTATGGCAAAACACTACTGTCTCTTATGATACAGCCATTGGTGGTATGCCGTTTATATCTGCAATCTCAGATAAAGATGAGGCTATTCGTCAGACAGCGCCATTTAAGAAAGACCAGTTTGATAATGGTCAAGAACCAGGAGAGCAGTCGCTTACTGGTTGGTGGCTACGCAGCCAGATGTCATTTCATTCTGGTGCTGGTATTAACTTTTATGACCCATTAACTAATGATGAAAACGGACACTACCGTTTTTATGACAGCAAAGGTGTAGATGTTTGGACTAAGGGTCAAGTAACTATGCTTAAGGAGACCACACAGGGTCACGTTATTACTGACCCTGTGTTGTCTAATGGTCGTGTACAACAGCATATTAGGTCTATTCGTTGGAATAATACAGATGGTGTATTACTACATGATGGTTATGATGTAGATAAAATTCCAGTTAATGACCCAACAAATCCAATTCATTTTATTGATTATAACGCTGGAACAGATTCAAAAGTATATGCAATATGTGATGACGGAACAACTGCATACTGGATTACAAATACAGCCACAAAAAAGACTGTATATAAGAAGGCTTTAACTGGTACATCTGCTACTGCAAACACTGTAATGTTTGATGAAGTTGGTTTGATTTCAAATGCAACTATGGAATATGTTAAAGACCGTATTGTTATGTGTGCAGATAACAAAGTGTATGAGTTTGCTGGTTCTGCTGTGGCTATGCCTACACCAATTTATACACATCCAGTTACTACACATCAGTATACTTCTGTAACTGCATCTGGTCCAGCAATTTATATTGCTGGTTATAATGGCATTCAGTCTACTATTCAAAAGTTTACACTTAATACTAATGGTTCTATGCCAACACTTACATCTGCAGTGGTGGCAGCAGAGTTACCTGTTGGTGAAGTAGTTCACAAGATTTACTACTATCTAGGCTTTATGCTTATTGGTACTAATAAAGGTATTCGTGCTGCTGCTGTATCAGATACAGATGGTTCACTAGATTATGGTCCACTTATTGTGGAGACCAGTCAGCCTTGCTATGACTTTGCTGCTCGTAACCATTATGTTTGGTGTGCTACTGGAGTAGATGGTAATCCTGGAGTTATCCGTTTAGACCTTAGTAATGAACTAGAACCACTCCGTTTTGCATATGCAAATGATATTTATACTCCAGATGTAACTGGATTTATTACCACTGGTTGTGCATTTGCTAATGGCACTGAGCGATTAACATATGTAACTGCCAATAATGGCACATCTGATGGATATATTTATGTTGAATCAGCAACTACTTTGCTATCAACTGGTTATTTGCAGACTGGCAATATCCGTTATGGAACACTAGAACCTAAAAACTTTAAGCGTCTTATTGGACGCGGTGATTTCTCGTACGGTTCGCTAGGTTTAATTAGCGTTGATATGGATGGCACAGAATATGACCATATTACATATGACTCACAAGTACCATCTGTTGAAGTAGGTACTAACCAGCCATCTGCTGCTAGAGAATACATTGCATATAAATTTTTATTTGTTCGTGATGCTTCAGCAACTTATCGTGGTCCTATATTTAAAGGCTATCAGGCTAAGGCTACTATTGCTACGCCACGTCAGCGTCAAATGAGTTTTCCTGTTTACTGTTTTGATACAGAGACAGACCGCAATGGTGTAACTGTAGGATATAAAGGCAGAGCGCATGAGCGTATCTTGCAGTTGGAATCAATTGAAGAATCAGGCGATGTTGTATTGTGGCAGGATTTAAATACACAAGAACTTCGTCAGGTTCAGATTGAAGGAATCTCTTTGAAGCGGACTACCCCGCCAGATAAGTTTGGTGGATATGGTGGTATTATTACGATTGTGGTGAGAACAGTATAATGACTATAGAGCAATTAGGTATACTTGTATCTATCTTCGGTGCTATTGCAGGACTATTAGCATGGGGAATCAAGTGGACAATCAAGCATTACTTAAGTGAACTAAAGCCAAATTCTGGTAGTAGCATGAGAGATGCAGTTAATATCAATAGTGAAAGATTAAATAGAGTTGAACAAAGAGTAGATGATATTTATAAACTACTCTGCGAAAGGGGATAGCAATGAAGATTGCAAAGAAAGCAACACCAGCAGCAATAGCAGTACTTAGACAGGCTACAGCCTTGCGCCCTAAGCGCAAGAAGGCAAGTGATGGATTGCTGCCATCAGCAGCACATATTAAACAGAGTCCTAACTCAGACCATAACACTGGTTATGCAGTTGATTTAACACATGACCCAGCAAATGGGATTGACTGTGTTGATTTGTTTGTCAGATTACAAGAAGATAAGCGTGTAAAGTATCTTATATTTCAAGGCAAAATCTGGTCACAGAAAAATGGAGTTGTAGCCTACAACGGAATTAACCAGCACAATAAGCACTTACATATTTCTATCTTGCCAGACTGCGGTGATGATGCATCGGAGTGGTTTCCATGGTTAGGCAAGGCTACAGCCGTAGCAAAGATTGTTTCTAAAGTTAAACCGCTACCAAAAAAGGAAGTAAAATGAATAAGAATAAAATTAATGCAATTGTGGCAACATACCTACGTGCTGCAGCAGCAGCCGTTATTGCCCTATACCTTGCAGGTGTAACTGACCCACGCCAGTTGGCATCTGCTGGACTTGCTGCTGTCGCAGGTCCTATTCTGAAGGCTTTAGACCCTAATGCCAAGGAATTTGGCAAGGGTTCTAAGTAAAAAATACCCTGTTTTAGGGGCATAGCAGCCCCGTAGAGACCCAAAAGCCCCCAGTTCTAGTAGTTAATACTAGGCTGGGGGTCTTTTTTACTTTAATGGGGTTGCTAGTGTAAGTGCACTCTTTTAGCGTGGTTAGATATGCTCCCCTTTTTTGTCAGCATACCAATCGTGACCATCAACATCACTAGCAAAATTTATTTCCGCTTGTTTAGTTTTTTAGGTGCTGCTTTCTTGCGGGTCTTAGGCTGTTCGAATGTGTATTCTTCCCAGTCTTCAAACATTTCCTGTAGTTTCTTGACTCGCTGTCTTGCATTTACCCTATAGGCAATGTCTCTTGCTATATGTGAGACCAAATCATGTAGTGCTAGTGCAATGAATGCACCTACTGCAATATCGTAAATCATCTACGCTACCCATTTCTCTGAGATTAGTACTGGTTCAGGACTGATATTAAGTTTTTGTTGCATTGACCTTCGGGTTTTTTCCGAAGTACCACCCCACCAACCTAACACGGCATGGTGTAGTGCATAGTCAAGACACTCTGCTTTGACTATACAATTATTGCAGACCCGCTTTAGCGTCTCTACATTTTCATATAGTTTTTTATCTGTAAAGAATAGTTCTGTATCTAACCCATTGCAGTTTGCTTCTGTTGTAAAGTTATACATCTTTATCCTCCTGTTGAGTAAAAACCTGGTGAATTAAACTTAATCCCTGGAGCAGTCCAGATGCGCTGCATAGTTCCACTACAAGTAGAACAAACTGGCGGTATGTTTTCATTTGTTTCTACAATCTCACTACAAGTATTACATTTAAAATCATACAGAGGCATGCCTTGGCTCCCTAGAAATTCTAACTTTATGATAGTCACAAGTTCTATATAACTTTTGATAATCATTTCTGTTATTGAATTGTCTGTCATCTAATTTAATATTACATTCACAGACTTTTCTATACTCATTTTCAAGTTGCTCAACTTCTTCTTTTGCTTTACGCAATTTTATAAGAATGATTACTGCTTCTGAATTCATCTACTCACATCCATCTATTTCTGTAGGTGCGGTTGTAATCGTACCGCACTCTACACATTCCTGTGATAAGTCATACCAGCCAACTGCTCTAGTATCTTGGTCCCACATTACATTGATGCGGAACATCATGCAACCACATATGCAGGCAAATGTTGGTGTGCCTCTTAAGTCATTCATCTGATTCATACTCATGAATCGTCAGCCATTCCAGATAAGTCTCTATCTTGCTCATCTGCTGACTCGCCACTGTCTGGCTCATAATATGGTCTCCATCCACCTAGGTTTTTAACTAGTGAGTTCATTGCACGTTGCACTTTCATACGAGCACCATCTGGTGTGCTGCTCATATCTTTGGCTAGTAATGACCAGTCTGGTGAGTCAATACTAAACCTAAGTCTTAGTATGTTTTGTTTTGCATCTGATAGTTTATTAAATGCTGCTGCAATGTCGCTTCGTAAAGTAAGCCAGTTGTTACCTTCGGCATCATTACCACTCCCAAACTTGGCATTGAGGTCTTGTATGCTAACGGGAATAGCATACGTGCCTGCAATGATGGATGGTAAGAATGCTTCGACAACACTTGTATCGTAATAGTATAAGTCTGATGTGTCGTATCCAGACTTACGAGCCTTCTCTCGTTCACAATATTTGAGAGCCGCATTACGTAGTGACTTAGCAATTAATTTATCTCTATCTTTCTGCTCTAGTTCTGACCACTCTTTATACTTGCGCGGATGCGCTACGAACCATACCCATAGTTCCTGTCCAATGTCATCTTTCTCTAGCATTGTATATCTGCGAGCATACTCTGCTGCTAGTTGCTGAACGACATCATTATATTCTGAGATGTAGTTCATTATGGCAAGATTACCTCACCATTAACTACTGGTACAGCATATGGTACAACTTTCTTATTATCTTCTATTAAGATTCCGATGCCTTGTTGCCAGTTGGCTGTGCCTGCTGATAGGTATTCTGCTTGTCGCATATCCATCATATGTCCGATTTCTAGACCAAACAATGTATGTGTCTTGCCATAGAAACCTACTGTTTCATGTTGCAAACCAACGCGATGCGTGTGTCCACAGACTACTGACTTACCTAAACGCTTGGCTAATGACAAGGCTGTACTTCCAGGT
>Ga0255165_1000118_pt1 | contig 33284 bp, 29 predicted proteins | sample Atl_Cont_RepB_8d_FD_183182 | JGI IMG/M metagenome (GOLD analysis project Ga0255165, IMG submission 183182) | Freshwater microbial communities from Altamaha River, Georgia, United States - Atl_Cont_RepB_8d | ecosystem: Environmental > Aquatic > Freshwater > River | place: USA: Georgia | collected... | reverse complement strand
AAGACGCGACGCCGAGATCGCCCTGAAAAAGCAGAAGGAAGAAGACAAGAAAAAGGCCCTCGAAAAGGAGAAGGCCGAGAAGCTGCGCAAGGAAAAGCTCGAGAAAGAAAAAGCGGAAAAGGAAAAGGCTGAAAAGGACAAGAAGCTCAAGGAGCAAAAAGCCAAAGAAGACAAGGCCCGCGAAGACAAAGAGCGCGAGAAGAAAAAAGCCGAAGCCGAAAAACGCAAGGCCGAAGAAGCCCGCGAGAAGGCCGAGGCGGTGCGTGCCGAAGCCCTGCGCAAGGAAAACCTCAAGCGCATGCAGGGCCTTGCGGGGGCCAGCGGCGGCGAAAACAGCACAGGCACGGCCCTCAAGTCTTCCGGCCCTTCGGCCAGCTACGCCGGGCGGCTGGTGGCCCGCATCAAGCCCAACATCACCTACCCGGGCGATGTGGTGGGCAATCCGCGCGCCGAAGTCGAGGTCAAGGTGGGTGCCGACGGCACCATCCTCAGCCGCCGCATCGTGCAGTCGAGTGGCAACAAGGCCTGGGACGACGCCGTGCTGCGTGCCATCGACAAAACCGAGGTACTGCCGAGGGACACCGATGGCCGCGTGCCGCCGGTGATCGTGCTGGGCTTCAGGCCACTGGATTGAGCCTTTTGTGTTATGGGCAGGCCCGAAGGGCCGTGGCCATCTCGGAGACTGCCGCGCTTCGCTCGCAGTGACGCTTTTGCGTGTCATTGCGAGCCCCAAAGGGGCGCTGCAATCTCATGTTTGCTGCACCTCGCTAGCAGCGTCAATCAGTGAAGCTGCCCCCTACATGGCTACCGCGGGGACAGCCACGATTCTCTGACCCTCGTCATAAACGATCTGCGCTTGCCCCTGATCGGCCTGGGCCATCCAGCTGGCCAGGGCGGCATCGGACGGGAAGAAGCGGGCCCGCTCACCCAGGGCGATTTCGGCGCGGGCGGCCAATTCGCCCGTGCGACGTTCCAGCGTCAATCGCACTGGCAAGCCCTTGACCAGCTCGCCGTGCTCGGTGTCTTCGCGCAGCGGCGGGAATTCGCGCACCAGACGCGCGATGTCGGGTGCATGCCCGTTGACCGCCACGCGCAGGAACTTGCCAAAGCGGCAACGCGCCGCGGCCAGGTCCCAGATCTGTTCGATCTTGAGGCGAAACCCGCCCGAAAACCGGTCCATCTGCATCTTGGCCATAACGACAATCAGCTCATCCTCCTTGAGGGCGTGACGCGCCGCGTTGATCAGGCTTTCGTCGGCCGTGGCTTCCATCACGCCCGACTTGTCGTCGAGCTTGAAGATCGCCACCTTGCCCCGCTGGCCGTTGATGATGCGCAGGTCACTCACGATGCCGGCGATCAGCTGCGGCTCGCGGCTATCGATCAGGTCACCGATCTGGCGCCGCGCAAACTGGCGCACCTCGCGCTCCACGGCGTCGAACAGGTGGCCGGACAAATAGAAGCCCACCGCCGTCTTTTCGTTCGTCAGCCGCTCCTTGATGCCCCAGGGCAGCACATCCTCCAGGTCGGGCTCCTGCGTGCTCGAGCCGTGCGAATCGTCGCCCAGCATGTCAAACAGGCCGCCCTGGTTGGCGTTGGCCGCGGTGGCATTGGCAAAGTCAAAGGCCTTGTCGATGCTGGCCACCAGCGCGGCGCGGTTCATGTGCAGCGAATCAAAGGCGCCAGCCTTGATCAATGCTTCCACCGTGCGCTTGTTCAGGCGCGAGCGGTCCACGCGGTTGCAAAAGTCAAACAGGCTGGTAAACGGGCCGCCCTCCTCCCGCGCGGCCACGATGGCATCGATGGCCTGCTGGCCGGTACCCTTGACGGCCCCCAGGCCGTAGCGGATCACCTTGTCGGTGACCGGCTCGAAACGGTAGCTGCCGCGGTTGACGTCCGGCGGATCGAAGGTGATGCCGAACTTGAGCGCATCTTCGAACAACACCTTGAGCTTGTCGGTGTCGTCCATTTCCACGGTCATGTTGGCGCAGAAGAACTCGGCCGTGTAGTGCACCTTGAGCCAGCCGGTGTGGTAGGCCAACAGCGAGTAGGCGGCGGCATGCGACTTGTTGAAGCCGTAGCCCGCGAACTTCTCCATCAAGTCGAAGATTTCGTCGGCCTGGTCCTGCGGGATGTTGTGCGTGGCCAGGGCACCGGCACGGAACTTCTCGCGGTGCTCGGCCATTTCCTCGGCCTTCTTCTTGCCCATGGCACGGCGCAGCAGGTCGGCACCGCCAAGTGAGTAACCGCCCAGGATCTGCGCGGTCTGCATCACCTGCTCCTGGTAGACCATGATGCCGTAGGTCTCGCTCAGCATCTCGGCCACCGCAGGGTGCGGGTACTCCACCTCTTCGCGCCCGTGCTTGCGGGCCACGAAGCTGGGAATCAGGTCCATCGGGCCGGGGCGGTAAAGCGCGTTCAGGGCGATCAGGTCTTCGAGGCGCGTCGGTTTGGCGTCGCGCAGCATGCCCTGCATGCCACGGCTTTCAAACTGGAACACCGCCTCGGTCTTGCCTTCCTGAAACAGGCGATAGGTCGCCGCGTCGTCGAGCGGGATGTTCTCGAAGGCGAAGTGCTCCTGGCCCTTGTGGCGCTTCATGATGAACTCGCGCGCGATCTCCAGGATGGTCAGCGTGGCCAGGCCCAGAAAGTCGAACTTGACCAGGCCCGCGGCCTCCACATCGTCCTTATCGTACTGGCTCACGGCCGATTCGCTGCCAGGCTGCTGGTAGAGCGGGCAGAAATCGGTGAGCTTGCCCGGCGCGATCAGCACGCCGCCGGCGTGCATGCCCACGTTACGCGTCATGCCTTCGAGGCGCTGCGCCATCTCGATCAGGTTCCTGACGTCTTCCTCGCGCTCGATGCGCTCGGCCAGCATCGGCTCGGCCGCGATGGCGTACTTTTCCTTGTCATCGGGCTTGAGGTCAGCCGGCGGGTACTGGATCGTGACCGGCTTGCCCGGCTTGTTCGGGATGAGCTTGCTGATGCCATCACAGAAGGTGTAGCTCATGTCCATCACCCGGCCCACGTCACGTATGGCCGCGCGCGCTGCCATGGTGCCGAAGGTGGCGATCTGGCTCACGGCATCGCGGCCGTATTTTTCCTTGACGTACTCGATGACGCGGTCACGGTTGGTCTGACAGAAGTCAATGTCGAAGTCGGGCATCGACACCCGCTCGGGGTTCAGGAAACGTTCGAACAGCAGCTTGTACTGAAGCGGGTCCAAATCCGTGATCTTCAACGCATAGGCCACCAGCGAGCCGGCCCCCGAGCCACGGCCCGGCCCCACCGGGCAGCCGTTGTTCTTGGCCCACTGGATGAAGTCGCCCACGATCAGGAAATAGCCAGGGAAACCCATCTTGAGGATGGTGTTGAGCTCAAACTCCAGCCGCTCCACATAGAGCGGGCGCTGCGCCTCGCGCTCGGCCTCGTTCGGGTAGAGGTGCAGCAGGCGTTCCTGGAGGCCCTCGTGCGAGACGTGGCGGAAATAGTCTTCGACCGACATCACCTCGCCATTGACCGGCGGGATCGGGAAGTTGGGCAGCTGGGGCTTGCCCAGCACCAGCGTCAGGCTGCAGCGCTTGGCGATTTCGAGCGTGTTGGCGATGGCGCTGGGCACATCGGCAAACAGCGCCTGCATTTCGGCAGCGGACTTGAAATACTGTTCGCGGGTGAAACGGCGCACCCGGCGCGGGTTGGCCAGGATCTCGCCTTCGGAGATGCAGACGCGGGCCTCGTGCGCCTCGTAATCGTCGGCGGTCAGAAACTGCACCGGGTGCGTGGCCACCACCGGCAGGCCCAGGCGGGAAGCCAGCTGCACGGCGGCCTGCACATGCGGCTCGTCTTCGGGGCGACCGGCGCGTTGCAGCTCCAGATAGAAACGGTGCGGAAAGAGCGAGGCCAGCTGCAGCGCCAGGTCGGCCGCCTTGTCGGCATCGCCTTGCACCAGGGCTTGCCCCACCGGGCCGGCCTGCGCGCCCGAGAGCAGGATCAGGCCTTCGGCGAGTTCCTGCAGCCAGGCCAGCCGGAGGACCGACTGCGCCTTGACGACGTTCTGGGTCCAGCCACGGGCCAGCAGTTCGCACAGGTTGAGGTAGCCCTGTTTGCTTTGCACCAGCAGGATGACGCGTGAGGTCTGGGCCGGGTCGCCGGCAAGGCCTTCGATCTGGACTTCGGCGCCCAGCAGGGGTTTGACGCCTTTGCCGCGGGCTTCCTTGTAGAACTTGACGCCGCCGAAGAGGTTGTTGAAGTCGGTGATGGCCAGGGCGGGCTGGCTGTCCTTGGCGGCGCTTTTGACGACGTCATCGATGCGGCAGGTGCCGTCGACGATGGAGAACTCGGTGTGGAGGCGCAGGTGGACAAACATCCGGGCATTTTAGGGCGGCTGCCACCTGCAAACCTGCTCAGAGGAACGGGTCAGACAAAAGGATTCAGCACTTCGAACACCGGCCTGTCCGTGGGGCACACCGGGCTCCTCATGGCTATCACAAATCGTCGCCCGGTGTGCCCCACGGACAGGCCTCAACTGTGGTTCAAGGCTTACTGCTTCAGTCCCGGAGCACCTGCAGCACATCCGAGCGGAACTCCCGGCTGTAGAGGATCAGCACCACCAGCGCGGTGGCGAGCACCAGGGCCAGCGGCGAGAAGAACCAGGCCATGGCTGCAAAAGAGAAGTAGTAGGCGCGCAGGCCATCGTTGAAGGTTTCAGCGGCAGCTCCGACCAGGCGACCGGCGCGCTCGGCCATGGCTTCGCGGTCGTGCTCGCCGCTGGCGTAGGCATCCGGTGGCGGCATGGCGCCGATGATCAGGGCGACAAAGGTGTACTGCCGCATCGACCAGGAAAATCGGAAGAAGGCGTAGACGAAGATGCCGATCAGCACGAGCACCTTGAATTCGAACACCAGCATCGGGGTAGGCTGGGCGAAGGGGATTTCGCGCACCAGCTCGGCGGCCTTGTCGGTGGTGCCCAGCAGGGCAAACAGACCACCGATGATGATGATGCTGGTCGACGAAAAAAAGGACGGCGTGGTCGAGAGATTCTGGGTGATCAGGCCGTCAAGCATGCGCGGATCACGCGCCGTGGCCTGCAGCATCCAGAGGTGGCGCAGGCGGTTGGTGCTGGCCAGAAGCGTCTGCTTGTGCTGGCTGCCAATGCGCGCGAACCAAGCATAGCCGACCCAGAGGCTGAAAAAACCCAGCAGGGCCAACCAGTCGGCCCAGGGCAGCATGGTGATGATTTTCATGCGTTCATGCTACCCGAGGCACATCGATATCAGCCGCGGGTCTTGGCCGCCACAGCCGCCACACGCTCGCCAAACTTGACAGCCGTGTCCACATCGCCCTGGGGGATCTTGTCGGCACCGGCGTCCGAGGGCGCCTGCACCAGCAGGCCGACCGAGCCGCCGAGGTTGTTGACGTCGTTGCGGGTGGCCGCGCTGGAGTTGGCGGGGGCCATCCCCAGGCTGATCCACAGACCACCGTGCTGCGACGCCAGGGTGTTGAGGTAGGCCAGGGTCATGCCCTTGTCGCCGTTGAGGCTGGCACTGACCGAGAAGCCGGCGAACAGCTTGTCTTGCCAGGCGCGGGTGAACCAGCGCTTGGACGAAGCGTCGGCAAACTTCTTGAACTGCCAGCTCACGTTGCCCATGTAGGTGGGCGAGCCGAACACGATGGCGTCGGCAGCATCCAGCGCGGCCCAGTCTGACTCGCTGACATTGCCGTCAGCGTCGATCGCCACCAGCTGGGCGTTGGCGCCTTTGGCCACGGACTGGGCGATGAACTGGGTGTGGCCGTAGCCAGAGTGGTAGACAACAACGGTCTTTGCCATGAGGAAACTCCTTGGTTGAAAAAAGGAAAGGGAAATCAGGGGGCCAGGTCAAACACCAGCACTTCGGCGTCGCTCGCCTGGTCCAACGTCAGGCTGGTTTCGGCCTGCAGCAAGGCGGCATCGCCAGCATGTAGGGTCTGGCCGTTGGCATTCAAGCGGCCGCGCACAAGAAACACATAGGCCTTGCGTTGGGGATCGAGCGTAAGCGTGGCCTGCTCGGCGCCGTCAAACAGCCCGGCGTACAGGCGCGCGTCGGCGTGGATCTTGACCGTATGCTCGGCCGCGTTGGGCGCAGCCACCAGCGCCAACTGGCCACGTTTGGCGACTTCGGGCACGGTTTTCTGTTCGTAGCTGGGCGGTATGCCACGCACATTCGGCTCGATCCAGATCTGCAGAAAGTGCGTCTGCTCGCCCTGGGCATGGTTGAACTCGCTGTGGCGCACGCCGCTGCCGGCGCTCATGCGCTGCACATCGCCGGGCGGAATGCCCTTGACGTTACCCATGCTGTCCTGGTGCGCCAGGTTGCCCGAGAGCACGTAGCTGATGATTTCCATGTCGCGGTGGCCATGGGTGCCGAAACCGGTGCCGGGCGCGATGCGGTCTTCGTTGATGACGCGCAGATTGCCCCAGCCCATGTGCTGCGGGTCAAAGTATTCGGCAAACGAAAAGCTGTGGAAGCTCTTGAGCCAGCCGTGGTCGGCGTAGCCTCTTTCAGTGGATTTGCGCAGGGTCAGCATGGTGTGGACTCCTTGAATTCGATGGAATAAATGTAGAGCCGGCCCGGCCTTTGACCATGCGGCCGCTTTGCTGGCATCATTCAATTGGTTTGAATGAATAAATAAAGAGCGTGCAAACACCCAAACAGACCCCACGCGACTGGCTGACGCCGGAAGTCCTGCTCATGCTGCAGGCCATTGATCGCCAGGGCAGCTTTGCCGCCGCCGCCCGGCAGCTCGACCTGGTGCCCAGCGCCCTGACCTACCGGGTGCGCCAGCTCGAAGACGCGCTCGACGTGCTGCTGTTCGACCGTTCCTCCCGTCAGGCCCGCCCCACCGCCGCCGGCCGCGAACTGCTGCGCGAAGCCGGCCGGCTGCTCGACGACATGGACGCCGTGGCCAACCGGGTGCGCCGCGTGGCCACCGGCTGGGAGGCGGTGCTCACGGTCGCGGTGGACAGCGTGGTCTCGCGCACCGTGGTCATGGACCTGTGCGCCGCCTTTCTGGCGCTGGGCTCGCCCACGCGCTTGCGGCTGCGGCACGAAACGCTCTCGGGCACGCTGGCCGCCCTGAGCTCGGGTCAGGCCGATCTGGCCCTCGGCGTGGTGCTCGAACCCGGGCTGGGCAACGACATCCAGCACGCGGTGCTGGGCGACATCCCGTTTGTGTACGCGGTGGCCTCCCACCACCCCTTGGCCAGCGCGCCCGAACCGCTGACGGACGCCCTGCTGCAGCAGCACCGGGCGGTGGCCGTGGCCGACTCGGTCAGCCGCGGCGCGGGCCTGACGATCGGCCTCCTGGCCGGGCAGGATGTGTTCACCGTGCCCGACATGGCCAGCAAGCTCGAAGCGCAGCTGCGCGGCCTGGGCGGCGGTTTCCTGCCCGAAACACTGGCCCGGCCCTACATCGACGCCGGCATGCTGGTCGTCAAGCAGGTGGCCCACACCCGCCAGACGACCACGCATTACGCCTGGCGCGAAGGCCGGCACAGCCCGGCCGGCCATGCCTTGCGCTGGTGGCTCGACCAGCTCGCGCAGGCCGTGACGCGCAGCGCATTGCTGCAACCGGCGCATCGCGTGTAGAGTGCGCACATGACCACACAACACATCGCCATCATCGGTGTCGGCATGGCCGGCATCGTCTGCGCCCGCACCCTGCGCCAGGCCGGCCACCACGTCACCCTGTTCGAAAAGAGCCGGGGCCTGGGCGGCCGCATGGCCACGCGCCGCAGCCCCTTTGGCAGCTTTGACCACGGCACCCAGTACTTCACCGTGCGCGACCCGCGCTTTGAACTGGCCCTGGGCACCGTGCCCGGCCTCTGCCGGCCCTGGAGCGCCAATGCGGTGCGCGTGCTCGACCCGATCGGCCGCGTGATCGAAGCCGGCCTGCCCGGCGGCGAACGTCACTGGGTCGCCACACCTGGCATGAACGGCCTGGTGCGCGCCTGGGGCGAGCCCCTGGTCGAAGACGGCAACGTCCAGCTCGACACCCGCGCCACCCGCATCGAGCGCGACCCGCTCATGAAAACCGGCTGGCAGATCCACACCGAGGGCAACGATGGCAGCCAGCAGGTGTTCGCCGGCTTTGACAAGGTGGTGCTGGCCATCCCGCCCGCGCAGGCCCAATCACTGCTGCAGGCCTCGGCGCTGGGCGAACTGGCCGAGCCGCTCACGGCAGTTCAGGTCGACCCTTGCTGGACACTGATGGCCGCCTGGCCGCAGGCGGTGCAGCCGGGGCTGATCACCATCGGCCCCCAATGGAACGCGGCGCGCAGCACCCACCACCGCATCGCCTGGATGGCGCGCGAATCGTCCAAGCCCGGGCGCGAGCCGATCGAACGCTGGACGGTGCAGGCCAGCGCCAGCTGGTCGGCCGAGCACGTCAACGACAGCCCTGATCGTGTGAGCGCCAAGCTGCTCAAGGCCTTTGGCGAAGTCACCGGCATCCGCGCCACGCCGGCGCATGCCGAAGTCCACCGCTGGCTCTACGCCAAGACCGCCCGTCCGCTGGGCCAGAGCCACCTCTGGTTCAAGGCCGAAGGCATCGGCCTGTGCGGCGACTGGTGTCTGGGCCACCGGGTCGAAGACGCCTTTGTGTCGGGCCTGGAACTGGCACTGGCCATGCTGCGCAAGCGCTGATGGCGGCTTACACCGGACGCTTCGCCCCCTCCCCCACCGGCCTGCTGCACGCGGGCTCGCTCGTCGCTGCCCTGGCCAGCTGGCTGGATGCACGCGCCCACGGGGGCCAGTGGCTGGTGCGCATCGAAGACGTGGACACGCCGCGCTGCATGCCGGGTGCGGGCGAACAGATCCTGCAGCAACTGGCCCTCTGCGGCCTGGTGCCTGACGGCGAAGTACTCAGGCAAAGCCAGCGCGGCAACCTATACCAACAGGCCCTGGACCGACTGGTGGCCGATGGCCTGGCCTACCCTTGCGGCTGCTCGCGCAAGCACATCGAAGCCGCCCAGACCCACCCCACCGAACGCCACAAGGCCCAGGTCTACCCCGGCACCTGCCGCGAAGGCCTGAACGGCAAACCCGCGCGCGCCTGGCGGCTGAATGTTGAAGCGGTGCGCACGGCACGGGGTCTGCCCAAGATCACCTGCTGGACGGACCGGCGCCTCGGGCCTCAAGCCGAGGACGTGGCAGAGGCGGTCGGCGACTTCGTGCTCAAGCGCGCCGACGGCCTGTGGGCCTACCAGCTGGCAGTGGTGGTCGACGACGCCGCGCAAGGCATCACCGACGTGGTGCGCGGCGAGGACCTGACCGACAACACCGCCCGCCAAATCGTGCTGCAGCAGGCCCTGAACCTGCCCACCCCGCGCTACCTGCACACGCCGCTGGTCCTGGGCGACAAAGGCGAAAAGCTCAGCAAGCAAAACGGTGCACAGGCGCTGGACTTGAGCGCTCCACTCGCTGCACTGAATACGGCTGCGCAGGCTCTGGAGCTGCCTGCCTGTCACTCGTCTGTGCAAGCGGCGCTGCAATGCTGGATTGAAGCCTGGAAGCTGGAGGCCTACGAACTGCGGTGCCTCCACAGCAGAGGACGCCTTATCGGACAGACATGGAGCCGTGACAGCCTGTATGAGCGTCGCTGAAGGCGGTTTGGCGCTGGTACCGCCAGGTCGAGCGCACCACGATAATCATGGGTTTTGCGACACATCCACCCGTCCATGACCACGTCCGAACAGCCCCCCGTCACCGCCGCCGATGCCCCCTTCATGCGCACCATCAAAAGCTATGTGCTGCGCGCAGGCCGCATGGGCACAGGGCAGATGCGGGCCTTTGAGTTGTACGGGCCGCAGTTCCTGATCCCCTACCGGGCTGAAAAGCTCGACGTGCAGGCGGCCTTTGGCCGCACCGCGCCGCTGATCCTGGAGATCGGCTTCGGCATGGGCGACGCGACCGCCAAAATTGCCCATGTGCGCCCCAACGACAATTTCCTGTGCTGCGAAGTGCACGAACCCGGCGTGGGCGCCTTGCTCAAGCGCTGTGGCGAAGAAAACATCGCCAACATCCGCATCGTGCAGCACGATGCGGTCGAGGTCATGGACCACATGCTGGGCGAGAACAGCCTCGACGGCGTGCACATCTTCTTTCCGGACCCCTGGCACAAGAGCCGCCATCACAAGCGCCGCCTGATCCAGTCGCCTTTTGTGGCCCGGCTGGCCAAACACATCCAACCCGGCGGCTACCTGCACCTGGCCACCGACTGGCAGCCCTATGCCGAGCAGATGATGCAGGTGCTGTCGGCCGAACCCCTGCTGGCCAACACCGCAGGCGCGGGCCAGTTCGCCCCCAAGCCCGACTACCGGCCGCTGACCAAGTTTGAAAACCGTGGCCTCAAGCTAGGCCACGGCGTCTGGGACCTGGTGTTCCAGCGGGTATGAAACGGCTCCGCCCATGGCATTCGGCCGCAGGGGCGGCCTCCCACAGACTGATGCACCGGCTCTGCCCTGTGGGAGCGAGCCCCCGCTCGCGAATAAAACAGCCTTGAACCATGGCCCATGTGCCCAAGAACCCCCACATCGCCATGCGCGACGGCGTCTCGCCCAGCTGCGTGGCGCTGCCCCGGGTGCGCCAAAGCCCTTGGCCGCTGCTGATCGACCACCTGGCCGAACGCATGCCCCGCATCTCCCGCGCCGAATGGGCCGAGCGCATGCAATCGGGCAGCGTGTTGGGCGAATACGGCCAGCCCCTGCCGCCCAACGCGCCTTATGTGGGTGGCGCCCGCATTTATTACTGGCGCGAGCTGGGGCAGGAAGAGCCGATCCCGTTTGCAGCCGCGGTGCTGTTTGAAGACGAGCACCTGGTCGTGGCCGACAAGCCGCACTTCCTGCCCGTCACGCCCGGCGGGCGCTATGTGCGCGAAACCCTGCTGGTGCGCCTGAAGGCCCAGCTGGGCCTGCCCGACCTGAGTCCGCTGCACCGCATCGACCGCGAAACCGCCGGGCTGGTGCTGCTGTGCAAACGCCCGCAGGACCGCGACGCCTACCAGTCCCTCTTTCGCGACCGCAAGGTGGACAAGGTCTACGAGGCCATCGCGCCTTGGCGGTCCGATCTGCGCCTGCCCCTCACACGCCAAAGCCACATCCTGGAAGACGAGCAGGCCTTCTACCGCATGCGCGAGGCCCTGCCCCATGAGGGGCTGCCGCCCAACAGCGAAACCCGCATCGAATGTGTGCAACATGATGACGAACGGGCGCTCTACCGCCTGTACCCGGTCAGCGGCAAGCGCCACCAGCTGCGGGTGCACATGCACGGCCTGGGCCTGCCCATCGAGGGCGACCAGTTCTACCCGGTGGTGCGGCGCGGGCCAGATGAAGCCGAAGACTTTGCCCAGCCCCTGCAGCTGCTGGCGCGGGGCATAGCCTTCACCGACCCGGTCACTGGCCAAGACAGGCACTTCGAGAGTGCCCGACAGCTGACGCAGAGCGCCAGCGTCTGATGGTCAGGCCAGGATCTCGCGCGCCGTGATCGTGTACTTGAACGCGTCTGGCGCGTAGGAGTCCACGCGCCCCTCGGCCGTTTCGGCCACGGGGTACATCAGGAAGTTGAGCAAGCCCTCTTTTGCCCCAGGCAACTTGAGATCGTGCGCGGTGTTCCAGCCCACCCAGTTGCCTTCCCATCCGCCAAACAAGTGCTTGTAGACAGGCGCCACCAACGGGTGGTCGGTGCGCTTGATCCACTCTGGCGTTTCAAGGCGCATGACCTTGGCCACATCGGCCGGGTCCATCGCGACCCAGCCGTGGGCCTGCAGATACACCTCGGCGCGGCAGTGCTGCGCGCCCTTGAGACTGGCGGGGTTGCCCGACAGCTCCTTGTAGCCAAAGGCAGAAGGCACCAGACGCAGGCCGTACACATCACGCGCAGGCACACCCACCGAGCGGCACAGGCCTACAAACAGCGCATTGATGTCGGCGCACTTGCCACCCAGGTTGCCGGTCTCCAGCATGGTCTTGATGTCGCCCTCGCCGCAGCCGCGCACCTTGGGTTCGCGCCAGGCGTTGCCAACCACCCAGCGGTAGATGGCGCGGGCTTTCTCGACATCGGTCTTGGCACCCTGCGTGGCCTTGAGCGCGGTCTGGCGCACGATGCCGTCGGTCGGCAGCAGGTGGGTGGCGCGGGTGTAGTGGCGCAGCGTGGCGGCGTCTTCCTTCTCGAAGCGGCGACCACCAGCCAGGTCAGCACGGTTGCGCGTCTGCACGCGGCTGGTGACTTCCACCACGGGCTTCACACCTGCAGCAAATTCGGCCTGCACCATGCGCGCGCCTTCCACGCCATCGGCCACCATGCGGGCGCTGCCGTTGCTGCTGTAGCTGCTCGCAAGGGACTTTTGCCAGTCGCTGTCGATGCTGGGCACCGGCAACCAGATGCGGGTGGTACCGACCGGGTCAGCCAGTTCCACGCGGGTGGTGACTTCAAACATGCGCCATTCGCCCGGCATCGGGGCAAACTGGCGTTGTGGGGTGGATTGGGCACGCACCAGGGTGGGCGCCGCGATCAGGGCGCCCATGGCGGCGCCCCCTTTGAGCAGGGAACGACGAACGGGGATCATTTGCGGGAACTCCGGAATAAGGCAAAAGACCTGTCGGCGCACACGAGACGCACAAAGCGTCAATGCCCCGAAGGCAGGTCACCCTGCACGACTCGCGCAGGACAGGTTGATTATCCCGTAAGCAAACTTCAGCGCCTTGGGCTGGACAAACTGGCAATCCAGCGCCCCGCTTGCGGCCCTGCCCAGTCCACCTCACCCAGCACGCGCCAGCGGATCTGTCCCTCTGGCGCGATCAGCAGCGTGGTGGGGAAAGCGGTGACGCCAAAGCGTTTGGCCAGTTCGGCCTGGGGGTCGAGCACGACCGGGAAGTGCATGCCGGTGGAGTCGAGGTAGCGGCGCACATGGCTGGCGGTTTCGCGCACATTGATGCCGATCACCACTGGATCGCCGCCGCCGATGTCGTGCAGGGTCTGCAGCGAGGGCAGCTCTTCTTTGCAGGGCGGGCACCAGGTGGCCCAGAAGTTGAGCACCACCGCCCTGCCCTTGAGGCTGGCGTTCGTCCAGCGCTGGCCTTGCAAGTCGGTCAGGTCCAGCGCGGGGGTGGGCTGCGCGGCAGGCCAGGGGGTTTTCTGGAACTGGGCGTGGGCCAGGCCCAGAGAGCCGCCCATGACCAGTGCGACCAGCATCTTGGACAAGATGGACCGCCGCGCTGCGCTTGCGGTGACGGTCATGCCGTCATGGCAAAAGCCGAAGGCCTGTGGCCATCTCCTGGCCATCGGCTGGAACCACTGTGCCGTCACGGCTCAACCCTGTCAGACGCGCTCGGTCACCCAGGCCTGCACGCTGGCCAGCGCCTGCGGCAGGGCCTTGGCATCGGTGCCGCCGGCCATGGCCATGTCGGGCTTGCCGCCACCTTTGCCACCCACCTGCTGGGCCACAAAGTTGACGAGCTCGCCAGCCTTGACCTTGCCGGTGGCATCTTGCGTCACGCCTGCGGCGATCTGCACCTTGTCGCCATCCACCGCAGCCAGCACGATGGCGGCGGTTTTGAGCTTGTCCTTGAGCTTGTCCATGGTCTCGCGCAGGGTCTTGGCGTCGGCCCCGTCGAGCTTGGCCACCAGGAGCTTGAGACCCTTGATGTCCACCGCTTGGGTGGCCAGTTCATCGCCTTGGGCAGAAGCCAGCTTGCCTTTGGCGGCAGCCAGTTCTTTTTCGAGCGCCTTGACCTGGTCCAGCACCTGGGCAATGCGGTTGTTCAGCTCGGCGGGCTGGGCCTTGAGGGTGCCTGCGGCCTGGCTGACGGTGGCTTCAAGCGACTGCAGGTAGGCCAGCGCGTTTTGGCCGGTCACGGCTTCGATGCGGCGCACGCCCGCGGCCACACCGCTTTCGGCCACGATCTTGAACAGGCCAATGTCGCCCGTCGCCTTGACGTGGGTGCCACCGCACAATTCGCGGCTCGAACCGATGTCAAGCACGCGCACGGTCTCGCCGTACTTCTCGCCAAACAGCATCATGGCGCCGGTTTTCTGGGCGCTCTCGATGTCCATCACGCGCGCTTGCGCCGCGGCGTTGGCCAGGATTTCAGCGTTGACCCTGGCTTCGATCTGGCGGATTTCATCGTCGGTCACCGGCGCGTTGTGGGCGAAGTCAAAGCGGGTGCGCTCGGCGTTGACCAGCGAGCCTTTTTGCTGCACATGGCTGCCCAGCACTTCGCGCAGGGCCTTGTGCATCAGGTGGGTGGCGCTGTGGTTGCGCACGGTGGCGGCGCGCAGGTCGGTGTCCACATGGGCCTGCACGGCATCGCCCACTTTCAGACTGCCGCTTTGCAGTTCACCGTGGTGGCCAAACACGTCGGCCTTGATTTTTTGCGTGTCCAGCACATGGAACTGGGCGCCACCGTTGTGGATCAGGCCCTGGTCCCCCACCTGGCCGCCGGATTCGGCGTAGAACGGGGTGGTGTCGAGCACGACCACACCCTGCTGGCCGGCCTGCAGCGCCTGCACCGGCGTGCCGTCCACATACAGGGCCACGACCTTGGCGTGGCTCATGAGCGTGTCGTAGCCCACAAAATCGTTGCCATTGCCGCTGTAGTCCAGCGCCTTGTCCATCTTGAACTTGCCAGCAGCGCGGGCCTGGGCTTTTTGCTTTTCCATGGCGGCGGCAAAACCGGCTTCGTCCACGCTCAGGTCACGCTCGCGGCACACGTCGGCCGACAGGTCGAGCGGGAAACCATAGGTGTCGTGCAGCTTGAAGGCCACCTCACCAGGCAACACCTTCACGCCACCGGCCAGGGCGGCGTCCAGGATCTGCATGCCGGTTTCGAGCGTCTCAAAGAAGCGTTCTTCTTCGATGCGCAGGATGTCGGTGATGCGGTCCGCCTGGTCGGCCAGGTTCGGATAAGCGGCGCCCATGAGCTTGACCAGGTCAGGCACCAGCTTGTGGAAGAACGGCGACTTCTTGCCCAGCTTGTAGCCGTGGCGAATCGCACGGCGCACGATGCGGCGCTGCACATAGCCACGGCCTTCGTTGCTGGGCACCACGCCGTCGCTCACCAAAAACGCGGTGGCACGGATGTGGTCGGCAATCACGCGCAGGCTCTTGTTGTTCAGGTCGGCACAACCGGTTTCGCGGGCAGCGGCCTTGATCAGCGCGTCAAAGAGGTCGATCTCGTAGTTACTGTGCACATGCTGCAGGATGGCAGCCAGGCGCTCCAGGCCCATGCCGGTGTCCACACACGGTGCCGGCAGCTTGGTCACCGATCCGTCTTCGGCCATGTTGAACTGCATGAACACGTTGTTCCAGATCTCGATGAAGCGGTCGCCATCTTCCTCGGGGCTGCCCGGAGGGCCACCCGGGATCTCGGGACCGTGGTCGTAAAAGATCTCGGAACACGGACCGCAGGGGCCAGTGTCGGCCATCATCCAGAAGTTGTCGGACTTGTAGCGGCCGCCCTTGTTGTCGCCAATGCGAATCACGCGCTCGGGCGGCAGGCCAATTTCTTTCGTCCAGATGTCGTAGGCCTCGTCGTCTTCCTGGTAAACGGTGGCCAGCAGGCGCTCCTTGGGGAGCTTGTAGACCTCGGTCAGCAGCTCCCAGGCCCACTTGAGCGACTCGCGCTTGAAGTAGTCGCCAAACGACCAGTTGCCCAGCATCTCGAAGAAGGTGTGGTGGCGGGCGGTGTAGCCCACGTTTTCCAGGTCGTTGTGCTTGCCACCCGCGCGCAGGCAGGCCTGGACGGACGCCGCACGCACATAGGAGCGCTTGTCGGTGCCCAGGAAGACGTCCTTGAACTGCACCATGCCGGAGTTGGTGAACATCAGCGTCGGGTCATTGCCCGGCACCAGAGGGCTGGAGGCGACCACGGTGTGGCCCTTGGACTCGAAGAAATCGAGGAAGGTCTTGCGGATGTCGGCAACGGAGAAAACGGCTTGGCTCATGGTGTTGGACGGGATTTCCGGAGTAACCGGGCATTATAGGTTTGACGTCCCCAGGGCTGGGAGGGGTGGCACGGGCGTGGCATGGGCCTGGCGGGGCTTGCGGCCATGGGTGACTGACTGTCGCCTTCGCCACTGCAGGCCCGGGCGCGGCGTGGCAAACTGTTGTCCCATTTCAACCTGCCTGTCAGAGAACGCCATGGACATGAAGACTTCTCCCCTCGCCTTGCTCAAGGACCCTTCACTGCTCAAGACCGATGCGCTGATCAACGGCCAATGGGTCAAAGGCAGCGGGACTTTTGAAGTCACCGATCCGGCCACCGGCCTCAAGCTGGCCGACGTGGCCAACCTGCGCGCCACAGAGGCCGAACAGGCCATTGCCGCCGCCAACGCCGCCTGGCCCGCCTGGCGCAGCAAGACCGCCAAGGAGCGCAGCATCATCATGCGCAAATGGTTTGACTTGCTGATTGCACACACCGAGGATCTGGCCCGCATGATGACTGCCGAAAACGGCAAGCCCATGGCCGAGTCGCGCGGCGAAGTGGCCTACGGCGCCAGTTTTGTGGAATGGTTCGCCGAAGAAGCCAAGCGCATCAACGGCGAAACCCTGCCCCAGTTTGACAACAACCGCCGCCTGATGGTGATCCGCCAGCCGATCGGCGTGTGTGCGGCCATCACACCCTGGAACTTCCCGCTGGCCATGATCACCCGCAAGGTGGCGCCGGCGATCGCCGCAGGTTGTCCGGTGGTCATCAAGCCAGCCGAGCAGACGCCGCTGACCGCTCTCGCTGCGGCCGAGCTGGCCCTGCGCGCAGGCATCCCCGCTGGCGTGATCAACATCGTCACCGCTGACGCGTCCAACAGCATCGCCATCGGCAAGGTGCTGTGTGCGAGTGACACCGTGCGTCACATCAGCTTCACCGGCTCGACCGAAGTCGGCCGCATCCTGATGGCGCAATCGGCGCCGACGGTCAAGAAAATGTCGCTCGAACTTGGCGGCAACGCCCCCTTCATCGTGTTCGACGATGCCGACATCGACAGCGCCGTCGAAGGCGCCTTTGCCAGCAAGTACCGCAACGCCGGCCAGACCTGCGTCTGCTCCAACCGCCTCTATGTGCAGGAGGGGGTGTACGAGGAATTTGCGCAAAAATTTGCCGCCAAAGTCAAGACCGCCAAGGTGGGCAACGGCTTTGAGGACGGCGTGAACCAGGGCCCGCTGATCGAGCCCTCGGCGCTGGACAAGGTCGAGCGACATGTGCAGGACGCGATCGCCAAGGGCGCGCGCGTGCTGACCGGCGGCAAGCGCCTGCAAGGCCAGTTCTTCGAGCCCACCGTGGTGGCCGACGCCAACGCCAGCATGATTTGCGCGACCGAAGAAACCTTTGGCCCCTTCGCGCCGATCTTCAAGTTCAAGACCGAGCAGGAAGCCATCGACGCGGCCAACAACACCATCTTTGGCCTGGCCAGCTACTTCTACAGCCGCGATGTGGGCCGCATCTTCCGCGTCAGCGAGGCGCTGGAATACGGCATGGTGGGCATCAACGTCGGCATTCTGGCGACCGAGCATGTGCCCTTTGGTGGGGTCAAGCAGTCGGGCCTGGGCCGCGAGGGTTCGCACCACGGCATCGACGACTATGTGGAGATCAAGTACCTCTGCCTGGGCGACATCCTGAAGTAAACTTGGCACCTGCTGCGGGTGTCGTTCAATGGTAGGACTCTTGCTTCCCAAGCAAATAACGTGGGTTCGATTCCCATCACCCGCTCCAGCACTCCTGTGATGCCATTCACGACCGGATTGGGATTCCCTTCTGGGTCCTCGGGTCAAGCCCGAGGATGACATCCATCAGTAGGATGACATTCGTCAGCGCCAGGCCTGCATGTATTCCTGCCAATGGGATTCCTGTGAAGCCATGGCCTGCAGGTTCTGCTGGACGAAAGCGATTTCCTGCTCGTACTCGGCCTCGGTCAGGCCACCTCGCATCTTCTGAAAGCGGCAGTACAGCAAGTAGGTGTTCATCACATCGGTCTCACAGTAACGGCGCACGTCCTCCGTCTGGCCTGCTAGGAATTGGGCATAGACCTGTCCACCATCCATGCCCAGTTTGCCCGGGAAACCGCAGAGTTTGGCCATGGCGTCCAGCGGCGCATTCGCGCGGGGGATGTATTTGGCCAGCAGGTCCATCAGGTCCAGATGTTTCAGGTGATAACGACTGATGTAGTTGTTCCATTTGGACTCCCGGTCGGACTCACCCATGTCCCAATAATGGTCAGCCACCACCCCATGCATCAGGCCACGGTAGTGCAGCACCGGCAGATCGAAACCACTGCCGTTCCAGCTGACCAGCTGCGGGCTGTGCTTCTCGATGGCGTTGAAAAAGGCCTGTACGACCTTGCCCTCGCTGTCACCGTCACGGTCCACGAAGGAGTGGATCCTCAGGCCCTCTGCGTTGCGAAATACACAGCTGATGCACAGGATGCGCTGGAGATACAGGGGCATGAAGTCGCTCTGTCCGTGGGCTGCACGCTCGGCTGCCCATTGCGCATGAAGTTGAGCGTCACTGGCCTGCGGGTCACCCCCATGCAGACGGCGCCACCCAGCCATGTCGGGAATCGTCTCAATGTCAAAGACCAGGACAGGCCAGGCCATGGCGCTTCAGCGCGATGCCAGGAAACGCTGTGGATCGACCGGCTTGCCCTGCCGACGCACTTCAAAATGCAGCTTGACTCGGTCAGCGTCGCTGCTGCCCATCTCGGCAATCCGATCGCCCTTGCGGACTTTCTGGTCTTCCTTGACCAGCAACTTCTGGTTGTGGGCGTAGGCAGTCAGGTAATTGTTGTTGTGCTTGATGATGATGAGGTTGCCATAACCCCGCAATCCGGAACCGGCATAGACCACCTGACCGTCTGCTGCCGCGAGCACCGGATCGCCCTCCTTGCCGGCAATGTCAATGCCCTTGTTTTTGGCCTCATCGAATCCTGCAATCACTTGTCCGTTGGCCGGCCAGATGATGCTGAAGTCTTCGGCAGGCAGAACCGCTGAAGACTGGGTCATGGGTGCAGCATTCTGACTGGCGGGGGCAGAAGCCATGGGTCTGGCGGATGCGGCTGGCGCTGTTGCCGTAGAGGTGATGGGCCTGACCACCACACCAGTGCTTTCGACCGCAGCGCCCGGTGGCAACACACGCAGGACCTGACCGACCTCGATCAGATCCGGGTTGCCGAGATTGTTCCATCGGACCAGGTCACGCCAGGCCTGACCATGGTCGAGCCCGATGCGCATCAGCGTATCGCCCTTTTGGACGGTGTAGTAACCCGGCTTGCCTGCGTTTTCTGCACCCGGCAAAGGCTTGACCTCTGCGGCAGGCGACCCGATGCGGGCGGATCCACGGTCTTCCACCGGAGCCGGCTGACGCGGCGACGAAGAGCAGGCCACCAAGGTGGCCAGCAAAAGCACTGCGCTACCCAGCTGTGTTGTGCGATGCGCGTTCTTGTTCATGAATGATCCCTCAAGCAACGCCAGATTTTAGGGGGACAAAGTGGACGGCCTCGAGCACTTGGCGCTCGGCACCCCGGGCAGTTTTGCGAATCACAACCAGCGCCTGATGGCCCTCCGCCGTGACGGTAGGTGCCACCAGCCTGCCGCCTTCGGCCAGCTGATCCAGCCAGGCCTCGGGCACCGCGTGACCACCCGCCGCAGAGATGATGCCTGCATAGGGGGCACCCTTGGCATAACCGAGCATGCCATCGCCGAAAATCAGATGCACGTTGTGCAACCGGAAATGGCGCAGGTTTTCGCGTGCCTTGTCGTGCAGGCCACGCAGTCGCTCGATGCTGTAGACCTCCGAGGCCACCTGGCTCAGGACCGCCGCCTGGTAACCGCATCCTGTGCCGATCTCCAGCACGCGGCCGAGCTTGCCTTTCACACCCTCGCGCAGGAGCTCGATCATGCGGGCCACCACATTCGGCTTGGAGATGGTCTGACCCAGGCCAATGGGCAGACTGGTGTCCTCATAGGCCTGATTGACCAAAGCGCTTTCGACGAAGCGATGGCGCTCAATGCGCCCCATCGCCTCCAGCACGGCTGGATCGCTGACGCCCTGTTCCGCCAGCTTGCGCACCATGCTTGACCGGACTGCGACCGAATCCAGCCCGACGCCTGCGGGAGGCACGAGCGCAGAGGACGCCAGAGGGCGAACAGACGGTGTGGTCCGCCTGGGTGTTGCGGTCGTGCCGGGAGGATGGAGCTGAACCGGAAAGCCAGGTCTTTTGGTCATGCCCGGCCCCCCGAGGGCTGCAAACCGGACAAGACCTCGCCCCAATGGCCCATTTGCTCGAATTCGGTCAGATCGACCTTGAGGGGCGTGAGCGAAACATGACCGTGGGTCGTTGCATGAAAGTCGGTACCCTCTGCATCATCCATGGCCGGGCCGGCATTGCCAATCCAGTACATGGTTTCGCCGCGAGGGCTGATCTGGGTGATGACCGGCTCGGCCGAGTGACGACGTCCCAGGCGGCAGATGCGCAATTCGCCCATCTGCGCGTAAGGCAAATTGGGAATATTGACGTTGAGCAGCCATGGCCGTGTACCGAGCAGTGACTGGCGCTGCAGATGCGCCACCAGATCGCGCGTCTTGAGGGCCGCGTCCTCTATATGCCGCCAGCCCTTGTCAACCAGCGAGACAGCGATCGAGGGAATTCCGAAAAGATAGCCCTCCATGGCAGCCCCGACCGTACCCGAGTACAGGGTGTCATCGCCCATATTGGCACCATTGTTGATACCTGAAACCACCAGATCGGGGCGGTATCCCAGCAAGCCGGTCAGGGCAATGTGCACGCAATCGGCTGGCGTGCCGTTGACGTAACGCACCCCCGGATCGGCAGCATGGACGTACAAAGGGGCATTGAGGGTCAGCGCATTTGATTTGGCGCTGTTGTTGTGCTCAGGCGCGACCACCTCGACATCAGCCACCGTGGCCAATACCGTACGCAACACCTGCAGGCCATCGGCCCTGTAACCGTCATCGTTGGAAAGAAGTATTCGCATGGGCAACAGTCAAAAGGCAATTGTAGGTCGGGCAGACATCTGCGACAGTCCGCTTGATTCGTCGCTCCGGGGACAAATCAGAGCCATTCATGCTGTCTAAGATGGGATGTATTCAACAAAGGAGAACCCATGCACGCTTGGCTCTGCGACAACCCTGTAGGCGTTGAGGCCCTGAACTGGAAAGAACTGCCCACGCCGACACCCGGCCCCGGTGAAGTACTCATCGAAATCCAGGCCGCGAGCCTGAATTTTCCAGATCTGCTGATCGTCCAGAACAAGTACCAGATGAAGCCGGCCCTGCCTTTTGTGCCTGGCTCCGAATACGCAGGGGTGATCCGTGCTGTTGGTGAAGGAGTCACCCAGCTCAAGCCAGGTCAGCCGGTAGCCTGCCTCTCCGGAACGGGGGGATTTGGTACGCACACCCTGGCACCGGCCAAGCTGTGCATGCCCCTGCCCCAGGGCTTCCCTGCCGTGGACGCTGCCGCATTCATCATGACCTACGCCACAAGTCACCATGCGCTGATCGACCGCGGTCAGCTCAAGGCAGGCGAGACGGTTCTCATCCTGGGGGCCGCAGGTGGCGTCGGTACTGCTGCCATTCAGATCGCCAAGGCTGCAGGCGCGCAAGTCATCGCAGCAGCGTCCACCGATGAAAAGTGCGCGCTGTGCAAGAAACAAGGTGCTGACGCCACCATCAACTACAGCCAGTCAAACCTGCGCGAGGAGATCAAGGCCCTGACCGACGGAAAAGGGCCGGACGTGATCTATGACCCGGTCGGTGGCGAACTCGCTGAGCCCGCTTTCCGCTCCATCGCCTGGCGTGGTCGCTATCTGGTGATCGGCTTTGCAGGCGGTCCGATTCCCAGCCTGCCACTCAACCTGCCCCTGCTCAAGGGCGCCTCGCTGGTGGGCGTCTTCTGGGGTGACTTTGCACGCCGTGAACCGCAGGCCAATGCGGCCATGATGGGTGAATTGGCCAGCTGGTATGCCCAGGGCAAGATCAAACCCGTGATCGACTGCACCATGCCGATGAGCGATCTCAAGGCCGCCTACGCCCGCATGGGATCACGCGCCGTGATGGGCAAGCTGGTGATGGTCAACTGAGCAAAGCACGACCAGAAATGAAAAACCCTTCCTGGAGGGAAGGGTTTTTGTTTTGGGGTGGCTAATGGGACTCGAACCCACGACAACCAGAATCACAATCTGGGACTCTACCAACTGAGCTATAGCCACCGCAGAGCCATGATTATAGCCTCAAGCTCAGGGGTTTTCCTTGTTTGAAATGCTTTTGGCAGCGCTCGGGATGATCTCTGCCTTGAGTTCCTTTTTGAGTACGGCCAGGTACGCCTGCAACTCTGCCTGACTGCGCAGCTGGGCGAACTGCTGCTGCGTCTGCCTGGCCTGCTCGGGGGTCTGGGCTTCTCGGGCCACGAGCTTGTTGACACGAACCAGCGCATAGCCCTCGGTACCCAGGTCCACGCCGACAAAGGCTGGCAACTTGGCAGGGTCAGCACGCAAGGCGGCATCGACCAGCGCTTGCGGCAATGACTGCAGCTGGTCACGCGAAACCACAAGAGGCTGGCCCAATCCAGGTGTGGCCGAGCCCGTCTTGGCTGCAGTCAGTAGGGCCTCGCCCTCAGCGCGGGCCAGTTCCATCGACTTGCTCCGTACGAACTGCTTGCGCACCTCATCCCGCACCTCCGGCAACGGTCTGACCACCGAGGGATGGTGCCTGACGATGCGTGCAGAAACCAGCGTGTTGCTGGCGATTTCGATGGCCTCGGTATTGCGCTGCTTGCTGATCGCATCTTCAGAGAAAAGGGCTTTGAGGACCTTGGGGTTGGCCAGCTCGGCAGGCGTCGCCGCAGCAGGCGTGCGCGTCACGCCATTGGCCTGACGCAAGCTGAGTTTGAGCTTGTCTGCCACAGGTTTGAGGGCATCGGCCTGCTCATAGACGCTGTTGCTGAAGGTTTCAGCCAGCTCCGCGAACTTGCGCTGGGCCTGCTGCTTGCGCAGGTCGGCCTCGAGCTGTGGGCGCATGGTTTCGAAACTGGGCGCCTTGGGCGTCTTGATGGCGGTGAGCAAAATGATATGGAAACCAAAATCGGATTCGACCACATCGCTGATGTCCCCCTCCTTCATGCCAAATACAGCATCCTCGAAAGGCTTGACCATGGCGCCGCGGGCAAAGAAGTCCAGATCGCCTCCGTTGCCGGCAGAACCAGGATCCTGAGAGTTCTTGCGCGCCAGATCGGCAAACGATTTGGGATTCTTGCGTACCTGCGCCAGCAGGTCCTGCGCCTGGGTGCGAGCCTTGTCACGCTCGGCAGCCGGTGCATCCTTGGCGGCATTGATCAGGATGTGGCTGGCACGGCGCTGCTCCTGGCCTGCCAGCCGTTGCAGGTTCTGCTCGTAATAGGTTTTGAGATCCTGCTCGGGCAGAGAGACTGAGGCCATCAGGCTGTTGAGATCAAGCACCAGGTACTCGACATCCGCAGACTCCACGGTACGAAAAGCGTCGGCATTGGCCTTGTAGTAAGTCTCCAGATCGGTATCGCTCACCTGGACCTTGGCAGCAAAGTCCTTGGTGGCAAATTTCTGTACTTGCACCTCACGGCGCTGGAGCCAGGCCTGCAGCGCCGCATCGGTCTGTTTGGCCAGCGGCAGGACGGAAACCTGCAACGGAGTCAGTACCTGGCGGCTGGAGATGTCCTGACGCACACGGGCCTCAAAACCTTCAGGCGTGAGGCCCTGGGAAGCGGCCAGCTGGCGATAACGTTCCATGTCCAGTTTGCCGTCGGGGCCACGCAGGCCCGCAATGACAGGATCTTGCTGCAGTTCCCGGGCCAGTCGGGCATCGCTGGTCAGCAGCAACTGCTTCTGTGCCGCAGCCAGCAGTGCACGCTCATTGACCATCCGCTCCAGCGTGGCCAGACGCGCTTCCTGTGAGTCAAGGAGCTGGGAATCGATGTTGGGCAACTGTGCGCGGATACGATCTGCCTCGCGTTTGTGGGCTTCGTCCCACTCCTGCCGGGTGATTTTCTGGCCATCGACACGCGCCACCTCGGCAGCGTTGTCTGAGAACCGGCTGTAACCCTCAAGACCAAACAGAACAAAAGAGGGAATGATCAGCAGAAACAACAGCCCCATCATGATCTTGGAGTTGTTGCGAACGGTATCGAACATGACTGTCTCTCGATGAAAAAAAAGGCGAACAACTTGTTCGCCTTACTTGGGGTGGTGGGTGCTGAGGGGCTCGAACCCCCGACCTACGCCTTGTAAGGGCGCCGCTCTACCAACTGAGCTAAGCACCCCACCTGAAACACGAAACCAGTTCGGTGCTGGACAGAATTCTAGCCGCTAAAAGCAGGGATCACGCCAAGCGGGCTTCAGATCAGGGCTGCGATGGCCTTGCCCACATCGGTAGTCGAACCGGTTCCACCCAGATCGGGCGTGCGCGGTGCACCGCTGCCTGGCTGCAGCATCTTCTCGATAGCGCCCAAAATCGCGTCATGGGCCGCCTTGTGACCCAGAAACTCCAGCATCATGGCGCCGCACCAGATCTGGCCGATCGGGTTGGCGATGCCCTTGCCGGCAATGTCGGGCGCCGAACCGTGCACCGGCTCGAACAGGGACGGGAACTTGCGGTCGGGGTTGAGGTTGGCACTCGGCGCGATGCCGATCGTTCCTGTGCAGGCCGGCCCGAGGTCAGAGAGGATGTCGCCGAACAGGTTGCTGGCCACCACCACATCGAAAAAGTCCGGGCGCTGCACAAAGTGCGCCGTCAGGATGTCGATGTGGAACTTGTCGACGTTGATGCCCGGGTAGGCCTTGGCCATCTCGGCCACACGCTCGTCCCAGTAAGGCATGGTGATGGCGATGCCGTTGGACTTGGTTGCGCTGGTCAGATGCTTCTTGGGCCGCGACTGCGCCAGCTCGAAGGCGAACTTGAGCACCCGGTCCACGCCCACGCGGCTCATGATGGTTTCCTGCATGACGATCTCGCGCTCGGTGCCGGGGAACATGCGGCCACCCACCGCCGAGTACTCGCCCTCGGTGTTTTCGCGGACGATGTACATGTCGATCTCGCCGGGCTGGCGCGGGCTGCCGTCCTTGCGCACCACAGGGGCAATGATGCCGGGCATCAGCCGCGCCGGGCGCAGGTTGATGTACTGGTCAAACTCACGGCGAAACAGCAGCAGCGAGCCCCACAGAGACACATGATCGGCAATCTTTTCAGGCCAGCCCACCGCGCCAAAGTAAATAGCATCGTGGCCACCGATCTGGTCCTTCCAGTTGTCGGGCAGCATCTGGCCATGCTTTTCGTAATAGTCCCAGCTCGAAAAATCAAAGTGGTCGAACTGCAGGTCAATGCCGAACTTGCTGGCCGTGGCTTCGAGCACGCGCAGGCCCTCGGGTATCACTTCCTTGCCGATGCCGTCACCGGCAATGACCGCGATGCGGTGTCGTGTCATGAGTCTCTCCAGAAAAACAGGCCCTCAAGGCGAAAGCCGCGAGTATGCCCGCACATGGGGCTGGCACGGTTCACCTGGGCGACGCGGGACGCACCACCAGGCTCACACCCACGGCGGTGATGGCCGTGCCCAGCAGCGTCAGGGCCGTGATCTGTTCGTCAAACAGCAGCCAGGCAATCAGCGCGGTGGTGGGCGGCACCAGGTACATCAGGCTGGCCACGGTGGCCGCCGCACCGCGCTGGATCAGCAGGTACAACAGGGACGAACCGCCCAGCGTCAACCCCAGCACTGACCAGGCCATGGCGCCCATGAGTTGGCCATTCCACTGCATGGCCTCGGTCTCCAGCAGCGCCAGCGGCAGCGTGACCACCGCCGCCGCCATCAGCTGCACGGTGTTGGCGGTGCGCACATCGCAAGGCTGCACAAAGCGCTTCTGGTAGAGCGTGCCGGTGGTGATGGCCAGCAAGGCCATGACGGCCCAGGCCATGTTTTCAAAGGTCACATGGTCCAGCGGCGTGCCCTGCACGAACTTGCGCGAAACCACCATGACGAGGCCGGCAAAGCCCAGCAGCAAGCCCAGCCACTGCCGGCGCGAAACCGTGCCCTGCCCCGCATCGCGTGAGAGCGTAGACAACCAGATGGCCGTCAGCACCGGCTGGATGCCGACGATCAGTGAGGACAGGCCTGAACCCATGCCGGCCTTGACGGCAGCCCACACGCCGCCCAGATAACCGGCGTGCATCAGCACACCGGTCACGGCCAGGTGCAGCATCTGGCGCTGGTCCTTGGGCCAGGCCACACGAGCCAGCAGGATCCAGGGCAGAAAGCAGAGAATGGAAAAAAAGTAACGCCAGAGCAGGAAGGTGAACGGTGGCGCATACGGCATGCCATAGCGCGCCACGATGAAGCCGGTGCTCCAGATCAGCACGAACACGGCGGGCATGGCCTTCACCCAGGCCGTGGTCTGGCTCTCTGTCATGCAAGGCTCATTTCACGCGGGCACGGATTTCGGGCAGGGCCTTCTGCATGTAATAAACCATCGACCAGATGGTCAGCACAGCCGCCGCCCAGATCAGCACCTCGCCCCAGATGCGGGTGTCGATCAGGCCCAGCAGCACGCCGTCGTACAGCAGAAAAGGAATGGCCACCATCTGCACCGTGGTCTTGACCTTGCCGATCATGTGCACCGCCACACTCTTGCCCGCGCCAATCTGCGCCATCCATTCGCGCAGCGATGAGATGGCGATTTCGCGGCCGATGATGATCAGCGCCACCAGCACATGCACCCGGTTCATGTGCACCAGAATCAGCAGCGCCGCGCAGACCAGGAACTTGTCGGCCACCGGGTCCAGAAAGGCACCAAAGGCCGAAGTCTGGTTGAGCTTGCGCGCCAGAAAACCGTCGAGCCAGTCGGTGATGGCAAAGACCACAAACATCACCGTGGCCAGCAGGTTTTTTGTGGCGTCACTCAGCCCCGGGATGTAGTACACGGCCACGATCAACGGGATCGCAACGATGCGCGTCCAGGTCATGAGCGTGGGGATGGTGAAAAACATGCGTCGATTGTGCACCAAGGCCATGACGTCTCCCTGTCACTGTCACCGCCATCTCCCCGGCTTGGCCCCTTGTCGTCCTCGGGCTTGACCCGAGGACTCATGCATGCCTGCCATCGCGGGAATGACCAACGTCACATCTCACTCAATGGAGCGCCTGGTAAATCGCCTCGGCCAGCTCCTGCGAGATGCCCTCCACCGTGGCAAGGTCCTCGACACTGGCCGCCTCTACCCCACGCACCCCGCCAAAGCGCTGCAGCAGCCGTGCCCGCTTGCGCGGCCCCACGCCCGGAATCTCTTCGAGCCGGCTGCCCCCCACCCGCACCTTGGCGCGCTGCGCCCGCATGCCGGTGATGGCAAAGCGGTGCGCCTCATCGCGGATCTGCGCCACCAGCATCAACGCGGCCGAGTCCTTGCCCAGATAGACCTTTTCGCGGCCATCGGCAAACACCAGCTCTTCCAGGCCCACCTTGCGGCCCTCGCCTTTTTCCACGCCCACGATGCGCGACAGGTCCAGCCCCAGATCGGTGAACACCTCGCGCGCCATGGCCACCTGGCCCTTGCCGCCGTCGATCAGCACCAGGTCGGGCATGCGGGCATTGCCGCCGCCCGTGCCATCTTGCGTGCGCAGCGCCTCGGCCAGCTTGCCGTAGCGGCGCATCAGCACCTGGCGCATGGCGGCGTAGTCGTCGCCGCCGGTGATGCCCTCGATGTTGTAGCGGCGGTATTCGCTGCTCTGCATCTTGTGCTGGCGAAACACCACGCAGGACGCCTGCGTCGCCTCGCCCGCCGTGTGCGAAATGTCGAAACACTCGATGTGCAGCTGGTCCAGGTCATCGGGCGCCAGGTCCAACGCATCGGCCAGGGCGCGGGTGCGGGCCTGCTGCGAGCCTTCTTCGGCCAGCAGGCGGGCCAGCTGCAGCTCGGCGTTCTTTTCGGCCATTTCCAGCCAGGCGCGGCGGTGCTCGCGCGGCTGGTGGATGGCGCTGATCTTCACGCCCGTCTGTTCGGTCAGCGCGGCGATCAACGTCTTGTCCACCGGCATGCTCAGGATCAGGAGCGGCGGCACCGGCACGCCGATGTAGTGCTGGGCCAAAAAGGCTTCGAGCACCTGCACCTCGACCGGCTGGGGCTGCTCGCCCTCTTCGAGCGCCTGCAGGTCCTGCGCGTCCTGCACATGGGCAGGAAAGTAAGGCCTATCGCCCAGGTGCCGGCCACCGCGCACCATGGCCAGGTTCACACAGGCGCGGCCGCCTTGCACCCGCACGGCCAGGATGTCGGCATCGGTGTCGGTGGCGGTTTCGACCGACTGCTGGTGCAGCACCCGCGACAGCGCGGTCAGCTGGTTGCGCACCTCGGCCGCCTGCTCGAATTCCAGCTTTTCCGCGTGACCCATCATGCGCGCTTCCATCTCGCGCATGAGTTCGCTGGTCTCGCCCCGCAAAAACTGCTCGGCATGCTGCACATCGGCCTGGTAGGCCTCGGGGCTGATCAGGTTCACGCAGGGGCCAGAGCAGCGCTTGATCTGGAACAGAAGGCAAGGCCGCGTGCGGTTGGCAAACACCGTGTCTTCGCAAGTGCGCAGCCTGAAGACCTTCTGGATCAGCTGGATCGACTCCTTGACCGCCCAGGCGCTCGGAAACGGGCCGAAGTAGCGGTGCTTCTTTTCCACCGCGCCGCGGTAATAGGCCACCCGCGGGTAATGCTGCGGCTGCGGGCTCGCCACCACGGCAGGCAGTGGTGTGCGACCGTTGCCCGAAAGCTTGAGGTAGGGGTAGCTCTTGTCGTCCCGGAACAGGATGTTGAAGCGCGGGTGCTGTGTCTTGATCAGGTTGTTTTCGAGCAGCAGCGCCTCGGCCTCGGAGCGCACCACCGTGGTCTCCATGCGCGTGATCTTGCTGACCATATGGCCGATGCGCGTGCCGCCATGGTCCTTCTGGAAATAGCTCGATACCCGCTTTTTGAGGTTGCGCGCCTTGCCCACATACAGCAGCTGCTCCTGCGCGTCAAAGTAGCGGTACACGCCCGGCAGGGCGGGCAGCGCGGCCACCTGGGCCAGCAGGGCTTCGTCGTGGATGTCGGACATGGCGCGTATTGTGCCGGCACAAGGCTGAGACAATTTGCCCATGCGCACCGACCAGCTTTGGGACATTTTCTGCACCGTCATCGACAACCACGGCGACCTGGGCGTGTGCTGGCGCCTGACGCGCCAGCTGCGTGATGCCGGGCAACGCGTGCGCCTGTGGGTGGACGACGCATCCGCCCTGGTCTGGATGGCCCCGACCGCCGCACAGGAGCCCGGCATTGAAGTCAAGGCCTGGGCTCAGGCCAGCGACGCCGCCACCCTGGCCGCCCTGCCCCCGGCCGATGCGTGGGTCGAAGCCTTTGGCTGCGAGATTCCCGAGGCCTTTGTGGCGCATGCCGTGGTCAACCGCCAACAGCAGCCGGTGTGGATCAATCTTGAATACCTGAGCGCCGAAGCCTGGGTGCCGCGCATGCACAGCCTGCCCTCCCCCGTGATGAGCGGCCCCGCCAAGGGCTGGACCAAGCGCTTTTTCTACCCCGGCTTCACACCGGACACGGGCGGCCTGCTGCGCGAGGCCGACCTGCTGCAACGCCTGCTAGCCTTCGACCGCGCTGCGTGGCGCCAGCGCCACGCCCCGCAGTTGCAGCCAGGCGGGCGCCTGATCAGCCTCTTCTGCTACGAACCCGCCGCCCTGCCGCAACTGCTGCAGCAAATGGTCGGCACCCCAGACCACCTGCTGGTCACCCCCGGCCGTCCGCTGGCCGCCGTGCAAAAGGCATTGGCGGGCATGGACCAACACCCCAATTGGAGCGCCCTGCCCTACACTGACCAGAACGGCTTCGACGAGATGCTCCATGCCTGCGACCTCAACTTTGTGCGCGGCGAAGACTCGCTGGTGCGTGCCCTCTGGGCGGGCCAGCCTTTTGTCTGGCACATCTACCCGCAGGACAACAAGGCCCACCACGCCAAGCTGGAAGCGTTTCTGGACTGGCTGCAGGCGCCGGAGAGCCTGCAGCGGCTTCATCGGGTGTGGAATGGCATGCTGCAAACGCCCTGGCCCGCCATCGACGACTCCACCCTGCAAGAGTGGCGCATGCACGTCCAGGCAGTTCGTCAGAAGCTGCTCCTTCAGGACGATCTGCTCACTCAGTTGATGGCATTGGCCTGAACCCGCTTGTTCAGCCACAGATCCCATCGCTGGGATAATCCCGCCCCATGACTGTGATTGACACCCTCCTCCCAACTTTGTTCCCGTTTGGCTGGCAACACTACTTGTTGGGCGGCCTGACGATTGGCGCGGGCGTGGCGCTGCTGTACCTGTTCAACGGATGGGTGGGCGGCATGAGCACGGTGTTTTCCAGCTCCTGGTCCTGGCTGTTCAAGCGCCCGTTCTTCCGGCAAGAGCGCTTTCTCAACTCACGCCATTGGCGCCTGGTCTATGCGGCGGGCGTGGTACTGGGCGCGCTGTTCTGGCGCCTCAGCCTGGCCGATGGACAGGCACAAACCACTTCGGTGCCGACCTGGCAGCTGCTGGTGGGCGGTTTTCTGGCGGGCTACGGGGCGCGACTGGGCAATGGCTGTACCTCTGGGCATGGCATTTGCGGGCTGGGCTCGCTGCAGCTGCCTTCACTGGGCGCGGTGCTGACCTTCATGGGCACGGCCTTCCTGACCGCCAACCTGATGAGGCTGGCATGAGCCCGAACACCCTCACCCTGCCCAAAACCCTGGTCACCTTGCTGGCCGGTGCCTTGTTCGGCTTTGGCCTGTCGCTGGCCAGCATGATCCAGCCCGAGGTCGTGCTGGGCTTTCTGCGTTTTCAGGACTGGGGCCTGATGCTGGTCATGGGTGGCGCGGCCTGTCTGGCCATGCTGGCCTACAAGGGCTTTCCGCGCTGGTTCGGCAAGCCCTTGCTGGGCGGCGAGTTCCAGACACAGCCAGCACAGTGGAACCGGCAAACCGTGGTCGGCGCGGCCATTTTCGGCATTGGCTGGGGACTCTCGGGCGTCTGCCCCGGCCCGGCGATTGCGGCGCTGGGCACGGGCAACACCGACATCCTGTGGGCGCTGGGCGGGATCGTGCTGGGCGCCCTGACGCACGGGCTGACAGCACGGAGCTGAAATCGCCAGGTAGCCACGGGGAGCCCGAGACAGGGTGAACCAGACCCCACAGGTTAGAATACAGGGCTTGGCCAAAGCCACTCCTACAGCTATCCCCAACGGACAATCATCATGAAAACCGCTCAAGAACTCCGCGTCGGCAACGTCATCATGCACGGCAAGGACCCCATGGTCATCCTGCGCACCGAATACCAGCGCGGCGGCCGCGGGTCGTCGACCGTTCGCATGAAGCTCAAGAGCCTGATCGCCAACTTCGGTACCGAAGTGGTCTTCAAGGCCGACGACAAGATGGACCAGATCATTCTGGACAAGAAAGAGTGCACCTACTCCTACTTTGCTGACCCGATGTACGTCTGCATGGACACCGAGTACAACCAGTACGAAGTCGAAGCCGAAAACATGGGCGATGCCCTGAACTACCTCGAAGACGGCATGGAAGTCGAAGTGGTGTTCTACGAAGGCAAGGCCATCTCGGTCGAACTGCCCACCAGCGTGGTGCGCGAAATCACCTGGACCGAGCCCGCCGTCAAGGGCGACACCTCCGGCAAGGTGCTCAAACCCGCCAAGATCGCCACCGGCTTCGAAGTACCGGTGCCCCTGTTCGTGAACCAGGGCGACAAGATCGAAATCGACACCCGTACCGGCGAATACCGCAAGCGCGTCTGATCGGTTCACTCCGAATCACAAAGGCCCTGTCGAGGGCCTTTTTTATTGTCTGCTGCGGCTGACGCCCTGTGGCTTGCCACACAATATGCGCATGCAGACCACACACGACATCAAGGACAACCCGCTGCCCAGCGCATGGAGCGAACTGCTGGCCAACGAGGATGCTGCCGCAGTCATGGCGCCGCAGGCCTACCGCCTGGCCTTTGCCGATCCCGAATTCCTGTTGCGCCGCGAAACGCGGGGCATCCGCTTTCAACTTGAGCTGCTCAAGCCCGATCTGGCCCAGCAGGAGGCCGGCATCGAGCACACGGTGGTGGTGTTTGGCAGCGCGCGTTTCGTGAGCGCCGACACGGCCCAGGACCAGCTGGCCATAGCCAGGGCCTCGGGTGACAGCGCCCAGATCCAGCTGGCCGAGCGGGCCGTGCGCAACGCTGCCTGGTACGAACAGGCCCGCGAATTCGCGCGCATCGTGTCACAACAGTGTTCGTGCATGCCCGAGCATGAACGTCTGCACATCTGCACCGGCGGCGGCCCCGGGATCATGGAAGCGGCCAACCGCGGTGCGCATGACTGCGGCGTGCCCTCGGTGGCGCTGAACATCGTGTTGCCTCATGAACAGCAGGCCAACCCCTATGTCACGCCGGACCTGAGCTTCAAGTTCCACTACTTCGCACTGCGCAAGATGCACTTCATGATGCGCGCCAAGGCGCTGGTGGCCTTCCCGGGTGGCTTTGGCACGCTCGACGAACTGTTCGAAGTGCTCACCCTGGTGCAGACCCGCAAGGCCCGGCCGGTGCCAATCCTGCTCTACGGTTCAGAGTACTGGAAAAAACTGTTCAACCTGCAGGCCCTGGTGGATGACGGCACCATCTCTGCGCAGGATCTGGACTTGTTCGAGTACGTGGACGAGCCAGAGCAGGCCTGGCAGAAAATCTGTGCCTTCTACAACCTGCAGTCCACCGGCTGAATCAGCTCATCCCTGCAGGAGCCTGATCCTGCCCCGACACGGGGCCTTCATCAAAGCTTGTCTTCTGGCCGCTGCTCCACCAGGGCAGGTGGCAAGGCCGCCTGGCTGCGCACGCGCAGATGGAGGGCCGCCTGGGCCATGAGGTTGGCCGATACCGGCGCGGTAACGAACACGAACAGGGTGATCAGCAATTCGGCAATGCCTGGCCGCCCCTGGCTGGCCGAGACCAGCAGCGAAGCCAACAACACCCCACCGACGCCCAGGGTCGACGCCTTGGTAGGGGCGTGCAGCCGCATGAAAAAGTCGGGCAGACGCACCAGGCCGATGGCGCCCACCAGCAGGAAGAAAGCGGCCAGCAACACCAGTGCAGCCGAGAGCCATTCGATCCAAACAGGCATGTTCATGAGGGTCTCCTTCATTCCACCACGTCGCCGCGGGTGAGGTAGCGCGCCAAACCCACCGTGC
>Ga0255165_1000115_pt1 | contig 34170 bp, 34 predicted proteins | sample Atl_Cont_RepB_8d_FD_183182 | JGI IMG/M metagenome (GOLD analysis project Ga0255165, IMG submission 183182) | Freshwater microbial communities from Altamaha River, Georgia, United States - Atl_Cont_RepB_8d | ecosystem: Environmental > Aquatic > Freshwater > River | place: USA: Georgia | collected... | reverse complement strand
CGGGGCTCTCCGAGTTACTGGGTCCTAAACGGCGGCCAGCTGCTCGCCGGCGCGGCGTTCCTCTGCGGCGACGACTGGACCGACCACGACAGCGACGAGCGCCCCGAGGTGTCCTGGCTTCCAGCCGGCCGGACGATCGAGCCCCCGAAGGTCCGAGCCTACCCAGTCACAGCCGATGGCCTGGCGCAGATCCTCCGAGACGCGCGGGAGGAGCAAGGCTACGCCGAACTGGCGGCCGTGGGGTCGATCCCGGCGGAGTGGCCGTCCGATGAGGCGGCTGCGGAGGTTTATGTTCCCGAGGTGGGGGATTTTGCCACCGGACAGGATGGGTTCACCGGGATGATCATCGCGATTGACGGGGACGTGGCCACGATCCGGTTCATCGATGGGCGTGAGGTGCAGGTCACCTTGGAAAGATTGGTGGTGCGCCATGACTGACCTCACCATCGAGCGCGGCCGGGGCGCCACATACGCCAGCGAACGCTGGACCGTGTACGAGCACGGGACCTACCCGCGCGGATCCGTCCTGGCTGGCCAATCCAGCCGCGCATGGCTGGACGATTTCGACACGCTGGAGGAAGCGGTCATCGCCTACCCGGACGCCGTGGTCATCGATGGGTCCACGTACCGGCCGCCGAGCCTGGCACACCTGCCTGACGACGAAGGTTGACCACGCAAAACGATTAGCGCAGCCTCGGGCAACCGGGGCTTTTTTTGTACCATGAAAAGCGAACTACTAGCCGCCCTGATCGCCATTGAATCAGGGGGAAACGACCATGCCCGGGGCCGCCACGGTGAGCTTGGGGCTCTCCAGGTGCGTCCCTGCGTGGTCGCCGACGTGAACCGTATTGCGGGGACGAGCTATCGATGGGCTCAGATGACCAATCGATGGGCCGCCTTGGGGGTGTTCAGAATCTACACCGGGCACTATTGCTCGGCCGCGCGCCTGGGACGCCAGGCGACGAACCAGGACGTGGCCAGGGTATGGCACGGAGGGCCGGACGGATGGAAGCGCCGCAAGACGCTGCCGTACTGGCGGAGAGTCGAAACCAAGATTTCCCAGCGCCAGTAACGCTGGGTCCGAAGGAATGATATGAACGAGAATCAGAATCCGGATGAGGCGCCGTTGGTGCCCCCGGCAGTGAGTCAGGCGGCGTCCCAGTTGGGCAAGCGCGGCCGTGGTCGGCCGAAGACCATCACCGAGTCAGATCGGCAGCGCCGGTCGGAGCAGATGCAGCAGATCAACGAGGCCCGGCGGACGGTGAAGGTCGTCGGGAAGGTCGTTGCCGGCCCTGCGTTTGAGGCTGCGAAACGGATCCAGCCGGTGACGAACCCTGCGCTGGTCCGTCAGATCGAACAGGCGTCGAAGAACCCGCCGCCCTGGCCCGATGATGGGAAGAAGCGGGTCCGCGTGACCGGGAAGGTGGTGGGTCAGTGAGCGAGAAGTCGATCCGGTACAGGATCCAGATCCACATCAACGATGAGGAGGAAGGATTCAGCGTGCAGCCGTTTATCCAGCCGGAGTTGCCCAAGGACGAGTCCGGCGTGGCGCCCACGGCCGCGTTGCTGGCAGCGAAGATGGCGCTGCGGGCGATGGAACACTTCGCGAACCTGGCCAAGGAGCAGCATGAGAAAGGAGGCACGGGTGACCAAAATTGAAATCACCCGGGACCTGGCCGACACCTGCGGCCTGATGGTTCCGCACGCCAAGCAGGTGACTGATCGGTTCTTTGAACTGATGCGGGACACGATCACCAACGGGGAGCGCATCGAGATCCGGAATTTCGGCAGCTGGGAAATCAGCTGGTCGAAGCCGAAGCTCGGGCGGAATCCCAAGAACCCGACGGTGACGTTCCCGGTGCCAGCACGGCCGAGGGTGAAGTTTAAGCCATCGAACGAATGGCAGAACGAACTCTGGAAGAAACAGGGGAAGAAAACCCCTTGAATTGTGGTGCGCGTAACGTAGACTACAACCGCTTGTAGTGTGGTTAACTGTCAACCCCTGGGGCTTAGGTCCCAGGGGTCTTTTCATGCCCACTTCACGCTGACCACTCCAGGCAGCTTACGGACCTCGGACAGAACCTTCGCGCTGTCGCCGGACCAGGTCACCGCCGCGTTCTTTACGTCCACGTCGTGCTTCACCTTGGAGTCTTTGACCGGGTTGCGCTTGACCTCCAGGCGCCGTCCGTTGGACAGCGGCACGATGACCGTGTAGGTGGCGTCACTCGCAGGAGTAGATGGTTTCACAGCGTTTCAGGTTGTCGGGCCAGCCTGGGATCACAGGCGTGAATGATGTATCGATGACCAGGAGCTTGTCCGTCGGCTGGATCGTGAGGTGATTGCAGCGGGTGCGGATGAACGTGAACTCCTTGGCCTGCGAGGGGTGATCCGAGAACCCGTCGTCGAACGGTGCGGCGGTGAACAGGTACTGGCCCAGGAACTCGCCGCCGTTGGTCTTGGCGATTACATCCATGCCGCGCATGTATGTGTATTCGATGCAGCTGAAGCGCCAGCCGTAGCAGTCCCAGCGTTGGGCGTTTTCATGGCACCAGAAGTCGGTGGGATCAGCATCCTTGCTGAACCGGATCGCGTTGGGCGGCAGGCTGCGGTAGATCGCGCCGCATTCGAGCAGGACCGTGCATCCCCAGGTGCGACCCGGGGTGCTGCTCAGACCGAACCAGACGGCGGGGACGAGGGCTCCGGTGGGGTCCTTGCAGATGAATGAGTCCGGGATCCAGACGTACTGGTGCTTGGGGAGTTCGCCGATGTGATGGAACATTGAATGCGATTGTAGGCGTGGTATTTGCGCAGGACTTGGGTGCAGGTGTAGCACGGGTTTGGCTGCTGGCATCCACAGGCGATGCGGGCGGCCAGTTCGTGCATCAGCGATGCCTGTGTGTCCTGACTTTGTGAACCCATGTGGATGAGACGTGATAGGTGTCGGCGAGTTGCTTGTTCGATATCTCCGGCGGCGCCTGACGAACCGACTCCACTACGGAATCGGGGATGTGATAGTTGCGGCGCTTCTTCCAGCCGAGGAGCTTTTTGATGCGGTGTAGTAGGTTCATGGGGGAGTTGGAAATTTGCCCCGCCGCCGCAAACACGACAGCGGCGGGTATTGTCCGGGTCACACGACCCGATCCGACTGGGAATCAGCCGGGGAATCTTCTCGGCAGTGTTTGAATGCCGCTTCGATTGCTTGTCGCAGGATAGGCCATTCGTCTGAGGTTATGGCAATGCGATGCACGGGGCCTGTGTCGTTCTCCTGCTCCAGGACCAGGAACTCGCCGCCGCCTTCGTCTTCGATGCGGATGGTGGTCATCCGGAGTGAGTGTGCTGGCTCGTCGGATGGGCCCACGATCCAGGAGGTGGGGCGGATGGTGTAGGTGGTCATGGCTTGGCCTCCTTGGCTTGACGCCACCTTTCTGCGTCGATTGTCACGCAGGTGTGAGACATCTCATCTCCCGCCTCCTCCAGTCGCTTGATGCGGTCATTGGCCGCGTTGAGTTCGCGTTCGAGTTGGCGGCAGAAGTCGGCATCACAAACCTGATACATTGATTCATGCGGAAAGAATGCTTCGAGATTCGTCCTCGGTGTATCGCTCACGGCTTCCTCCTCTCCAGCATCGCGTCGGCGTATTCGTATGCTGCGTCTGAATACCCATCAAAAGAATCGTAGTTTTTGCTGTTCGCTAGCATCCCCTGCAATGCTGCCGCCGCGAAATAGTCGCGGAGGGTCATGCCTTTTGATTTCAGTGGATCATTCAGCGGAAACGCCGATCCTCCGTCGTTGATTGGTTGTTCGCTCATTTAATTGCCTTTCTCTCCTGAATCGCTTTCCCGTGTGCCAGCACTTCCTCGATGCGTGTCAGTGGGCATCGAATCCTTGCTGCGATCTGACCGTATGACTCTCCCGCCTGGTGCATCTCCCAGGCGCGCAGACATGCGAATTGCTCCATCGGGCTCTTCTTGTGCCGTACATCATCCAGGCGCGGTATCGGCCGGCCATCGACGGAGAACTTCGTGTTGGCTGGATATGACATGAGCCCGCGCTTCACCGCGTTGGCGATGATCTCTGGCGCTTGTGCGAGTAGGTTCATGGCTTGGCATCCCTCACCTTGATCCATCGCGCGGTGGCGACTGGGTTCTCGCAGGTGCGTTTCATCTCGTCACCGGCCTCCTTGAGTAGCTTGATCTTCACCTTCAGTGCAGCCACGTAGGAGGTGAGGTCGTTGATGTTCTGATGCGCAGACTCAAGCGCGTCTGTACATGTCTGCCTGCCAGCATTCACAACCTTCCACGCGGTCGATTCCGCGATGCCGAATTTGGTGGCAAGCTCCTGGTACGAGTACGACGGGTTGTTCCGGTACTCCTTGAGAATGGCGCGCCGAGTTTCCTCGGACACCTTCCATGGCCTATTCTGGGTAGACATCGCCTTTGAGGATCCAGGTTGGGGATTGAATGGTAGCCATCTCGCCGGCGTTGTAGGACGGCCATTGGTCCGTGTCCTCGCAGGCCACGTAGTCGGCGATCCACTTCTTCCAGGTGAGCGACGCCTTGTCGAGCGACTCATCGTCTAGCCGGTACACGGACACCGCATAGGGAGCCTCGGCCTCGACGCAGACCCATGCCCAGTTGCGCGTCTCGCCGGTGAGGTCGCGCCAGAGGTCGCGGTAGTATGCCGCCTGCACGTCGTACCGCAGCTGGCCAATCTGCCGCCGGAAACCGTGCGGACTGCCGTCGCGGACTTTCTTCAGGTCAACCAGGAACGGCACGTTGTCGGGCACGAAGTCCACCAAGCCCTTGCGGTCCACGTCGCCGTGGGGCGCAAACAGACCGACCTGGGACTTGCCCTTCCGCAGCAGGTTGCTGGCAACGGGATGCCGCCAGACGGAACGGACCATGGCCTCGACGGTTTCGATCTCGTCATGCTTGAACACGGTGACGCCGCGCTCGCGCTGCTCGTCTCTCCAGGCGCGCGCTTCCTTGGTGCGGAAGTCATCGAATGGGCTGGTGGTGTACCGGTAGTCGGTAAGCAGGACCTTGTGATCCAGCAGGCTGCCGATGTTCATGTCCTCGGTGGACTCGCGCTCTTCGGAGAACCCTGCCAGCACGTGAGCCGGCGAGCGCCCGAATGCCTTGAGCATCGAGACGTTGATACCTGGGTGGTTCCGGTAGAACCCCATGTCGCACGGGTGATTGATGGGCATGTTACTTCCCTCCCTTCGCGATCTGGCGGGCGATGCCACGGCGGTTACGGATGATCCAGGTGCTGATCTCCTCGGGCAGGTCAGCAGTCGTGGCGAACTGCTCGGGCTTCTCCCACCATCCGAGTTCGCCGGCGATCTCTTGCAGGCGCTGGTAGGTGATTCCGATCGCGGCGAGGGTGCCTTCGACGGTCTCGGGCGCGGGAGCTTCGGCGGCCACGGCGGGCTCAACCACGGGCTCAACGACCACGGCAGCTGGTTCAGGTTCGGGTGCAGGCGCCGGCACGGGCTCCGGAGCGGGTGCAGGCTCGGCCTTCTTGCGGCGCGTGGGGCTCGGGCTCGGCGTGACATCGACAACGGCAGGCTTGGCTGGCACGGCCTCGGCTTCGACGTCCACAACCTCGTCGCTGGTCTTCATGCCGAGTGAAAGCTCGGGCGCGTAGGCCCGGGTCCAGAACGTCGCGGCGCGGTACTGCAGCATCTGCTCCGGCATGGTCTTCCACTTCGATCCATTCTTGCCGTACCAGCCTTCGCTCTTGGCCATGCCGATCGTCACCAGGGCGCCGACCAGTTCCTGATTGGTCTCCTTCTCGACGGCATGAGCGCGGCAGCCCCACTCGTCCGTGCCTTCCTTGCCCTGCCAGCGGAACCGCATGGGCGTGAATCGACCGCAGGAGTTGACGGTCGCGATCAGGAACGCGGCAGACCATGTCGGCTTGCCGTGGATGGGCACCATCGACTGCATCACGGCCATGACGGACGCTCCGATGCGCTGGCTGAGTTCCAGCGCGATGATGCAGTTGCCGAGGTTCGCGTCGCCCCGGTAGGACTCGGGAACGAGGGTGGAGGAACAAAGCGCCTTCGCCATCCGCTGAACGGAAACGAAGGAGGCTTCGGATGCGAAGGCCGAGAGGGCCTGGGTCTGCTGAGGTTGCTGTGTTTGTAGTGCGAGGTTGCTCATACGGTGGCAACTGTACGCCGCCGTATGTCTACGTCAAGCACTACTATCTTGCTCCGACAGCCCTTTTTGCTTTCGCGTTAGCGATGTCCTCGATGCGATCCAACCTGCGCTTTGTGGCGGTTGCCGGATCCAGCTGCGAGATTCGCGTCTTGAGTTCCATGGCGCGGACCTCCTGCATCTTGGTGAGTTCTTCGGGCGTGGCCTGACGCTGCACGCGGCCGAACTGGAAGAACTTGTTGTTCTGTGGCGTTGCCGGGGTCCAGCCGGTGGCGTCGAGTACCTGGTAGGCGCGGTCTGATTCAGTGCCTCCGGCGATTGCCGTGCCGCCGGTGAGGATGGATATGATTCGTTCCTGCGCCCTCGGGGTGCCAACCGGATCGCCAAGGAAGTTGCGATCAACCTTGCCGGACCACGGCGTTGGCGCCAGGAGGTTGATGAACGTCTGCTCCTTCGGATCGAACTGGGCACCTGAGAGCGCGGCGGTCTCTCGCATTAACGGGCCAAACGGGATCATGGGGCTGACGGCGCCGGCAACCATCTTGTTCATGTCGAGCGCCTGCCGGTACGTAGCCGAACCGATCAGGCCGGATGCCGTGCGCCCCTGGAGCATCGCGGAGTAAGTTCCGTATGCAGCTGCCCAGAGCATGTCCTTGGCAGTAAGCTCACGGGGCTCGAAGGCCAGGCCCTTCTTCTTGGCTGCCGCCGCTGCCTTTTGGTTGAGCCGATTGCGTTTCCACACCTGGTACTGCAACTCACCGATACCAGCCAGAACCGGTCGAACCACCTGAAGCGGGCCGGTGTTGAGCGAGACTCGGAGGAATCGTCCGCCGCCTATGTCGAGTTCCATGGTGTTCGGACGATGACCCTCGCGCTCCAGAAGGTCTTGCTCTTCCTTGTCATCAGGCCACCTGGTGAACACCCGAAGCGCGCCCGACAGAACCAGCGCAGCAAACGCCCCAGACAGCGCCAACCCGGTCGCCGCCTCGATCTTGCGCTGTGTCCGATCCTGAGAGGTCTTGTACCAGGCGGACCCCTTGAACGCATCGGGAACGAATCCGCCGCCGGCGAACGTGAGCGACCGGTTGATGCCGATCGCGATGGCGTTCGAGAATCTGCTGACCGGGGTAGGGATACCCATCTTCTCAAGGCCTCCGCCTAGGGTCTTCATTCCCTTGCCAACGATGCCGCCGACACCGCCTTCCTCCTGGACGTTCCATCCGATGGTGGCCCGCAGGCGCTCAGTCAGCCCCCGAAGGTCGTCAACCGCCAGACCGGCTGCCTGGGCCCGCTGGTACTGGCGAGCTCGCACGACGTTCCATGCGGCAGCGGCTCGGTCCTTCTCGGGCACCTGGAAATTGTCCCCAACGATCGCCTGCGCCATCGCGTACTCGGCAGCCGCGTCGCCCATGATCTCGCGGGCCTTGCGCTTGGCCGCCTCCTGCGACAGGCCTTGCAACCGGAACTGCCCTTCAGCCCATGCGCCGATCTCCTGCTGCTCCGCCAGGATTCCCTGGAAAGCGTCGAGCGCAGAAGCGAACCGAAACGATAGGCCCAACAATCCTATCAACCGGAACACGAACGCAGCCGGATAGTTCTTCTGCTTCATGTACTCGTCCGCCTGCGCATTGATGCGGTCGATGGCCCTGATACCGCTCTGGATGCCGGCGATCGTGTCACGTTCACCGCGCCCCTTGGCGGCCTGCTTCATCGCGCCCAGCGCCATTCCGAGTGCGTCGAAGCGGGCCTTGTAGGCGCTTTGCAGTGCATCTGCCGAATCCTTCCAGAGCCTAGTCTGGCGGTTCAGCGATCGATCGACACGGTACCGCTCGGCCGCCGCCGCGATCGCCCGGGTCGGCGTGTAGTAGAACATCTGCGTGGCCGTATCGATCAGCTGCTTGGTGATGAACCCGGCCTTGAACAAGAGGTTGGCTGAAATCACCTCGTTGATCGCCTTGGCTCGGTTCACCTTGTTGCCACGGATCGGCATGGTCATCGAGGCCCAGCGCCGCTGGATCTCGCGCATGATCTCGGCCCGCTGGCCCTGATTGGCCGCCTGCTTGATATCGTCGGTGATGCCCCTCTGCTTCTCCTCCGCAGTTGCAGTGCTGAGCTCCTGCTCCAGGCGGGCCAGGTCTCGCAGGCGTGATACCTCGGCCTCGGTAGGCACGCGCCATCCAGCGGACTTGGCAATGTTTTGCAGCAGCACGGCTGAGTCCATGCCGCCCGCGTTGACGAACTGCTCAATCTTCTTCCAGAGCGGAGTGCCCGGCCCGATCAGTTCAGCCTCCTTCGGCGTGAGCTTCTCGACGGCCTGCTTCAGGGCCTTCACCCTCGCCTGCTCAAACTTCAGCTGGAACGCCTTGGCCAGCGCAGCACCTGTCTTGTCGGCCAGCGCCTGGTCGATCGCCAGTTCGCTCAAGATCGCATTCGAGAACGCCTTGGCCAACTGTGCCTGGGTGCCCTGCGGGGTTTGCAGGACGCGCTTCACCAGGTCGCCGATCTTGGGGACGAGCTTCTGAAACGCTGGATTCCTCGCAACGGTCTCGGCAATGCGCTGGTCCAGCAGTCCGGCGCGGATTCCACCGGTCAATCGCTCGATCGCCTTGGCGCGTTCAGCCTGACGCTGGGCATCGGTCTTGGGCAACGCGGGCTCGAAGCTCACGTCCTTGGCGCCCACGATCTGACTCACGACGGAGCTCTCGGCTTCCATCATGCGTTCCGTCAGGTGCGTCCACACGGCGCCCTGCATCCACTCGTCGGTCAGGTTCTCCGAGGTGATGACTTGGTTGAGCTTCTGGGTAAGGAACCGGAGCTTCTCCTCGCGGGTCCGGGTCGCCATGCCGAGGAACTCATTGGCGTCGATGTATCGATTGGCGACGCGCTTCAGCAGGTCGCGGGTCTTCTGGCTCTTGTAACGCGGATCTTCGGTGATGCCTGCGTTGATCAGTCGCTTCAATCGATCGCTCGCGGTTACCGGTGCGACTCTGGCCTTCGTGTCCAGGAAGTTGTTCAGCACCCGCTGGCGTGCCAGCTGTATCTGAGATCCCACGTTGGCCGTGATCATCTGCATCACGCGAGCACGCGCCTCCGGGGTGGCATTGCTGCCAACCAGGATGTTGCTGATCGCGTTCAGCTGCTCACCGATCACCCGGCTCATCTCAGCGTTTGGCGACTGGACCAGTCGAGCAAGGTCGATCTTCGGGGGCGCCGGAGGGGCGGCCCTCTTCTCCCCGAAACGCACGCCCTTGAACCGGCCGCGAATGACATCCTGCGCCAGCTTGAGCGTGGTCGGCGAGTAGTTCAGGAACCCATCGCGAATCGTCCGCCAGTGTTGATACTGTGGAAGATCCAGGCCTTCCTCGATCGCGTCCGCATCCGGGCTTTCGCCAGCCGCCATTGCCTCCTGGTACTGCGCAAGGAGGTTCTCATCCTGGGCAGCCTTGGCCATCATCACTCGCCAGCCAGCGTTGAACTCGGCCTGGCTGACGGCGTCTTCAGTGGCGCGCTGGATCTTTGCCTGAGTCTCAGGCTTGGTCATCAACGCCAGGCGCTGATCCGATGTCAGCCTTCGATTCGCCGGCTTGGGCGGTTCCTGGACTCCAAGCGCAAGCGCGTTCTCAATGATCTGATCGATGGCCTCATCTTCGATGGCCCGCTTGTTCTTCTGCGCCTGGGTGGTCGGCGCCTTCTGCTTCAGTCTTCCTTGCACCGCCCGATAGACCCGGCTTCCGGTTTCCGCGAGCGCCATGATTCCGAGACGGTCGATCATTGGAGCGAGCTCGGGATTGCTGACGGTGATCTTGTTGATCTCTTCGTCGGACAAAATGTTCCGGAACCTCGTCAGGATCTTCTCCAGCACGGTGGTAATCTCCTGGCCGTTGAGCGTATCGAAGTAGAATGACGTGAGGTAGCCGGGCACATTGCGGGCAAACGCAACGAACTCTTGAACGCCAAGGTTCAGCGACTGGAGCGCCGAGCCGAACGCAGATGCCTCGGATTGGCCAGTGATGTACATCTGCGACCGGGTCTCAGGAGTGAACGCCGTCGAGACAGAGAAGTGGTTTCGCAGCGAGTTGATCAGCGCGAAGAGCGTCTCCTGGCGCCCGGCGGCGCGCGCCTGCTGGATCTTCTTTTTGGCGACCTCAAGCAGTCGGCGGCCAGCCTCCTCCTGGTTGACATCGTCGGTGGGCGCAAACAGTCCTGGGCCGACCTGTCGGAACTTCACTCCAGCTTCGTTGAATGCGCTGACCGCAAGCTCGACTCCGGCATCGCGCACCTCCGGGGTCAACGACCTCCGGCCCGCCACGACATCCTCGAACCCGCCACGCTTCGTGGTCACCGGCTCTTCGGGCGTGCTGTAGATCATCCCGAAATCGCTGCTGGTCGATTGCTTGGGGATGTTCTCAACGTCGGCGATCGCCTCGGCCGTCGGATCGGCAGTGACGCCAGACGCCTGGTCCCATGCGTATTGCAGCGCTGGTCCCAGCTTCAGGTTCATGCTCGCCGCCCATTCAGTGGCGCTCTGGACACCAGCGCGGATTGCGGCAGAGGCTAGATCAGCAAGCGCCTTGAGCACCCGGCGCGCGGACTCTTCCGGCGTTGGGCCTTCAGTGATACCGGCCTTCGGGGTGATGGATTCGACGAACTGAGCAACGGCATCAGCGGCGTTCGACGCGGCCTCCCCGAGATCCAGCTGCGTCTGAGCCCTGTCCTGGGCAGCCTTGGCCTCGGCTGCGGCACGTGCGGCTGCGGCGGCTTCGCGTTTCCGGGCTTCCAGGTCAACTTGTTCTTCGCCAACCAGACCACGCATTTCGGACTGCGTACTGGAGATCAAATCACCTTGGTTTTCGCCAGCAGCCAAACGTGGTTTGCGCTCAGCCTGTGTTGGTGCCCCTCCAGGCGCAGCAGGCACACCACCAGGCGTGGCAATGGCGCCGCCACCGCCCTCCGGCGGGCGATCGACAAAGATTGTGTCGTATTCGGACAAACTTTGAACACCAAACCGGTCTCCATCCCTGACCGTGTATTCGCCATCCGCAGTAACCGCCGTCACCTCGAATAGCTCACCCTGCACCGAGAACGTGTCTCCTTTCGCAAGGTCACCGACGGAAATCTGGATAGGCCCATCCGGCTCACCGGCGCGCTGCATCGCTTCTGTCTGCGCGTCAGCGAACTCATCATCCTGGGCCTGCAAGAATGCATTCAGTCCCTTGGCCTCTTCTTCGCCGGCCGCAGCAGCTTCCGCCTCGCGACGCCGTTCCGCCGTATCTCCCTCTCGGCCGCGTGCTGCTTTTTCGATTGCTGCCCAAAACTCAGCAATAGTCATGTCCCCGTATTTTCCGGGGTTTTGCATGGCAAGTTCTTGTAGAAGAACGTCTGGCTGATTGCGACTGGTTGTATTGCGCGACCTGCCTTGATAGATTTTGTTGAAGATCGGCTTCAGCCTCGGCGCGTCATCGTAGAGACTCTTGATTCCAGCCAACCGGCCTTCCTTCTTGGCCTGCGCTTTGGACATGATTCCGCCGAGTTCAATGATGTCATCGAGGATATCGCCGCGAAACGTCCACTCGCGCGCCTTTTTGGTCTTCGGCGCAGCCGGAGGCGCAGGCGCGGCTGGCGGTGTAGGAGCAGCCTCCGGTGCCGCTGGCGGTGCAGGGGCGGCCGGGGGTTCGACTGGTTCTTTCTTGGCCTCGGCAGCAGCCGCCGCTGCCGCATTCGCTTCCGAGAATGATTCATCCTCGAAATTGAAGTTCTTGATGTTGGTTGCGGCAGCCCCTGCCTCGCCCTGAACCAGGGCTCCCATATCTCTCATCCGCCCACCGACGCGGGCCGCGAGCTCACGCTCAAATGGGATATTGTCCGCGAAGAGCCACTGCATCTGAGCGGTTCCCTTGAGGCCGTAGCGCGCCGATCGCAGTGAGACCTGCTCAACCTGGGTCGCGGTCCACGGCAGGTTGACGTTGATCTGGGTTGTGGGGTGATTGCCGGTCTTGTCATGCAACGAAAGGCCGGTGCCACCCTTGGCCATCGTAGCGACGAGCACCATCGGCCTGTTGCCGCGCCAGAGGTCGAGGTTCTTCTGGGCACGCGCATCTGGAACCGAACCCGTGAAGATCGCGACATCGTTTGCCCCGATCTCGCTTTTGATCACGTCTTCCGCAGACGGTATCGAGATCACAGTGGTGCCGAGTCGGTCCATAGTGGCCTCAAGGACGCTGATGATACCGTCCGACAGCAACCCGGGGTAATCCGAACGCCGTGGCGTCTCTCCGCCCATCATCTTGGCGAGAGCCTTGTCGCGCTTGTATTGATCCTGGAGCCGGCGCTGCTCTTCGATGTCGATGCTTCTCTCCGCCTTGGTCTCAACAAAGATGATTGGCCACCGCCCGGCGCTTAAAGCGCGACGCGCCTCGCCGATTGCGTTCCTGATCTTGGACGCTTCCAGCAGGCGCTTCTTGTAGTTGATGATCCACATCTTTTCGGTGCCATCGAGGGAGCTCTTCTGAGCCTCGGCCGCATCCGAGAACGCATTGTAGGTGTTGGTCCATTCCTCATCCCCCTTGATGGCAACCAGGCGCGAATCAACCTGATTGGCGGGCAGCCGCGTCTTCCGGGCTGTGAAGATGCCCTCCTTCCTGAAGAAATTGCGCGCTGCAATCTGATCCTGCTCGTTCGTTTTGGTCGGGAGCCAAACGGTTCTGACGATATTTCCGCTGCTATCCCTGATCGGCGTCGCCCCATAGGCCAGAGCAAACTGCTTGTAATCACCGAACGAATCAAAGATGCCGGTGTTCAGCAGGTAGGCCGTCTGCGTGGGGTTCTCAAACGGTGTAGCAGTCGAAAAAACGGGAAACCCTGTCCGCTGAATCCATTCCTGAGCCTTCTTGGCCTGCTCTGATCCGCTTCCGGTCAAGTTCTTGATTGCGTGAGCCTCATCAAAAATGAGCACGTCAGATTCCTCTGGCGTCAGATCCTTCATCTCGGAATACGTGATGAATCGCACGTCTCCGATGCCGTAATCCTTCAAGTCTTGATTGATCTGTTTGATCAACCCCTTGTTGAGGGTCACGTAGATGATTTTTTTGGCGCCGCGCTTGCGCATTTCGCGGATGCCAGCCCCAAGCACGTAGGTCTTTCCAGTTCCAGGTGCGCTGGAAAGCATGAAGAACGGGCGCTTATTTGAGAACGCTTGCACCATTAGTGCCGCATCCTCGATTTGCTCGTCTCCTACGACTCGCGGAATGCCAAACTTCTCGCCTTGGCGAATCAACTCCTGGGTGTCTACGCCAAGATGGTTGTCAACGCCTCCCTCCAGTCCGCTTCTGTCGGGCCGGTTGTCCGCATCCTCTCTGAGTTTTCGGAGCTCAGCATTACGGGTGTAAGCCGGGCTATTACTTCTTTGTTGGCCAGGAGCTCCTGAATCAGGTCCTGATCGACCGATAAATCTCCCAAGGCCGGCGGCATCGATCGTCCAGGACCGGCTGTCTGTGGAGTACCGGCCACCTTCGGCTTTGATGTCATCCTGCGATTTCCTGGTGTTGCCTGAGAGGTCAATGCTGCCATCCGGGTTGATGGAGGCATTGATGCGGAGCTTTGCGAGGACAGCTTTGTTTTCATTGGTAAGAACGGCTTCTGCTTCAGCTTTTGCCTTGGTTGCAGCTTGTTGGTACTCAGGGAGCGCGGCGACGTAATCACCAACTTGTCTTTGAGGTGAGCCAGGGCGCGCGGACCTGGTGCTCCTTACCAGCCAAAACGCATAATTCGGATCGGCCGTGTAAAGGTCTTTGATCTTGGTGCCAGAGTATTTTCCAAACCCGATCAACCGTTCTCCGATGCCGATTGGGGCGACGGGGGGAGTTGGAGCGGCAGGCTGTTTGTCAGCATTTTGCAGCTTACCAAGAGCCGCTGAAAGTTGCCCAAATACACCGGTGTTACTGTAATTACTAAGAGCTCCTTGTCTTAGGATTAGTTCATTGATCTGCTGTCTTTGTTGAGGAGTGAAATCTTTTGCTAGTTGAACGCCGTAAAAATCCTCTTTGTACTTTTCAACAAACTGCTCAAGCGTCTCGGTAAATGGTCGAGCCTTGTAGAGCTTAATCCATGCATCGAACTTGTTTGCCCAAGATAACTCGTTCGCATCAGCGCCACGTTCATCCGCGTTTCTGCGACGAATAATCCAGTCGCGCAAAACCCCAGTTTTATCACGGATGTTTTCCTGGTGAATTGGGACCTCGGCAGGCGCGGCCGGAGGCGCAACGGTAATCGTCGGTGCACCCGGTGTGATTGTGATTCCAGGTGCCGTTGGAGGCTGAGCACCAGCCTTAGCCGCCTGGGCAGCGCGCCGCTTCTGCTCCAGGCTCGCCCGGATCTCCTCGGCGCTCACGGGAGCGGCAGCGGCGGCGGACGGGGTGATGGTTGGGGTGGTGGGGGTAACGGTTGGAGTGGGCTCTGTTGGCGCCGGAGCAACTCCACCGGGCTTCACCCATCCCGCCTGCTCATCAAACGACCAGCCAGCTTCCTCCAGCTGGCTAACGCGGTCCGCGAGTGACTGAAATCGATCGAACTCGTCCGGAGTCAGTAGATCGTATGCAGACGCTCCTCCTAGGGAGTCAACGGTACGATTGTACTCCTGCGTCTCCTCGATGGTCAGCGGCTGGATTTCCGCTTGGCCTTCGGCTTCGGCCCCTCTGCTTTCGGGAGGCCGCCCTCCTCGATCCACTTTTGGCAGTCCCAACTGCTCTTCGGGTTGCGCTTCTTCTCCGCGAAGCACGCTCTCATCTGTGACTTGTTTTTGAATGGCATCTGGTGTTGTGGTTGCGGTTTCTTCTCCCTCCAACTCCATCGCCGGTAGGACGATTTCGCCTTCAGGAGGTTTTGGTGGTGTAATTCTGAACGGGCCCGAAGGCGCGCCCCCGGAATTGATTCCCGCGAGAGTGGCCGCCGAATTGGGAAGAAGCTCCGCGTTGTTGCCTCCGACTGAAGAGCGCGTAGCCGGGTCGTCGCTCAAAAGGCCAAGAAGACTTCCAGCATCTGGCTCTGTCAGTGGTTGCCCCGAAATTATCCTATTGTTGATTTCGCTAATCTGACGCTCCGAAAGCGGGCCCTCAGCCAATCTCGTATCTCGTAATGCACGAATTTGATCGAGCCGATTCTTCCTCAGCTTGGATCCGATTAGGCTCAGCGGAACGGATGCCAAATATCCAACCGCGCCACCTGCGGTTGAAGCATCCAAAACGCCTGCCGTAAACTCAGCATCTGGATTGTATGCTTTTTCTCCGATGTTAGCGGCTGTCTGCTCAAGCCCTTCTTGAGCGAATTCTCCAGCGGCGGTTTTTGTGCCCTGCTTTGCCAGGAACGCGGCAACCTTCTTCGCGTTTTCGACGGTCTGACCTGCTGCGAGTTTCGGTATCAGTTTCCCGCCACCCTCCGTGATTTGTTTTACGCCTGGAACAACGCCAAGAAGCCGTTCTGTCGCGTACCCAAGTGGCGCATTGATTCCAAATTGAATCGCCTGCTGACTCTTCTTCTCTTCTTGCAGCCGGCTTGCTTCCGCCGTGTTTCCAGCCGCCATCGCCTCGGCAATCTTGTTGTCGTAAAATTTGCCGGCTTTTTCAGCAGCGTCTTCGCCCGCGCTAAGGCCGTAAATAAGCGGTCCCGCGTATGGTATTACAGAGGTTGGCAGCGACCCAAGCCCGGCACCAACCTGCGTCAGGAAGTCTTCTTCCCTCAGCGGGCTGACGGGGAACATTTTTTCTGCTCCTCGCTGAAGAGCTTCTCCGGCCTTGTAGAGTCCCGTTTGTTCCAGCGGCACCTCGGGTGGCTTTTCGACCGGAGTCACGATTTCCGGCCCCATGAACGTGGACTCTGCGCGCTGCCAAACAGGGATTCCGGTTTCAGGGTTTACGTCAGGTGGCTGAAACCAATCACCCAACCGCGCCGACGCTTTTATGGCGCCGCCAATTTGTCTGGCCGGTTCGCGTATTGCTGCCGATCCGGCTGCGCCTAGTGCTCCCTGCTGAGATTTTTCGTAGAAATCCCGCGTCGCATTCAGCATCTCATCTTCGCTGATGTCGTCGGGAAATGTGAGCCTGGCGACGCCTGGGATTTCAACGGTGCGTGGCATAGTCGATGGGGTTAGCGTGCCCAGGACTTAGTTTTGGGATCAAAGAAGAAACCAGGGAGTGTCGTGGTATTTGTTCCAGCTGCCGGTGGACTAGAAAGCGCTTCCTGCTGAGCGTCGTACGCCTGCTTCTCTTCGTTGGTCATCTTGATTGTTGCGATGATATCTCCGTTTTCGTCGCGTTTGTACACCGTATGAGGCCGATCCACTCGCTTAGGCTGCTCCACCTTTGGCTTCTTTGTGTAGAACTTGCCCTGCGGCAACTGAACTTCTTGATAGCCTTCCGGCGTTGGGATTGCAGGCGCGGTTTCAGCGCTAGTTTTCGGAGCAACACCCAGCGGCTGCGGCGCAGTGCCTCCCAAGATGTCAAAAATCGTGGGCTGCGTCGGACCCTGAATCAGGTTTTCGACAGCACTTGGAAGCGGTTTGGCTTCGCCTGCAGGAATTATCCCCTGCGACGCCATCACTCGTTTCAGCGCAATGTCGTTCTCGATGTTCTTCACCAACGCGCCGGCGAGCCCACGCTGGAACGCCTTGCTGCTTCGGACGGTTTCAGGGAGGCCCTCAATCGGTTTTCCAAAGCCCTGAGCGAGACCGGCGGTTTCCGCGTATGCCTCCTGGTCACCCGCTTCTTTCTGGGCCTTGGCTGACTTAACAATGTCGATCGTGCCATCAGCGTTGTACACCGCATTTTCGCCAAACTTGGCCGCAAGCGTGTCTTCTTTGTTTTGCGCAGCCAGCCGCGCTGCCTCGCGGCGCTGATCCACCAGATCCTGGTAATACTGCTGGCGAATCCGAGCCTCTTCCTCGCGTTGTGCAAGTGCCTCCTGGCGCGCCCGGCGCTGCTCTGCCAGCTGCATCCCTTGCAGATATGATGCGCCGATGTTTTCGAGTCCTGAGAATGGGTTAGCCATAGTGCTTAGGTTCCTTGGTGATATCCGGTTGCTTGAATTGGCGAGGACGATCCACCACCTCCGCCGCCTCCCATACCTCTGGCACCAAGCTGGGCGAACCCAAGGTTGGTCAGGCCGGATCCGAGCGATCCGAGTGCCTCACCAACCACACCGGTCGCGGACGGCATTCCTGCCACGCCAAGCAGCGCGCGCTGGGCGGCACCGCGTTCTTGAGACCGGATGTCCGCGATCTGCTGCGGCGTGAACTCATAGCGCGCCAGAGGTGCCATTGGAGTCGTGCCGAGGATGTCGGCGAATTGCCGGGCGCCAAGGCCTGTAAGATCGAGGCTGGTGCGGCCGATATCGCGCGCGACCAGATTCCTTCCAGCCGCCGATCCGGCATAGCCACCCTGGACAGCCTGCGTCGCAGCCTTGCGCTGAACCTGTGCCAGCACGTCAGGAGGAAGCTCTCCGCGAAGAAGCGCCAACGCATTCTGAGAACGCGCCGCCTGAGCCTCCTGGTAACCAGGAATCTGGATTCCAAGCGACTCAAGCAGCTGAGCGCGACTGACGGCATTCCGCTGCGCCTCAAGCTCGCGGGCGCGGGGAGCCATTTGCGCCGACTCCTCCATGATCTTGGCGAGATCAACGCCAGGCATGTTGGCGGCGTCTCGCGCCTGGCGACGTGCTGCGCTGGCAGAAGCGGCGCCCAATCCGGCGCTTAAAATCGTTCCGCCTGCTCCGAGTCCGATGGCTGTTCCTACAAATGACATGCTAGGTATTGGTTGTGCCTCATGTAAGTGAGGTCGTTTGAAAGCTCTTCGTGATCGGTCTTGTTCTCTGGGTTCGGATGAACCGTTGTCCAGACGGTATCTTCGTGAATCAAAATTGCGCGTCGGGTTTGAGGTAACGTAATCCCCATCAAAGGTGCGGTGTACGTGACCATTCCTTCGGTTTCGCTGATCACCGTCAACTTGCCGCGCATCAAGAAAAACGGATGGTCAAACTTGTGAATTCGGCTGGTTATGATCGATCCAGCTGGAGCGAAAATCTCACGCACGTACAACCCATTCGGATAGACGTGTGTCAGCGGACACTCAACCTGCGGCTTGTCCGCAACAAATGCCTCCCATCGATCAAGGCGCTCATCGAACGAGATGTTGTCATCGGTCAGAAACTCCAACCAAGTGACAGGCTGCTTTTCGGCCACGACTGGAAGTTCGCACACCATCAGATGAACCCTCCGAAGATGTAACGCGACTTCGCACTGCCATAGGGCTGCACGTTGATCACGCTGCGCTCGTTGGGGCTGTAAGCCTCAAGCTCGTTGCGGAGCGATCGAAGGGCCAGCTGGATCTCGCGCTCGGCCTCGGTGTACTGATTACGATCCTCCTTCTGGATGGCGCGCATCATGTGCTTGATCGCCTGGATGTTCCCGATGAACAGCCAATCCGAATCAACCACGGCCGGGATGAACTCCAGACGCACAATGGCCTCGACGACCGTGTTGGTGCAGTTCGTGTCTGCTGGCACGCAGCCGTCGCCGTGATCGATGCACTCGTTGGCAGCAGCGGCATTGCATCCAGAGGTGCCACCACAAACCTCCGGCATGCCGATCAGGTAGGTGCGCCGGTACTGCGGGTTGTCCTCGCTCGGCCCCCAGATGGCGATCTGGGTTTCGACGTTCGGAGGGTCGATGTTGACAGAACGCACAACGACGCGCCCCTGTGTGTACGGTTTCTGGGCTCCGGTGAGTCCTGGCATCTTGAAGATGCTAGATGTCTCCACGTATGGAGTCGTGGTGATGTCCGGAAGCGTGACGTACTCGCCGAACACGTACTCGCCGCTGACTGGGTCAAACGTGCGAATCGGAATGCCGTTGGGATCTTCCCCTTGAAGCAGGATCCGTTTGCCGGCATCGGCCACCAGCGACGGGAAAACGCGCACCGTTGAGTTACCGGTGAAGTCGCGGTACTGCGTGACCATGCCGCGATCCAGCAGCTGGTCTTGCTCGCAGCCTTCGCGGCCGCAACCGGTGCGCGGTGCCCGCTCGTCGGTCTGGAACTCGTACCAGGCGTTTTGCACGGGGATGTTGTACCCGCACAGATTCATGGCCTCGATGGTCTTCACCTCGCGCGGCCAGGTGATGCACCCGGCGGTCACGCAGATGCGCAGCTTCTTGTAGGTGCCCCACCACTTGCCCATGTCGGCCAAACGCGCCTGGGCCTCGTTCAGCAACTGGACAAGCCGATCGTCGCAGGTCGCCAATCCGACAGACTGCGGGATCGTGGAGTTCTTGGCCTGGGCGAGGGTTTTTCTCATGGCGGCAGGTAAAGCGGATTCAAAGCAGTTACGTACACCTTCATGCTGTAGTCAGTCATTGGATTCAAAACTGGCAGCATTCCTGGGAAAATAATGCCGTTTTGATATGTGGCCTGCACGTAAACATTCGCGTTATCAACCAGGTATTTGAACGCCGGCAAATCAAGTGCTGGAAAAGGTGCGCCACCGAGTGCTGAAAAATTCAAACAGTCGATTTCATTGCCCTGAGGCCATACCCATCCAAAGCCTGAAACTGTGTTTGTAAAACCGGCCGGCGGACCCGCTACAGTTCTGACCAATACCGCCCGGACGGAAAACGGCATCAATGGAGCTAACGTGACCGGGTTTTTCAGGTTGTGCGGAAATGCTTGAAGAACTCCCGCTGCTGGAACTGGAACGAGTGGCGAGTCATACCACAAAAACTCTCTTAAGCTCTGCCTGCTTAAATCTCGCTTCTGCGTCAGTAGCTGGAAATTCACGCCATCGTACACGACCGATACGATTTGGCCCGCAAGGATATCGTTTGCCACCAGCGGTGCCGTCGCGTCCTTGGTTATCGTCTTGGCCCCTTTGCCATCGACGTTCAGCGTGCTGGCACCGGTGTTAACGTGGTTCGCAATGAACGTGTAAACCTGTCCAGTGCGATAGGCTGAAGCGGCGCTTGGGTACGGAGGCGAATTGCTCACCGCGTAGGCACTCGCCGCGCCCGTCGAGGTTCCCGCAAAGACCACCTCGCTCTGCATACGAACCCAGTCTGAATCACCCGCTGCAGATGAATACTTGAAGATTTCGACTGGGCGACCGCTCGCATCGGATCTGAACCAGTACAGTCCTACCGGACCAGGCGCAGTGGGTTGGTAAGCCCACTCAGCACCCGTATTCAGATTGCCGATCAGCGCGGCTGCGTAGGCGTCAAGGCGCTCCTGCTCGCTGGCGTAGCACGTCGGCGGCGGGAGAAGCCCGGCGGAGATGTCAATCGTTGGCATGGTTAGATGCGGTAAATGTAATCGTCAGGCTTGCACGGGCCGGGGTCGCATTGAAGGTCGAGACAACCCTCTGGGCAATCCAAATAGGTGGTCTGCTCCAGAGGTGCAACGCAACGCTCAGGCCGCCCTGCAAGGAAGCTGGGTCCGAACTTGCCGCCGTTGTTGACGAACAATTCGTTGCCTGAGAGGCGGCGCACCGTGTTGCACCGGATCTGAATGTTTTCGACATATCTGAAGAAATTGCCTGGTTCAGTTACCGTCGCGACATCAGGGCCAGCGTTGGCCACCTGGAACGTCGTAGTCGTCGGCATTCCGGTCACGATAAACTCGCCGTTGAACGTCGGATCCGTGAAGCCTTCGATCGTCACGTGATAACCCAGACTCATGTTGTGCGCCTTGGTCGTCGTGTAGGTCGCAGTTCCACCAGTCCGCGCGCGAGCCGACATCTTGATTTCCCATGGGAAATGGATGGGGTTGTTGATGCCAACAAATCCTCCAGCCGATGTGGCTCCTGGCCCGATATTGGCAACAGTGAACTGCGTCGAGTTTGGGACGGTAGCCACCGTGAACACGCCAGAAAACGTGCCATTGGCAGTCCCAGCAGTTGACACTTCAAATCCCGGCTGTAGTTCGTGATCCGATGCTGTAGTGAACGTGATTACGTTTGCGGCACGGGTCGCCGTGGTGATCGGAATCTGATAGTCGGTTGGATAGTACCATGCGCTCCGATTCACGTCGTGGTTGTTGATCACGAATACCGCGTCGAGGGGAGCGAATGCGGGCTGGTAATACCAACTGGCAGGCCCGGTCAGCAGGACATCGTTGTACTCGATCAGCATGTCCTTGTGAGCAGAGATAAGCGTCGAGTAGGTCTCGGGGTTTGATGAGCCAGGAATAGCCGCAATCATTGCGTACCAGTCCTGAACATTCAGCGCGATGAACGCTGACACGTTCTGGCCAGAATTATGATGCACGTGCGTTCCGTAATGGTGGTACGAATCCACGTACATGCAGGTGCCGGTGAATCCATCGAAGTTATTGTACCTGACTTCGCACCCGTTCGTTTCGCGCGGCGTAAATCCGTGAACCGGGCACTGCTGGTTGATCGGATTCGGGCCACCCTCGATGCGGTTGTTCTCAAAAACGCACTCCTTGGCGAAGATGCGAAGCGAACGGACCATGATCACCGAACCGTCGAGGTACAGGCCAGGCATTACGTCTGCGGCGACCTGGCTTACAGTGAAATTGTAGTCGTCAATCCGTGCCAGCACAGTAAACGTGCCGTTGAATGCGGCTACTGCTGGGATTGCCGGTGGGGATGGAGGAAATCCCAAGATTTTGATTACGTCACCAGCTTGCAGCGTGTGTTTTGATGCCGTCGTGTACGTAGCAACGTTTGCCTGACGCTTCACGACATTGATTCCAGCCTGAAGGGATGAATACCCGCCAATCGTGCATTGCGTATTGGCCTCAGAGGAACCTGGATACAACGTAGCCTGAACGGAGTTTCGCCCCTGATATCCGAATCGGTTCCGCCGTATCGTCGATCCCTTGGTCAATGTGTCTACAGTCGATGGAAGAAATGACTTCAGAACGAACGTTTCGGCATCGGCGATGCCAACGCCGTAGTCGTAGAACTCGCAGTCTTGAACCAGCGTGTTCTCACCGACCAGGTTGAGACCGGCAACAGTGAATGAAGAATTAACGCCGGCGTCCACCTGCGGTGTTAAGCCAATGTCTGGGGCAGCCCAAGACTTAGCAGTGTTGGACGACAACGAGTACGTGCCGGCGTCGGCAATCACGCCGGTATCAGGGCCAATGTTTGCCACCGTAAATTGAGTCAATGAGGGAGCGCCAGTCACCACAAACGTGCCATTCATGCTGGCATCTGTCAGCCCTGAGATGACCACAGCTTCGCCTCCTGTAAATCCATGAGGCCCTACGGTATCGTAGTATCCAACATTGGTTAGTCTCTCGTAGCCAACAATCTGAGTTGGCGAATAAAGGTAAGTACACACACCGACATCAACAACCACACCAGTATCAGGTCCGATATTTGAAACTGTAAATTGATTTGGCGCTGTAATGCTTGAGACAACAAACGTTCCGTTCATCGAAGCGTCAGCAAGCCCTGTGATCACTACGGTTTCACCTCCGACAAAATTATGATTTGCGCCTGTATCGTAAATGCCAACGTTTGTTAATCGTTCGTATGACGTAATTGCAACGGTTGGCAATGAGCGCAAGCAATAAACCTCTTGAGCCGACAGAAAACCAGCTACTGTAAATGTTCCGTTGTACGATGCGTCAGAGAAACCGGTTACTGTTATGCTATCACCAATCGTGTAGCCAAAATTGAATTGAGGATGTTTGGTGTAAATGTTGTATGCTGTCGGCGGTGGAGTGAACGATGTTCTACGCGCCGAAATAAAAGGGCATCTTAAATCTCGTTGAAAACTCAACGTGGTAATGTTGATGATTGATCCAAATCCATTAAACGTCTGGTCGTTGTTCGGTCCCGTTTTTACACCGTCAATGTACTGAGGTATTGCGCTTTGATTTGTTGGGGCAGGCAGCACCGCAGGCGAATACACCGTTGGAGTTGTTGATTCAATCAAAGCCGGATACTCAGTATTGTATGTGTTTATTCCAGATGTTCTTGATACTGATACAATCTTTATGTCGCGCGGCCCGTTATTCGTGTAATTTCCATCGAACGTAATGCCTTCGATCTTTAGGTTTTTGCAATTTGTAGCATCGACTGGTTTGCCTGGGTAGGCTCCTGGCGCTCCAACAACGCCGTTGCCAGCGTAGTTTCCAAGGCACTTCAGCATCTGAATGTTAAATCCAAAATTGTCGTTTCTTTTCGTTGATGCGTGATCTGCAAACCGCACTCTGGTTTTGCCAGCACCTTTTCCTGTGAACGCGATATTGTCCCTGATTAAGTATTGAAATGGGATGCCAGTAAAAGGATCCGGCACAATTCCAGCATAACCAAGAATTATGGAAGAATTGTAACCACCTCCAACCAAGTTAATCCAACCATCTTCAGCAACAAATGCACTGTCTGCACCTGGAACAACCGCCGTGAATTGAGTTGGAGACGCAACTGAATCTACCCTAAATCCGAACGGATACGGATAGTTAAAATATGGAGGTGGTAATTGATTGAAATTAAACGTCAAATCCGTGAATCCATACAGTGTTATTAACTCTCCAACAACCAATCCATGAGGAGTTGACGTGTTGAATGTAGCCACGTTGCTCAGCCGTGATCGATTGATGATTTTAACTCCAGGCGTTGCTCCAATCAGAAACGTGCCTTCTGGAAAATCGCATCGACCCGACTTCATCAAGCACAGGTTGATCGCCCACGCGCTGTTACGCAGTCCACAAGGATCCGCACCGTAATCGACTGGGTTTGAAGATGGCATTTTAGGCTGGGAGCGGACAGGCGACGCGAGAGAGGTCGCCGAAAATATCTTCCTGAAGGCGTTGACCAACCAGCGCCACGCGCTTGAGCCGGAACCGGCCGGTGTTGACGTAGCGGAGTTGGAACTCATAGCCATCGCGGGTGAATCCGCCGGTCTGTGTATCGCACTTGTCAGGCGGCTGCGGAAGCGCAATCCGAGAGCGCGCGGGAGGCTGGTAGTATTTCACCTCCTGGCAGTTGATCACCGCTGGCGGGCATGAAATCTCGCCAGGTTCGCAGTTGCGGTACTTAGCGCAGTCCTTGAACACGGCCCACGGCGACCAGCAATGGCTCTCATTGGCGCGGAAATAAACCTCCGACTCAATCTGGCCCATCACCTCGTCGTACCACTGCTCGGCGCTCATCAGGCGCTTCTTGTTGCCAGGTTCTGCAAACGTCATCGAGCGCGTCTCAACGATCCAGTCGATCGGAACGTCATCGAAACCATCAAAGTCGAACTGACCGTTCTTGGTGATCTCGTACAGGCCAATCTGATCCTGATTCAGCCCGAACACAAAGCAGCGATCGGCTTTCTGGATCCGGATCGTCAGCATCTGGAAGAGATCAATCCCGGTCCAAACGCCTTCCCATGCCGGCGCCAGCTTTCGGCCCATGCCAGAGACCAGGTCGAAGTCCAAAGCCACCATGCCGCGATGCACGATACCACGGCCGTTGACCTTCTGCGGCTGCGTGGTCATCAGCATCCGATTGTCGAAGTTCACCGCGCTGGCAGCGTAGAGGTAGAACTCGGTGTCGTAGGCAATCGCCCGCACCATCTGACGGCTGATAGGTGTGTTGCCCCATTCGGTGAAGTCGCGCCTGGCGTAGATCAACGATCGGATACCGTCCTGGGCGCGGAAGAACAGATCGCCATTCACCGGCACGATCGATTCGTGGTTGAACGACCCGAAGTTCAGCAGTGCAAACCGCTGGATCGGATAGGTCAGGTCTTTCCAAACATCACGGTCAACCGGTGCGCTGAATGCGTAGGTCGCCGTCGGCGTGAAAACCAGCAGGTCTCCATCACCCAACGAGGTATCCAGGTTGGCGGCAAACGCCAAGCCTGTGATGGGGCCGTTGCTGACCGCAAACGCACCACCCTCGGACAGGAACGTATTTTCGGTGAATCGAATCACCGAATTGCGACCGTAAACCGGATCTCCGTAGACCAGGTCGCCACCGTAGTATTCCGATCCCTTGGCAACCCAGAGGCGCCCCTTTCCGTAAGCCATTGGCCCACCGGTAGGAACCTCATCGCTGCCAGCACGCCGGAACGTGGTGCCGTCGTAGAGATACGGGGCATTCATCCCGTCCTGAATTACCAGCCAGTTTTCGGCCTGCTGGAAATAGACATGCGCTGCGTTGGGATCGTTGGAAACCAGCCAATATCCCGTGAACGCCGGACCCAGCAGAGGGCCAGCATCGATACCTGGGCTGTAGACCGTGAAGGTTGTCGGTGACGGCACCGTTTGGACGACAAAGTCGCCGAAAAACCCCTCTGGGTAGAGCGCGCCAACAGGGCGAGGAAGCCGCACAACCATGCCAGGAGAAATACCGTGCGGAGCGCTGCAAACGTAGGTCGCAACATTGGAAACACGACCACGACTAATAATCGGAATCGGGCCACCAACTGGAGTCCTATCGGTGACCTGAAACCCGTTGTTGATGTCGATCTGGAAGATTTTCCCGCCGATCGAAGCGAAGAGGTACGGGTCTCCGTTATCATTGACGTAAGCCCCGCAGCCCTGGAAATACCCGTCTCGGAAGGCGTCGGCCACTGCTTCGTTGTAGTAGACGCCGTTCGCAGGAGGTTCCGTATCAACGGGCAGATTGAGGCTCTTCACCCAAATCCCCGGACGGGCTTTTGGAAATCCCGCGCGCACGGTTGTATTCACCGCCCAGGCCAGCTGGTTAGCACCGATCAACGAGGGCGCGAAACCTGAATCCACGCCACCCTCGGTGGTGAGGAAGCCGTCAACGATGCGATCTTTTTCGACGACTGCCATGACACTTGCCCTGATTGAACGGTGGAAGCCATAATGGCGCAAGATGAATGACGAGTCCGACTACCTCGCAATCCCTTGGAAAACCAAGGACCGATTCCTGATCGAGGCGGAAATGGTCAAGCGAGGCGGATACTTCACCTACAAGAACGTGAAGTACGGACACGGGCCGTTCTACCACATGAAGGCTGCCATGACTGCGCTCTGGCCGCATTTCGACTGGCACGACTGGTCAAACCTCCTGATTCAGACGTTCTCGGAGAACAAGGAGATCGGCGTGATGGGTCCTGGCTCGTCCGGCAAGACCTACACCTCGGGCGGGTACGGCCTCTGCAAGTTCTACATCTGGCCTCAGAACACCTCGATCATCATGTCCTCGACGACGCGCGAGGGTCTCCAGCTGCGCATCTGGGGTGCGATCAAGGAGTTGCACAACCGCGCCAAGGAGCGCCGGCCGTGGCTGCCAGGCCGCGTGATCGAGAGCCGGTTTATCTTGACCAGCAGCGATGAAGAAGCCGAGGCGCAAGACTTCCGTGATGGCATCATCGGTGTCGCCTGCAAAGTCGGAGGAACGTTCGTCGGCCTGTCCAACTACGTCGGCCTCAAGAACGACCGTGTCGTGTTGATCGCGGACGAAGCGTCGCTGATGGGGCGTGGATTCCTGGACTCGGTCGCCAACCTCCGTAAGAACCCGGATTTCCAGCTGATCGCGATGGGTAACCCCAAGGACCGCAACGACGCTCTCGGGATCGTCTGCGAGCCGCATTCCAGCATTGGCGGCTGGGAAGGCCTGGAATACCTGGAGAAGACCCGCACCTGGAAAACGCGCGCCGGCGGAGGCGTGGCGGTGCAGCTGTGCGGGTACGACACTCCGAACGGGAAGTTCCCGAAAGGTATCAATCCGTACCGAGGCATCATCACCCCGGAGCAGATCCAGGCGGACCTCGATTACTACGGGCGCGACTCGTTGCAGTTTTCGATGATGAACCTGGGGCTCATGCCTCGGGACGGTGGCACCCGCCGGGTGGTCACCATGTCGCTGTGCGAGCAGAACCAGGCGTTCGACGACATTCGATGGATGGGCGCCGACAAGCAGACCCGCGTGCTGGGCATCGACGCGGCCTACTCAGGTGTTGGCGGTGACCGCTGCGTGATGACCGACCTGATCTACGGGCCCGACTCGGAAGGCAACGTGCGCATCGCGTTCGCCGAGCAGCCGGTGATCATCCCGGTGACGGCTGCCAAGGCCCAGCAGGCTGAGGAGCAGATCGCTGAGTACGTGCGGCTCTATGCCCAGCAGCGTGGTATTCCGGCGGAAAACGTCGGGTTCGACTCGACTGGACGTGGCACGCTGATGTCGGCGTTTGCTCGCCTGTGGTCCCCGACCGTGGTGCCCATTGAGTTCGGCGGCAAACCGCTCGACCGTCCGGTGCGCGACGGAGACGACAAGACCGAGCGCGAGACCTACGGCAAGATGGTGACAGCACTCTGGTACGCATCCCGGTTGCTCGTTGAGTCAAAGCAGCTGCGGAAGCTCCCGCGTGAGGTCGCCGAAGAAGGCGCCATGCGCGAGTGGGGCATCTCGCGTACCGGCCAGATCGACGTGGAACCCAAGAAGAAAACGAAGGAACGCATGGGGCGGTCTCCGGACTTGTGGGACTCGTTCGTCGTGGCGATCGAGATGGCGCGCCGAGTTGGTTTTCGTATTGCGGCCGGCAACAGTGTTGGTATTGTCAAGCGATCGACACCAAGGTGGCTGACACGTATGGCCGAAAAACGTCAGTCACTGGAACGCGAACATCAGCTGACCTACTCATAACATGGCCTCATTCAATCAAGTCACCCTGATCGGAAACCTCACCCGGGATCCGGAACTTAAACGCCTGCCAAAGGGAACCGCTGCCTGCCATTTTGCAATGGCGGTCAACCGCAAATGGAAGACCGACACCGGTGAGGAACGTGAAGAGGTTTACTTCGCCGACTGCAAATGTTTTGGACGGACGGCCGAGACGATCGCCCAATACGTGAAGAAAGGTTCACCGCTCTTCGTTCAAGGGCGCCTGACCAGGGAGGAATGGGAGGCCAAAGACGGCACGAAGAAAACGGCTACCCGAATCATGGTGGAATCGTTTCAATTCCTCGGAGGCAAGGATGCGGCTGCTCGGCCGCAGCAATCTGCGCCTGCACGAAAAACTGTTACCCAACTCGACCTCGACGATGAGCCTCCATTTTAACCGCGACATTTTCCCTCCCGGCGGCTGGCAGTATTACCAGCCAGAGACTAACTGGAGCCTTCCCAATCCGCTGAACTACAGCTTCACCGGTGCGGCGGAACTTATTCACAGTCATCGGGCAGCCAATGCTGCTCTTGCCGGCGGATCAACGCTGGCGAAGGCCATGGCCGACCTGGAGAACTACACTAGAACCCGTCTTGGACAGAATCAGGCCCCGCCAGCTACAGCAGCCTCCTATGAACAGCAGCCTATCTCAGGTTGTCGCACGTGCGGTCGAAAGGGTTAAGCGAACCGCCAGCGGAGCCCGTATCCTGGCCGAATGGCTGGGAGAGGGCGGCAAGCCGGTCGATCGCACGGTCGCCCAGGACCGCATCGACGTGTGCCTGAGATGCGTTCACAACAAGCCAACGCAGGCTGCTAGCATCGAAAAGACCGTCGCCGAGGCGATCATCGAGCAGGAGCAGGTGCGTAACGACATGTCCATGATCCTTTACGGGGAGGGCAATGCAGGCACCTGCGATGTATGCGGCTGCTACCTAAAGCTCAAGGTCTGGGTGCCAATCAAACACCTTGACAGTTCTGGTATGCCCGATTCCTGCTGGATTTCCCGCGAGAGCAAATCAGTCTAGGAACCGTATGAGCTTCAAGGATGCCAGCAAGGTCTGGAACGTCGTATCTGCCATGTTGCAGGCCGAGCAGCCCCGCGCTCGGAACCGCGCCCGAATAAACGCCGTGTTTAACGGCAACCCTCCATTCACGGAGGAGGAGGCGCGCGACAACAAGATCCAGACCAACGTCAACTTCCTGGAGGGCACCCGGATCATCCATGCCGCCCGCCAGCAGTTCACCAATGCGTTCCTGAAGCCGCAGAACTACTTTGCGGTCTCGCTCGACTACGGCCCCCGCGACAAGCGTACCCAGTGGGGGAACATCATCACCAAGAACATCAATAGGGCGATGAAGAAATCATCCCGCTATGTGAGTGTCTTGGAGGCTCAATTTGCCGCCACCGTGCTGCATGGCATCGGGCCGGTGACCTGGTTGCGTGATCGCGACTGGTGCCCGTCGGCTCGCGGCACCGAAGACGTGCTGGTTCCGTCGAACACGTACACGTCGATGGAGAACCTCACGCACTTCGCCATCTACACGTCGTTCACGGCCGCCGATCTGATCCGCATGACCCGGGGTGGGGAGGTGGACTCCGGTTGGAACATGCGCATGGTGAACGAACTGCTGGCCTACATGGCCAACATCGAGGCCACCACGATGCAGACCAACACGTGGAACCAGCAGTACTTCCCTGAGAAGGTTGAAGAGGACTTTAAGGAGAATACCGGCTACTGGGGATCCGACGCTGTCCCTGTCGTGCGCTGTTACGATTTCTATTTCCTGGACACCACCGGTGACAACCCGACCTGGCGCCGGCGCATCGTCGTTGACCAGTACAACTCTGGCGCCTGGGCAGTGAACACGGCCAACGAGTTCCTCTACGACGCCGGCGATCGCAGCTACGGCTCTGACATCTACCACCTGATGCACACGCAGTTCGCCGACGGCTGCGTGGTCCCCCCGTTCCGGTGGCACTCAGTGCGGTCCCTGGGCTACCTGCTGTACGCGGTCTGCCATCTCCAGAATCGGCTGCGCTGCAAATTCACGGACTCCGTTTTTGAGCAGATGCTCTGGCTATTCCGAAACGTTGCCGATGGCGACATGGAGCGGATGGAGAAGATCGACCTGTTCCACATGGGCGTGATCCCCGAGGGCCTGTCGTGGGTGCCGCAGTCCGAGCGCCATACGGTGGACTACACGATGCTTTCGGGCGCCATGGCCATGCACCGGCAGATCATGGCTGAGTCGAGCGCGGCCTACACTCAGGACGTGAACGACGGCACGTCAAAGGAACTGACAGCTACCGAGGTGATGGCTCGCGTGAACAACGCGAACGCGCTGATGGGTTCGATGCTCACCCGGGCTTACACCCAGCAGACGTTCCAGTACCGGGAGATCGCGCGCCGCTTCTGCGAGATCGATCACGCCGACTGCGTTGCGTTCCGCGATAAGTGCGAGTCCGAAGGCGTCGATCCGTCCGTCTGGCGGCACATCGCCGACTGGGACATCCAACCGGAGCGCGTCATGGGTTCCGGCAACAAGATGCTGGAGATCGCCCAGGCCGATCGCCTTATGACCATCCGCCCGCTGCTGGCACCGGACGCCCAGGCCGAGGTGGTTCACATGTACGTCGAGGCCAACACCGACGACCCGCTGCTGGCGAATCGGCTCGCGCCGGTGGACAACGTGCCGGTTTCCCCGGCCGTCGAGCGCGCGACGCTGGCCTGGGGCACGCTCATCGACGGTCAGAACGTTGTGCTGGCAACCCAGATCAACCGCAAGGATTACGTCCAGCAGTTGCTCACCATGCTTGGCCAAGCCATCGGCCGCATCGAACGCGAGCAAGGCGGCATGCCGACCATGGAACGTGTGCTTGGCCTGGCAAATGTCATCCAGCACATCCAGGAGCAGATCCAGATCATCGCGTCCGACCCTGGCAATGCCCAGATCGTGAAGGTCTACATGGATGGCATCGGTCAGGCCTCGAACTACATCAAGGGCTACGTGCAGCGTCTTCAGGAGCAGGCTGCGGCTCAGGCCGAGGCCGGCGCTGCTGGCAACGGCATGGACGCCGAGACGGCCGCCAAGATCCAGTCGATGATCATCACTGCGCAGTCCAAGGCGCAGATCGCGGCTGCCAATGCCGAGCAGAAGCGGGTCCAGAAGCAGGTCGCTTTCGAGCAGGATCAGCAGCGCAAGAACGCTTCGACGATCGCCGAGGCCCAGCGCAAGGGCGCCATGACTCGGGCTGATATCGCCGCCATGGATCTGAAGACCCAGGCGGACATTCTCAACCAATGAGATCCCTCACACCCAAGCAAGAGTTCCAGCGCGACAAGCAACGCCTCGCAGAGGTCAGTAAGCTGCTGGACGACGCCGCGTTTCAGGCTGCGCTATTGGCTGCCTACAACCAATTTTGTTGGTCGCTGCCCAGTTCCGAGAACCCGCAACACGGGTGGAATGCCAACTGTCGCCGTGCTGGCGCCAAGGCATTCATCGAGGAATTGATGGCGATCACCGAAACCCGAGTCGAAAAGCAACCCATCAGTCAAAACCTTGAATCCATCAACGACACCAACAGGCGCTGACGCACCTCCGCCGTCCGGCGCAGACTATTCCGACGCATTCGCTGGCATCGACGCCATCGTTGGCGACGGCCTTGGCGCTCCCGACGCAGCACCCGCACCGGCACCAACGCCAGCACCAGTTGCGCCTCCGCCTCCAGTTGCGCCTGAACCCGCTCCCGCTCCAGCGCCGACTGCCAAGAGCAACCCGGATGACCTACTGAACCTCGATCGGTTCACGCAGAAGCAGGAGCCAGTCGAGAAGCCGAAGGTCGAAGATGCACCGAAGCGCACCGAGAAAACCGATCCGTCCTCGCTGAAGCAGTTCCGCGAGCAGTACGAGATGACCAAGAAGGAGCGCGACGACCTGGCGAACAAGATTCAGGAGTTGGAGCGCGCCAAGGCGGACGGCACCCGCAAGGAGATCGAGGAAGCGACCAAGGCGCTCAAGGGAGAGATGGATGCGATCCGCGCCCGTGCCGAGGAACTCGACACCGAGGTTCGCTACCTGAACTACACGCGCAGCAGCGAGTACAAGGAGAAGTACGAGACTCCGCTTCGCAACGCCTGGAAGTCCGCTCTGGACGACATCGATGGCATCCGTGTCACCGAGGAAGATGGCACCGAGCGCGACGTGTCCCATGAGGACATCATGGCGATCCTGAACGTTCCGACCGCCAAGGCTGCGATCATGGCCCAGGAGATGTTCGGTGCCGCTGCGCCTGAACTCATGGCCCACCGCCGGCGTATCCTGGAACTCACCCAGGCCCGCGACGCCTCGATCAAGGAATGGAAGGAGAAGGGCGCCCAGCGCGAGGTCGAAAAGTCGAAGCAGCTGGAAGGTCGCCAGAGTCGATCACGCGAGTTGTTCGACTCGTCCATCAAGGACTACGAGACCCGCCACGCTCAGTTGTTCGCCAAGGAAGATGGAGACGATGATGGCAACAAGCTGCTGGATGAAGGCGACCAACTGATCCGCATCGCCATGCGCGGAGAGGGCGTCGATGCCGACCTGGGCTACGACGACAAGGTTGACCTGATCACCAAGGCTCAGGCCCAGGTGGCGCTTCGTGCGCGCGCCTACGGCCGGGAGCGGCTCAGGAACATCAAGCTCCAGCAGCGCATCGCTGAACTGGAGAAGAAGGTGGGCAAGGTACGCGCGTCTGAACCCGGCCAGGGCGGCGGCGTTGCGGAGTCCGGACGGTCGGCTCCGAAGAATCCTGAAGACGCGATCGACGAGATCCAGGGAAGCGGCTGGTAACTACCAGCTTTTGCATGCCCACCAGCGTGCTTTCAGCTTACTACCGGGCTCGCTGCAACCGTGGCGGGCCCGGAAACTTTTTCGGTGCTTGGGGAGGTGCTTCTTGATGGTCATCTTGGGGTCGCCAAACCTCACGAGACGCACCTTGCCATCCTCCTTCGCCAGCACAGCGGACTTCTTCGATGCACCGGGAGTTGCCTTGGGCTTGTTGTAGCCCGCAAATTTCTGACCTCGGTAGGTGATCATTTGCGTTTCGGCAATGCGTACCAGCCGGCTGGAATCTCAATCTTCGACGGATAACCCGTCATGTTACCCTGTGCGTCGAACGCATAGACCTTCGCCTTCACAGGGTAGGCGAGCATGACCGGATCACCGTCTGGCACCAGAATCACCCGAGTCCTTTGGCAACCCATGCAGACCAGCAATCCGGCCATGCAAATTGTCCTTGAGATCCTTTGGTGCATTGCCATCAACGATCTTTGGCGCGGGCGCCTCCCGAATGAAATCGAGAAACGCCCGCACCAGTTGGTAGATCCAGTTCACGCGGCGGGAGCAGCGGGAGGAGTCGGAGGGGTTTTCTTGTTCTTCCAGACGGACCACGCGACACCGAGAACGGTGATCACGGCGCCGGCCAGTTCGTTTGCCTGGTCAACGGAGACGAGACCCTTGGCGACCAGGAAACCGCCGCCAAAGCTCAGGCCATGGCGGACGATGGATTTAATCGATTCGTTCATCTTGGAGAGTTATTTCAGTCCGATTCTGCCCAGAAACTGAGCTAGCACAACCAAAACACCAAGACCACCGAAGAGCTTCCACTGGAACTGCTTCAGCCCTTCCAGGGTGGCTTTGATGCCGTGGATGTCGGACACGATGCCCGCGTCGCGATCGCCGATGATGGTTTCGATTTTCACGATGCGTATCTCCAGGTTGCCCAAACGGGCTTCCAGGTTATTCGGGTTTGGGTTGGTCTCCATTGGGCTGTTTTACTCCAGCTGCCGCAGCCGCGATCTTGTCCTGGAGAGGCACGCCAACACGGGCGGCCTGGCTTCCAACGGACTTGATCGCAAGCTCGATCAGCTGAACAAGGTTTTGGGCTTCGATTTCGGTGATTTCAAGGTTGATCATGCGCGGTCAGCGTATGTCAGTTGCTAGCATCCTGCAAGACCGCAGGAGCGGGCGGCTCGCTCAAGTCCGGCGCGGGAGGAGCGATCACCGGAGCCTGGATGGTGGTGCCATCGACAACAGCGTCGCCCCACGGCAGCGGCGGAGCGATGATCGGCGGGTTGATCTGGTCGTTGATCTGCTGCGTCACGTTCGCCTCAATCGCGCTCTGATCGACGCCATTGGCATAGCACCATCCGAGGACTTGCGCTTCGGTCAGATCAGGATATGGCGTGAAGTTTTCGGTCGGCGGCTGGAACGACGCGCTGCCGTAGCAGGTGCCGCTGTAGGTCTTTTCGTCGTCGCCGGTGCCGGTGGTTTCGGTGCCGTTGCAACGCCAGTCGGCGGTAATCACAACGTCCGTGAGACTGCCTTCGG